>OAVG01000798.1_pt1 | contig 10447 bp, 8 predicted proteins | sample 1495271 | NCBI WGS metagenome assembly OAVG01 (sample SAMEA2580077, study PRJEB22360) | human gut metagenome | biome: human gut; feature: human-associated habitat; material: faeces | place: Denmark | collected 2008/2010 | reverse complement strand
CATACCGACTCAACAATAACTCCATTTTCATCTAATAAATTGATATTAATATTAAAGGTATTAAAATCAAGCCCTGTGGTATTTTCAATAATAGTTTGATATGTTTTCAACCCATCTCCCATATCTTCAACCACCTGAAATTGAATTCCTTTAAGCATATTTTCTACTGCTGCAACTGTGTTTTCTTGCTCTGTAACAAGTTGTGAGTTCGTTATGAAATCATTCAATGTGTCCTGATATTTTTCATCTACAGTCATTCCATAATCATCAACCATAGTTTTAATAACTTTACTTCTTTCATCATATATTGTTGAATACTCAGTTTCATATCTGTCATAATCAACAGTCATATAATCGCACAATTCCTTATGTTGATACAAAAGATTAATATATTTTAATGCTAACTCTTGCAATTTTTTATTTTCAAATTTTTCTTCTGTATATTTCTCAATTTTATTTAATTCTGCATCAATATAACCAAACATCATATCTTGATACTCTTTACTATTGAAATAAATATCATCAAATCCTTCTTTTGCCGCATCAGCATCATTAAGTTTCCATCTTTCCTGTAAGCCAGCAGACATATCTTCTACAAATACTTTATCAGCATATGATGGTTCTTTTTCTTCATTTTTTTCTGTTTTACTACATCCGCTTACCAATACTATTAAAACACACATTACCCCCAAAAGAATATTTTTCACTTTTTTCTGCATAAAATTGCCCTCCTCATTTCCTAATCATTCGTAAAACGCCTCGGAAAATGTCATCACGCAGCAGATAAATATATTCTATATGTACTGGATATTTTGACATAAAATTAGGATTTTTCTCAAAAAATTGTTTCTGTTCTGTTTCACACAAATGCATAATATGCTTTTCGTAAAAATCCAAATCATCACCAAATACATAATCGAAAAACCTAACCCTCTGCTTATGTGTCATATTATTTCTCCTTTGCGCCTTTCTTTTAATTATATTCGTTTTAACGAAGATATTCAAGTATAAGAATATCTTTTATGCTTAATTCATACAACTATTGTAGGAGGTGAGATAATGATTGACTATTCCCCATTTTGGGATACCTTAGAAAAATCAAATGACAACTGGTATACTTTAACAAATAAACATCATTTATCTCACAGTACGCTTCACAGATTAAAACATAACAAGGATGTATCTACTAAAACTCTGAATGACTTGTGCCGTATTCTCAATTGTGACATTTGTGATATATGTAGATATATTCCTTCAGATGAAGACCAGCATCTATGAGGGGTATCATTTACATTGAAAAAATTTAGGTACTGCAATCTCAGCACCCTATATTATAAATTGATTATGGCAGCAGTCGATAAAACGTAAAAAAATAGGCATACCGGAGAGCTTAATCTCTGATATGCCTTTTGTTTTACATACAATATTTTTTTACCAACTCTTCTAATTCTTTATTACTCGGAATGTTTTTATCTTCCTTTTTATAATAGATTGTCAATAAGTAAATTTCACAATCACTTTTCACTACATAATATATAATTCTATATCCGTTAGATTTTCCAACCTTAGTATCTGTATTTGCCATACGAACTTTTATAGTCTCGTTATCATCAAATACAAGCCCTGGTATAGTATCGCCTACAAGATTTCCTTTTTCTAATTCTTGTACTATCCCATCAACATCGTCCATAATGTTTTTAAATTTTTTCTTCTTTAAATAATAATTAATATCTTTTTCAAATCTAGCCGTTGGTATAATCTCAAACCGCATTTACTATTCATCCTCTAATGTATCATTTTTCATTTGTTGCCGGAACTCTTGCCAACTACGTTTTGGAATCTTCCCTTCACGCATTAACTTAACTTCCTGACACGATTGTTTGATTGATTCAGATATTGTACAAGGTCTTTCAATATTTATCATTGCGTTCATTTCAGACTCCTCCTTCTTCTTGTTACTCATATTATAACACCTCTTTTAATTACAATCAATGTTTATATCAATAGTATGCTAATAATTCTATGAAATAATCCTATTCACATTAAGCACTAAAATAATCCCACATATACTTCTAAGATATATGGGATTATTCAAATGTTTAATTCATATTGTATATGTTCATAAAGGTATTTTGTATTTTGTCTCCTATCTATATACGCCACACAAGCATCGTTCGCACTCGCCACCGCAATACATTTTATCATCGTATCCACAGTCTGTGTCTCTCCCGGCTCTAAAAACACCTGCGAGCCACCCATGGACGCCGCATACTCCGATACGGATACTATGTCAGTCAGCTTTATTTTCTCATCTTCCAACGCATCAAAAATCAACAATAATGTCATTACCTTCGTGACACTCGCCGGCGGAAGTTGTTCATCTGCCGCCTTCTCGTAAATTACCTTTCCGGTAGACACCTCCATCAAAACAGCCGATGGTGTGCTGATTTCCAGCTCCCCAAAAGCAGATTCCTCTGTTCCGGCTTTCGTTTCCTCGTAAAGTATTCCTTCGCTCTCTGACATTGCACACACATCTGTAACGCATAATACCAGACTTACCATCAGTGCTAGAAACCTTTTCATGGCAACTTGCTCCTTTATAATATTTTTCGTCTACTATCATTGTAATGACTGTTTTTAAAAAATATGCAACCTTCTCTACTTTCATCTCCATTTTACTAAGAACGTGAAATTTTCTCAATCAATGTATCTTTAATCCTCCATACACGTTCCGGTATATCTTCCTTTTTCTCCACATACAATGAATGAAGAAAATCTATTGTAAATACAACAATCAGAAAACTGCCCACAATTTTCCCGACCAAAAACGGTATTCTCGCCACAACTCCCTCCACAAATCTTTGCAGAAATAAAAACAGAAAAAGGGTATAAAAGCCCCATGCGATTGAACTTTCCAGACATAAAATTCCTTTGTAATTAAATGGCTTTTCATGGTAATCCCACCAAATTTCTCCAAAGATACGCTTCATGATAATTCCCGTCAAAAGCTCAAGCGCCGTAGCAAGCAGAGACCCTAATAAAAACAGCAGAAATCCATTACTGCTATATGGTCTCAACACAAAATATACCGTCAATGCCCCAACACCATAAATCGGACAAAACGGGCCTTTTGCAAATCCTCTGTTTGTCAATTTTCTATTACAGATTGACATATAAATCGACTCTACAATCCACCCTAAAATACTATATAGCAAAAACCATAAAATCACATGGTAACTGTCAAACCCCAAAATCATTCTATTCCACCACATAACCGTACTCTCTCCTTCTCTAAAAATGTACGCCCTATTGTAGCATAGTTCCTTGAGAATATCCACTTTCTTCAGAAATTCTTAATGATTCACGTCAATTGGGGACATAGCAAAATTCAATTTTACTACGCCCCCAATTGCAACTATTTCATTCTACTATTCATATTTTCTTTTTTTATAAATCACAGTCACTGTGCTTACTCCGGCAATCATAACAAGAATCCATACAAACATCATTGTTGTATCCCCTGTCTTCGCAGCCGTTGGTTTTTTCTCTGATGCATTTTCTTTACTTGCTTGTGCATTTCCCTGTTCAGCAGATGGCTTTTTATCATCTGTCGGTTCTTTTGATTCCGCTGTTTTCAATCCATCCATTGCTTTTGCCAATAAATCTGACGCATACGCAACCTGCTTCTCTGTTGCATTTTCATCTTCAAAAATCGCTTTGGCATCTGCAATTGCTGCTTTCAAAACATTACCGGACTCTTCTGTATACAATGACAAATCAATATTTTCTGCTTTGCTTAACAACTCTTCCAATTTGTCTTTATTCGGAATCAGTCTCAAGTTGAAGATTGCATTTTGCAGATTTACAAATGCATGTTCTACCTGTTCTTGTGTTGCTTTTTCATCATCTAAAACAGCTTTTGCCGCATCTAAAGCTCCTTGGAAAAGTTCAGCAGACTGAGGTGTATATTCATTTAATTTTTCAACATACTTTTGTGCCTCTTTCACAGCTTTTGCAAGTTTGGATTTATCAACCGGAATTATAGTCAATCCCTCCATTGCTTCCTGTAATTTCTGTTGTGCAGCATCTAATTCATACTGAAGTGCATTTTCATCTTTCAACAATTCTACTGCTTCTTCTAATGCTGCTCTAAATGCTTTCACACTCTCTTCTGTATAAACATCAACATTGATATCCTCTGCTGCTTTTACTAACGCCTGCAGCGACTTGCTGTTTCCGGTGTAAGAAAGATAATGAATCATCTCCAACAGTTTATCACATACAGTATCTACCTGAGCCTGTGTAGCATTTTCATCTGCATATACTTTTTCGGCTGCTTCTAATGCTTCTTCCAATTTTTGTTTCACAATCGGTACAACGTACTGATACTCCGGTTTTTCCTGCTCAGATTTTGCATAATCAATTGTGTCTTTCAACAATGTTTTATTTACCTGTTCAGGTTCCACCATAGCCTCATCAACATAAGTAATGATTGGTGTTACGTGGATAGATGGTTTTGTCGGAGCTCCGTTATTTTTCGCTTCCACACGAATCCAGTCGCCTTTATTGACTTCAATCTCACGGATTCCCACATCTGCTTTTTGATTACTTACTTCAAGTACATAAGAATCGCCAAGCACTTCTCCATTTTTCGTAAAGCTTAAAGTAACCGTTCCGTTTTTGTTTCCTGCCTGACGCAGATACGGTTCATCGTCTTTCACAGCCAAGGTAATTTTTCCGCTCTTCGGTACGCGGAATGCCATTGCCATACCTTCTTTTTTAGATGCTCCGGTTGTATCGGAAAGCAATCCATGTGTTGTCTCTGTTGTCGGTGTCTGATGATTTGGCAAAGCTACACCTGGCCCAAAATATGTATCCACTGCCCAGTTTGGATATACCGGATCGTATGCTGTCAAATTCTCATATTCTGAAGCAGATTTTTTCATCTGACCAAACCAGACATTACCCTGCTGTGGTCCGGCATAATCAAGCGCCCACTGATAACTGTTTTTCGCAGAAATTGTAAATTCATTTTGATCTCCATTTTCTGCCTGAACGACAAGTTTCATTCCTTCTGCAATATTTCCTGTCGTAACTTCTTTTCCTTCTGCATTTACAATTTTGACTTCCGCTGTGCTGTGAACTTTCACACCTTCTTTTAACTCTTTCACAGTTGTCGGATTATTTTCCAGCATCGGAACAAATACAGTTTTATCTTTCATCATATAGACAGCCTCTTTGATTGCGTTGTCAGCTGATGCAACAATCGTATACACTACTTCTTGTTTTCCGTCAGACAATACAACACTCATACCGCCTTTTACAATTCCGCTTTCCACTTCTTCTTTGCCATTCATCACTTTGATTGTGCATCCGGAATCGTACTTCAAATTTTTAAGGAAATCTGCAACTGTTGTACCTGCTTCTACTCCTCCAATTGTTTTTTCTGCTGTTTTAATATCATATACATCAGATGTTAAAACAAGAGAAACCGCATCACTTTCAAATGCTCCTATATCCGGTGTTCCTGTCACTTTGTTTCCAAAGAAGTCTTTTCCACCATTGTTTTTGATCACTTTACCTGCATTAACTGCCGGAGAATCTGATGCCAGTTTATATCCATCAAATGCTGTTCTTTCATGAACAATTGAATCTTTTATGTTTCCTGCTTCCACGCCGGCCAAAGGTGCTGTTGGCGCTTTACCCGGATCTGCAAATTTCGGATCTGCTTCAATCGCATTCGCATCATTTGCCGGAACATTTGCATAATTGTAATAAAGGTTATTGTCATATTTTGTTTTTGTTTCATTCGTATGTTTGAACCAGTTTTCTTCTTTTGGTGCAGAGCCATTATAATAAATGATATTATTCTCTACTACCATTGGACCACCGCCCATATTTGTACGAATAAAATCAATTCCTTCTTTTACAAAGAATGTATTGTTATACACATGTGCATCAGGTTGTCCTGCTGGGTTAATCACACCGCCTAAATCATTTTGACTGATATTATACCGGAAAATATTATTGATTGCTTCTCCTCCGCAGAACATAACACTTCCGCCACCGTTATTATGGCTGTAATTATACTGGTAAACAGTTCCATCACCATAGTCTGCATCCCACGCCTGACCATCTTGGTTTTGGCAAGTATCAAATGCTTCATTGTACTGGAAAATGGCATCTTTACATTTCCAAGGCCAAATTCCGGCTGCAACTCGTCCAAATCCGGTCGCATTATAGTCTTTTGTATTAATCTGTCTTGCCGCACCATCTGATACGTTATACTCAATAAGCGGACGGTCACAATACATCAATGTAATTGCATCTCCACCTGCATCTTTCACATAGTTATTGCGAATCACAACATTGGTAGAGCCGTATGTACTAATCTTTTCATCTGAAATCACACCGCCATGGAACTGACCATGGGTATAACTGTATCCAACTGCAATTCCCCATCTGTTTGTGTTTTCTACATAACAATTTTCAATTTTTACATCATCATATTTTGCAATTCCTGTTGATGCATCCATCGGCTGGAAAGCTGTAAAATAGATACCTCCGTTGTTCATATGTTTGTCATATACATTTCCAATTACATCATGAACATATAAATTATCCAGATAAATATGATTTAACGTTCCTTCATTTTGTGCAACTGCCGCAACTCCTGTACGGTTCATAACATCTTCTGCATTATATGCTGTTTCAATCTTTGGAGCTTTGTTTGTAATTTCCAAGTTTTTGATTTCTACATATTCTACATCATAAAGAAGTACAGAAGAAGAAACATATCCTTGATATTTATGTTTTGCGTTGCCCAAAGGAGCGCGATAGTTTTGATACCAGATTCCTTGTCCGTTTGTTTCAATGATTGGTAAATTTCCTTTTCCATAAGAGTCAACAACGATTGGCGCCTCTTCTGAACCGTCTCCTTTCAAATGCAGAAAACCATTTTGGAATACAGAACCACGCTCCAAAAGAACTTTATCTCCCGGCTTCAATGTCAGTTCATTGATTTTGTCTAAACTGTAAAATGCTTTCCCCTCAGACATTCCATCATTGTTGTCGTTTCCGTCAACTGTACTTACATAATACGTTGTTCCTGTTGTTTTTCCCTGTTTTGCGGCATCTACTGTCATTCCCGGTAAAACTGTCGTACCCACAACTGCAGCCGCCATAAACATAGCCAGAATTCTATTTTTCATAATCACACCCTCCTTTCTACTCTTCAAATCCTAAACGAATTTCTGCTGCCGAAGCAAAAATTTTACTTGCTTCCTGCGATGCAGAGTCTGTTGCTACTAATTTCACATAACGTCCTAAAACAGTGTCAAATCTTGCATATTTCACAACATTATTGTTTGCCCATGTTCCCGTTGCAACCGGTTCTCCCCAAGTCTGTCCGTCTTTACTTACATAAATCTCATAAGCTGTGATGTTACCGTTTGTTCCGCCGCCTTGTCTTGGAGTATATTTTAACATTGCAACATTTTGTTCTTTCTTCATATCAATCGTAATCCATGTTTCTGAACGTTGACAGCCATTCCAGTTTGTATGCCACATTGTATTCAAGTTGTTATCCAATGCAAGATTTCCGTTTCCTTCTGTATTATTATTTGGCTGGAAACTTCCCGCCTCTGCTGTCATTCCTGTTGCTGCATACTCTTTATATACTTTCACAAGTGAAATGTTAAATTCTTTGGAAACTTCTTTATAAGATACTTTCAGTGTCATTCCTTCTTCGATAACTTCAGAATCTTCTACCTTTTTGTCTCCTTTATAAACGTCTACATTGACACGTTTATGATGAATTAAATTTTCTTTAAAAGTACCAACAGTTGTTCCTTTTGGAACTTCACGGATTGTTGTTCCTTCTATCTCGTAAACAAGCGTTGACAGACGAAGGACTGTATGTATTGTATACTCTTTTACCGTATCTCCATTTTTCAGTTTCAAAATCATACCGTCTTCCACAGCTGCATCGCCCGCTGCAGCTTCTTCTCCCTTGTACACTTCCAAAGTAACCCGCTTGTCATATACAAGATTTTCTTTCATCTCATCGACAGTAGTTCCGACTTCGACATCATTGATTTCATTCTCTGTCACTTTGTAAACATCTGAATAAATTTCTTCCACGATTTCTCCATCTTCTGCTTTTGTCTCGTGCATACCGATATCAGGTGTCATTCCAAGTTTATTGCCAAAGAAATCTTTTCCGCCATTATTTGGAATATATACACCGGCATTTACTGCTGCAGAATCTTCTTTGATTTTAAATCCGTCAAACACTGTCTTTGCTTCCGGATCATCGTGTCTATGAATCGTTCCATCTGTGCTGTCCGGTGCAGTCAGTGGTCCGACAAAAATCTGGTCTTTTTCACTTTCTGCAACAACTACCGCATGTTTATCTGTAGATGGAGTAGAAGTATATCCATAATAAAGATTATTGCTGAATTTTTTATTTCCATTTGGTTCCCACTCATCGTTCGGGTTCGCTGTACTTGCATTGTAGAAAATATTATTTGAAATCACACCGGAACCGCTGCGTTTTCCACTCGCATTGTGGTGTACTCTTGTTGCTCTGTCCCCGTCCACATAAAAGACGTTGTTATAAATCTTTGCTTCCGGATTTCCTTGGAATGTAATAAGACAGCCTAAATCATTATGGCTTAAATTATAACGGAATGTACCATTATAAGCCTCATTTAAGCAAATCAGCATAGAACCTCCACCATTATTATGACTATAGTTATACTGGTAAACCGTGCCGTCTGACCAGTCAATGTCCCACGCCTGTCCGTCACCATTGCCTTCTCCGACTGTATCAAACGCCTCATTATATTGGAATACCGCATCTTTTGTTTTCCATGGCCAGATTGTCGCACAGAAAGACTGCCAATAACCGGCATATCCATCATCCAAATCAACGCCGGCTGTATCCGAAATATTTCTTTCAATTACCGGTCGATATGCATACATTGCAACAATCGCATCATTTCCAGAATTCTGTACATAATTGTCTGCGATATAAATGTTTGTGTGTCCATATTTTTGCACTGTCTCATCTGCAATCTGTGCTCCATTGAATTTAGAATGCTGATATGTATAGCCAACTACAATTCCGGCACGTTTTACATCTTTGACATAACAGTTTGTAATTTTTACATCATTATATCTTGCAATCCCTGTTTTAGATTCATCTGTCGGTTTTGATACGTTGAACTGGATTCCTCCATTGTCCATATGTTTATCTTGAAGATTTCCGTCAATATCGTGGATATAAAGGTCTTCTAAATAGACATGGTCCATGGTTCCTCCGTCTTTTGCAATTCCTGCAACTCCGGTGCGGTCCATACGTGCTGATGTATTTGCCAAACCATTTTGAATGTATTGTGCATCATCAGATTCATTTGTCAATTCCAAACCTTTCACTTCTACATAATCAACATCGTAGAGCAAAATGGCAGAAGACACATATCCTTTTGAACGGTGTCCACTGTTATCCATCGGTGTACCATAATCCTGATACCAGACACCTTCTCCTCTTGCATTAATGATAGGTTTATTACCTTCCCCATAGCTTCCGATCCGAATCGGATTTTCTTTTGTTCCGTGTACATTCTGCAGATGAAGAAATCCTTGGAAAACAGATCCCGCTTCAAAAAGTACGCTGTCACCCGGCTGAAGTTTCACATCTTTAAGCTTATCTAAAGTCTGCCATGCTTCTCCTTCTGAAGTTCCACTGTTTTGATTGTCTCCACGATTACTGATGTAATATGTCGTTCCAACTGCTTTTTCCTTTCGAGCCGCACTAACGCTCGACATCGGGAAAACATTCGCTGACGTACACAATACAGCAAGTGCACACATTGCCGCTACAATTTTTCTCTTCATAGCTCTTATTCCTCCTCATTTTTATTTTTTTATATGTTTTTTTGTAAAATCATATACTTTCTTCATATCGCCGTCGACTTCCAAATCCTCGGCTTTTTTTTCTATCATAGAATTATAATGTTGTTCTCTTAACTCTTTATTGATATTATCCTTTACTTCATCAACAGTAAAATAATCATAATCGTTCTTAGCCGTACACTGCACAAGATACAGCGCCCCATTTTCATCTACTACCTGTGTCGATTCTCCAATCTTTAATTCATATCCCAGTTCCAAAACATCTCCGATTTCCTTCGCCTTCGAAGAAACCTCACTGGAAAGCAGTTCTTCATGGGAAAAATACGGACTCAGCATCTCGTTTTCTGCCACAAGTTTCTGTAATGTTTGTGAGCCATCCATGCTTTTATAAATAGATATCAATTCTTTTTCCAGTAACTCTTTTTGATCTTCCGTCATATTTTCTGAAAGATATGGGATTTTTATATAATCCAGTGTGATATCATCATTTTTTTGAAAGAGTGCATCTTTGTTTTTTTCATAATACTGT
>OAVG01000790.1_pt1 | contig 10608 bp, 12 predicted proteins | sample 1495271 | NCBI WGS metagenome assembly OAVG01 (sample SAMEA2580077, study PRJEB22360) | human gut metagenome | biome: human gut; feature: human-associated habitat; material: faeces | place: Denmark | collected 2008/2010 | reverse complement strand
GGCGTCCGCTGTGCATTCCCCGCAGCGAAAAAAATAATATCCCCGCTAATGATATTGGACAATTGGCGGACTTTTTGCCCGCTTAGATTGTATCCTTTATAATTAATCCTAAACTAAAAGGCCGCATATCAAGATGATATCAAGATAATGCGGTCCTCTTTATAAATGGTATGCCATCTACCCAGGCATGCCATTTTTCTTCTGATTTGGATATAAACGATGGAGGTGCAATGATACGCAGCGGGCCCTGCGGTTAGATCCGCTGGCGTGGATAGCAGGTGCTGCATGGTGCATCCTCATCCCTCTTTACAACACCTTACTTAAGAAGGACTTCAGACGCTCATTTTTAGGGTTGGAGAAGAATTCCTCCGGTGCGGCTTCCTCCATAAAGTGCCCCTCGTCCATGAACATAACCCTGGTGGCTACCTCTCTGGCAAAGCCCATCTCATGTGTCACCACCACCATGGTCATCTTTTCCCTGGCAAGGTCGCGCATAACGCTTAATACCTCTCCTACCATCTCCGGGTCCAGGGCGGAGGTGGGCTCGTCGAACAGCATCACATCCGGCTTCATGCACAGAGCCCGGACAATGGCAATACGCTGTTTCTGACCGCCTGAAAGCTGGCTGGGATATGCGTGGGCCCTGTCTGCCAGTCCCACACGCTCCAGTAGCTCCATGGCCTCATCCTCGGCTTCCTTTTGTCCCTTTCCCTGAAGCTTTATGGGAGCAATGGTCAGGTTCTTCATGATGTCCATGTGGGGAAATAGATTAAACTGCTGGAATACCATTCCCATTTTCTGGCGGTGCTTGTCAATGTCTGTCTTAGGGTCCGTGATGTCGGTGCCCTCAAAGAAAATGTGCCCGCTTGTGGGCTCCTCCAGCAGGTTCAGACATCTGAGGAAGGTGCTTTTGCCGGAACCGGAAGGCCCTACCACAAAGACCACATCCCCCTTGTGGATATCCACCGTGATTCCCTTTAAGACATCAATGGAGCCAAAGCTCTTTCCCAGGTCCTGCACCCGGATTAAGGGCTGTCCGTTAAACATTCCTGTATTACCGCTCATTCTGTCTCAGCCTCCTTTCCAGTATCTGTATCAGCTTTGTAAATATCATTACAATGATGAGATAAATAATGGCAACCGCAATCAGCGGCATATATGCACTGTATGTCCTGCTTCGGATGATGTCCCCGCCCTTGGTCAAATCCTGGATGGCAATGTAGCCGGATACCGAAGTCTCCTTTAACAGGGAGATAAACTCGTTGCACAGGGTTGGGAGTACTGTCTTAAATGCCTGGGGCATGATGATGTACCACATGGTCTGGGCATAGTTGAAGCCCAGGCTGCGGCCTGCCTCCATCTGTCCCGGATCAATGGACATGATGCCGCTTCTGAATATCTCCGCCACATAGGCTCCCGAGTTGACTCCGAAGGCCAGGATGGCCACTATGACCTTGTCTACCCTGACGCTTCCGAATACAACAAAGTAAATGATTAACAGCTGCACCACCACAGGGGTGCCCCGGATTACGGTCAGGTACACTTTACAGATTGCATTGAGCACCTTAAGCTTATGGGTCTTCTCATAGGTGGATCGTATCATTCCCACCAGAAATCCCAGCACAATGCCCATAAGGCAGGCAAAAAAGGTAATAATCAACGTTGTTTTCAGACCCTCGGTCAGATATTTCCACCGGTTGTCCGACACAAAGTTCAGGTAAAACGCATCTGTAAATGTCTTCCACATGCTCATCATCCTCTGCTCTTTCTTTATGATTCATAAGGCAGGGCAGACGCCCTGTTTTTCCTCTGTCATACAGTCAAAAACTGCCGCCCTGCAGGAACGGGGATGCGGTGCAGTATTGCACCTCCCTTTCTGCAGCCTGCGGCAGTTTTATACCGGCCGTCTTCCTGTATATGCCGGTACTGTCATGTCTGTCTTAAGTGGGCGATTCCATACCCGGTACGATTACTCAGCCTTGATATACTTGGCTACGATTTCGTCCAGGGTGCCGTTGTCCTTCAGGGTCTTAAGAGCGCCGTTGATTTTCTCCAGCAGCTCTGTGTTGCCCTTCTTTACAGCAATGGCATACTCTTCATCGGTAAAGGACTCCTCCAGAATCTTCAGTCCTTCTGTCTCAGCAACAAAGGTCTTGGCAGGCTCCCCGTCGATTACAACCGCGTCAATCTTGCCCTGGCTCAGTGCCTGGACAGCCTCAAAGCCCTTGCTGTAACGCTCTACCGTGGTTCCGTCAGCTTCCAGGTCAGATACATAGATATCGCCTGTGGTTCCCAGCTGCACGCCTACGATTACACCCTTTAAGTCATCAGGAGAGGCAATCTCGCTGTCCTCTGTAACGATGATTTTCTGGGATGCCTTTGCATAAGTATCGGAAAAATCTACGGACTGCATACGGTCTTCCGTAACAGTCATGCCGGCCAGACCCATATCAGCCTTACCGGATACAATCTCAGGAATAATAGAATCAAACGCAATGTCCTCAATCTCCAGCTCCATGCCCAGCTCATCGGCAATGGCCTTTGCAATTTCCGCGTCAATACCAACAATGGCATCTCCGTCATGATACTCGTAAGGAGGGAACTCTGCGTTGGTTGCCATGACAAGCTTGCCGCCTGCTGCTTCCTTGGCTGCCTCAGTCTCAGCCGCCTCTGCGCTGGTCTCATCCTTGCTCTCGGCAGCCGTGGGATCCTCTGCCTTCTCCTCTGCTGTTGTGGCTGCTGCTGTTGTCTCTTTTGCACCGCCGCCGCAGGCTGTCAGGGAAGCTGCCATCAGTGCCGCCATGGTGATCGCTAAAACCTTCTTCTTCATAATAATATTCTCCTCTTTTCTTTTATGCATCAAATTGCATAACTATAAATGTATTCAACATTTTATATTATAATGCATTTTTCTGGTTTAGCAAGAGGAAAATACGGGAATCACCAAAGAATCAGCAAAGATGCCGTCTAATTCCCTCTCTGTCTCCGGCCTGCAAGCACAAGATGCTTGGCCAGCACAGCCGTTGTCACCGCCCCGACGCCTCCCGGCACAGGCGTTGCCATGGATGCAGCAGGCTCTATGGACGGGAAATCCACATCTCCGCATAATTTTCCATTTTCATCCACATTAATACCCACATCAATGACTATGGCATCCTGTCCCACGTGACGGCCGTCCAGCATTTTAGCCTTTCCTGCTGCGGCCACCAGGATTTCAGCCCTGCGGCACTCTGTCTCCAGATCCCTGGTCCTGGTGTGGCAGATGGTGACCGTGGCATTTTCCTTCAGCATCAGCATGGACAGCGGACGGCCCACCACCATGCTGCGGCCCACGATAGTCACGTTCTTTCCTGTTATATCTATCTCATTGGCCTTAAGTACTTCTATGACCGCCTCTGCGGTACAGGGCGCAAAACCGGTTTTGTCCCCTGCAAATACCTTGGCAATATTGGCCGGGGAAATCCCGTCCAGGTCCTTTTCCGGGTCAATCATCTTCTCGATGTCCGTCTCCGCAATCTGCTTTGGCAGCGGACGGAGCAGGAGGATTCCCGATACATCCGGGTCACGGTTAATGGCACTGTCGCTTATCTGTTCCGGGAACACATATGTCTGGACCCGCAGGCCGAAGTTCTCCATCTTCTTCACAGCCCCCCGTTCGTAGGACATATCGTCCGGTTTTTCCCCCACCCGCACAATGGCCAGCTTCGGAGCCGGGCCTTCCAGACCTTCCATCATCTGTGTTACCTGTTCCTTGATTTTTGCCGAAACCTCGGCGCCTTTTAATATTTTCATTTTCCTTCTCCTCTCTGCCTGCCGCCTTCTACCTCAGCTGTTCAAGCACCTTCTGATATATGCGGTCCGCTGCCTCTGTCCCCTCCTTAATCAGACGCTCCGCCTTCTCATTCATTTCTTCTGCCTTCTCCCTGTTCTTCATGGACTTGGTATTGATGTACACATTCATCACCGCGCCTAACAGCGCGGTGCGGATGAACTGGACTCCCACGCCCACGTCGCTGACAGCCATCCTGCTTCCCTTATCCGCAAGGATATCCATGATTTCCAGCATTTCCGATGCCTTCTCCATGATTTCCATTGGCACAAGACTGGCATCCAACAGCCGTGCTTCCATGACCTCTGCCTTGTATGCCTTTTCTTCCTCTGTACCTGAGGGAAGGCTGTAGCATTTAGCCAGAGGCGCAAATACCTTTGCATCCTGGTCGGCCAGCGCGGTAAACTGTCCCTGGATTCCCTTCATCCTCTCTGCCAGTTCCTTAATCTCATCCTCCACCTGCGCGTATTTCTTCTTGCCTATGGTCAGATTGGCCACCATCTGTCCCAGGGCATTGCCCAGGGCTCCGGCCAGGGCAGAAGCGCCGCCTCCTCCCGGCACCGGCTCCTTTGAAGATAATACATCCAGAAACTCCTGAATCGTCATGCTCTCTACCATTGTAACATCCTCCTGTTTTTCTATATATAGTTTATATTATATAACCCATTTACACAATTTTAACTCCCATCAGCCTGGCCAGCTCGGCGGCCTGCAGCAGGCTGACCTTTACGCCCGCCAGTTCCGTGAACTGGTCTGAGACCATGATGCCGTCAATGACGCACTCTGATAAATCCATTCCCTTTAACGGTGTACGGAAAAAATCCGTGCCGGCCAGGTCCGTGGAGGAAAAAACCGTCTTTTTAAATTTCACCTCAGACATGAAGGATTCCCTGAAATTACAGCCCCTTATTTCGCCGAACTCCCAAAAAGCAGTAGAGAAATTCCCGTAGTGGAACTGACTGTCCAGAAGCTTCACCCACTTAAACGTAGAGTTGCAGAACTGGCTTCCGTCCCCCTTTGAGTCTGATACATTCACATTCTTCCAATAGGTATCCCGGAAGGAGCAGTTAGAAAAATCACACTTGTCAAATACTACATTGCAGAAGGACGCGCCGCTGAAATCACACTCCTCCATCCTGCACCTGACGAATTTCACCGTGTCAAACTCCACTTTTTTTCCCGATATCCCAACGACCGTCTGGTCTTCATAAACCTTATCCAAAATCGGACATTCCTGATTGGCTGCTTCCGCCATATCCTCTGACAGCATATCTCCTCCATGGTTATTTTATTTTGCCCATTCCCTGCACTGTTTTAACCTTGACTCTGCATCAAAGCCCATATCTGTTCCCATGGATGCCTCCATCTCACATGGAAAATCAGGACATTCTCCGCAGTGGTTCAGCCCTTTTGCCTCGCAGCAGGATTTAACCCCGCCCTCACCGCCCCAGAAGGGCTTTTCCATGGTTGCGCATCCCGTACAGCGGACCGCTTCCTTTCTTTCACATTGATTGCAGCAGACTCCGCATCTTGACTCAAACATATTCTTCCTCCTTTGTCACAGCCTCCTAAACCTGTTCTTTCCCTGACATCTGTTCCACATCCAGGCGCAGCACAGCGGTTCTCTTAAGCATAGCTTCCGGGTAATCCCAGCTGCCCTTTCCTGACATGTGGCCCATGATGCAGTTCAGGCCCTTTTTCTTTTCCTGTGTCTCCTCCACTACCCGGATGGGTCCTTCCCCCACCACGCTTCGGTACCGGAAGGAATATCCGCAGGCCTGGTCCGCCGTCTTAAGGCCATGGGCAGTGTCCATCTCAAACCCTGCGTACCCGGTCTGCCTGACCAGATCCATCTTCTTCCCCTCGGCTGCCCCGTGGAAATAGAGCACATTTTCCTCCTCGTCGTATCCGAAGCTGAGAGGTACAATGTAGGCGCTCTTTCCATCTGGAAAAGCCAGCCTGCAGCAGTCGCACTCCCGTATAATTTCCTTTATTTCATATGTATCCTTAACTTCCCTGTCCTTCCTTCTCACCATATTCTCCTTATCCGTGTTCTATTCCGGCAAAACGGTTTTCCCGGTGCCGCCATGGTTTTGCCATCATGTTGCCATGATTCCCCCACAGCGCCGCCATGGTTCCGTCACAGTTCAATATATGCCCTGCTTCCGCCTGTCTTGTCCTTCACCACAACAATCTGGTGCTGGATTCGTTCCTTCAGCTCTCCCACATGGGAAATAATGCCCACCAGACGCCTTCCCTCTGCCAGATCTCCCAGGGACTTCATGGCCAGATTCAGAGTATCCTCATCCAGGGACCCGAATCCTTCATCCACAAAGAGGGTGTCCAGACGGATTCCGCCTGCTGCCGACTGTATCTCGTCCGACAGGCCCAGGGCCAGGGAAAGGGATGCCTGGAAGGATTCCCCGCCGGACAATGTCTTTACGCTGCGCTCCGTGCCATTGTAATGGTCGATGACATTTAACCCCAGTCCGTTCTTCCCCCTGTTATCCTCCTCCGTACACCGTTTCAGCTCATACTGACCGCCGCTCATGACCATGAACCTGGTATTTGCCCTGGCAATGATACGCTCAAAATATGCCATCTGCGCATGGCCTGTCGGTGTTTTTTTTCCCTCCCCCCCCCCCCCCCCTGCCGCTGTATCGGAAAGTGCCTTGACCCATGTCCATTCCTTTTGTATCTCTTCCATGGACGCCTTCTGTTCCGAAATACGTTCCCTTGCCATGCGGTTGGTTTCCAGTCTGTGGTGGAGCCTGCTTTTCTCCTGCTCCAGGCCGGTCAGCCTCTCCCTTGCCTCAGACTGGTGCTGCCGGTTCTCCTGCATCCGCGCCTCCAGGTGTTCCATGGCGGTTCTAACGTCCATGCCGCCCGGAAGCATTGTGTCCGGCCCTTTTGCCGGATCCCGGTCCTCTTCCGCAGTCTCTCTTCCCGCAATCTCCTCTCCCGCAGACTCTCTTCCCTCTGCGTCCTTCTCCGCCATCCGGCCTCTCAGCGCCTCCAATCGGGCCTGAGCGTCCGACACCCTGCGGCTTATCCGGTTATAGGATTCTTCCGCCTCCTTAAACGCCTTTTCCAGTCCGGCCAGAAATGCCTTCTTCTCTGCCAGCTCCGCCTGGGCGGCCTTCCTGTTCTCATAGGGCAGGGAGGACTCCATCTCCTTAAGGCGGCTTTCCAGTTCCCTTTCCTTTGCCTGGCTCTCTGCCAGCATTTTCTGGGCCTGCTGTTTCCGCTCCGAGGCTTCTTCCAGGGATTGACGCCCCAAAGCCCTTCTGCCTTCGACGGCTTCCTTATCTTCCTTTCTCTTCTTCTTTTCCCGAATCTTCTCCTTCTGGGCAGCAGCCTGGCGCTCCAGCTGACCTTTTAGCTGCCCCATCATCAGTTCCCATTGTTCAAGGAAATACCTGCGCCCCTGCCGTACATCCCCTGTCTCTAAAGCCAACGCCCCGGCATCGGCTTCCGCCTGGCGAATCCGTTTCTGCCAGTCCTCCTTCCAGGTAGCCACCTCAGCATCAATCTGCTGTTTCATCCTTTCATAGCGGGTATCCAGACTGCCTGCCAGTCTTCCTGCCTCCAGGCTCAGCCTGGCAGCCGCCTTATCCTTTTCCTCGGCAGCAGCCTTAAGCCGGTCTACCTTGTCCTTGGCTGCCTCGTTTCCCTCCTCCAGATACCGTGCTGGCGCCGGATGAGCGACGGAGCCGCATACAGGACAGGGCTGGCCTTCTGTGAGCCGTGAAGCCAGGATTCCCGCCTGGTTGTCCAGGAATCTCTGGTACATCTCCCGGTAGGCATCGTCTGCCCTGCGGCTCTCCTCGCCTGCTGCCCTGTAACGCTCTCTGGCTGCCTCCAGCTTCTTCCTCTCCTGCCCGTACTGCGCCAGCTCCTCTGCCAGAAGACCGATGCGCCCGCTGTATTCGCCCAGTCTCTCCCCTGCTGTCAGGGCTGCCTGGTATTCTTCTCCTGCCTGGCGAAGGCTTTCCAGTATCTTCTCATCGCTGTCATTTCGTTCCTTCCACTGCCTTTCCTCCAGGGCCGCCTGCCCCAGCCTTTTTTCAAGGCTCTCCGTCTCTTTCCTGCATGCCTTCAGATTTTCCTGCAGCGAGTCAAAACGGTCATAGGTTTTCAGGTTTTCTTCCATCCTGGTAACAGTGCCAATCAGCCCGTCTCTGTCAGCCTGGCGTTCCTTCTCCCTCTCATACCTGACCTTTGCCTGTTCCAGAACCGGCATATTTTCCCTGAGCACATCCGCGGCAGCCGCCATATCCCGGCAGACCGCGGCATCCCCCTGCATTTTCCCCAGCTCCATTCCAAGGGCAGCCATCTCATCCCTGACCAGGGCCATGGCTCTGTCCTTCCCCTGCTGCTGCGCCTCATCCGCCCCAATCAGCTGGTCCAGCACCTCCAAAAGAGCTTCCAGGCTCCCCTGGGGCACCTCCTTCCAGCGCAGCTTAAGTTCCTCACTATGGCCCTCTGTGATAACACCTCCGGCATACTGTTCCATGCTCTTTCTGCTGTCCGCGTAGCGGCCATACAGACCCTTGGCCCGGTCCTTCAGCTTTTCCTGAAACAACTGGTAGGGCTTTGTCTTGAATATTTCCCGGAAAATGATGCCCCGATCCTCGGTTCTGCCTGACAGGAGCCTGGAAAAACTGCCCTGGGCCAGCATGGCAATCTGGGAAAACTGCTCCCTGTTAAGGCCCAGAAGCCCTTCCACCTCCGCCGTTACCGCTTTGTCCCCTGTAACGAGCCTGCCGTCCGGCATATGAAGCTGTGCGTCCGGCTTCTCCCGTGTCTCCCCTTCACCTCTTTGCTTTGTCCTCATATACTCAGGATTGCGCCGCACCCTGTATTCCTTTCCACTATAGGAAAATCCCATCTCCACATAGGTCCTGGCATCCGGCCTGGCATATTTGCTGCGCAGCATCCTGGGTTTGCGGCTGTCCCCGCTGGCGTTGCCGTAAAGGGCAAATGCAATGGCGTCAAACAGAGTGGTCTTGCCTGCTCCGGTGTCGCCCGTAATGAGATAAAGTCCCCGGTCCCCCAGGGAGGCCATATCCAGGGTGACCTCACCTGCATATGGTCCAAATGCGGATATTATCAGTTCTGTGGGCCTCATCTGCTTCCCTCCCATATCTCTTCCATCAGTTTTACCGCAAAGTCAGCCTGCTGCTCTGTCATGGGCTGATTGTTCTGAAGCTGGTACAGCTCCTCCATCAGAACAATGGGGGGCTTGTCCGCATTGGCGGCAGCTTCCACCACCCTGCCCTCCCTGGTGCGCTTGTTATCATAATCCAGCTTCATGACATTGGGATAAATGGAGCGCAGCTTGCCTATTGCATCCAGTATGTCCTCCTCATCCGTAAGGGTTATGTGAAGGTAATCATCCACAGCCGTACCCTGGTAAAAATCACGGCTGGTCAGTTCTTCATAGCTTCCTCTCAGCTCCCGCATATCATGGAGGGGCCTGAGAATACGGGTATTCACGGTCACATTCCCCTTTTCCAGCAGCTCCACCACGGTCACTGACTTCCTGTGGTTCACCTCTGAGAATGAATATTTAAGGGGAGTCCCGCTATAGCGCAGGGTATCCCTTCCCACCTTCTGGGGCCCGTGGATATGTCCCATGGCCACATAATCGAAGGAATCGAACAGTTCAGCACTCACCTGGTCCAGGCCGCCTATGGACAGCTCCTCCGAGTCACAGCAGGACGCACCGGTGACAAACTGGTGGGCGATCAGGATATTGCGGACATCTTCCCCTATCTTATGTCCCGTCATATGCTCCAGAGCCCAGCGGACCGCATCTTCAAAGGTTTCAATGCCTTCCTCCGGGCAGCATCTTCTCACAACAGCAGGTTTTATAAAGGGCAGCATATAGACCCGCAGGCTTCCGTACCGGTCCTCCAATTGAACCGGCTCCAGATGACCGTCATACACAGGCGCCATATAAACTCTCCTGTCCTTCATAAGCTGCCCTCCAAAGGCCAGCCGCTCCGGGCTGTCATGGTTCCCGCTGATAACAAACACGGGCAGGTTCCGGTCCGCCAGCCCGGTCAGGAAAGCGTCAAAGACCTGTACTGCCTCAGCAGGCGGCACAGGTTTATCATAAACATCCCCGGCTATGAGAACACCGTCAGGCATTTCCTCCTCCGCAATCATGAGAATCTGGTCTAATATATATTTTTGATCCTCCAGCATGGAAAAACCATTGACCCGTTTTCCGATATGAAGGTCTGATAAATGAATAAATTTCATATTTCTTCCTTTCATGTACATCTTTAACCATAATACCACGAGCCGGGCACCATTTACAAGACCATACGGCCCGTCCTTTTCCATGAGGACCGTCTTATTGAACTATGAGGACCGCCTTATTGAAAGATTGGACTGGACCTCCGCCTTTCAAATATGGTAAACTATAGCGTAAATTCCTGTTTGGAGGTGAGCATATGAATCCAATGAATCTTCTTCAGTTAAAACCGGCCTGGAACCAGTTTAAGGCCAACCATCCCAAAATGCTGTCATTTGTGAAAGCCGCATCCAGGGACGGGGTCATGGACGAGGGGACCCTGATTGAAATTACCGTCACATCCAGCACCGGCCAGACCATTGCTTCCAACATCCGGGTCAAAAAATCCGACCTGGAATTCTTAGGAGCACTTAAGGATGCGCTGGAAGATTAGATGCAAAGGGCGCCCGCCCTGCCTTGCGGCAGGAGGACGCCCTGTTGATTAATGGGATATTTTGTTCTTCTTCACCGTGTG
>OAVG01000788.1_pt1 | contig 10624 bp, 9 predicted proteins | sample 1495271 | NCBI WGS metagenome assembly OAVG01 (sample SAMEA2580077, study PRJEB22360) | human gut metagenome | biome: human gut; feature: human-associated habitat; material: faeces | place: Denmark | collected 2008/2010 | reverse complement strand
GACAGGTCCCACCGGAGCTACGGGTCCGACCGGAGCTGCCGGTCCAACGGGGCCGACCGGGCTCATAGGCCCTACGGGTCCCACCGGAGCCAATGGAGTCGCGGGAGCCACCGGAGCTACGGGAAATACAGGAGCCAACGGAGCAACCGGCCCAACCGGAGCCACAGGGGCAGCCGGGGCCACAGGCCCCACTGGGCCAATGGGAGCAAAAGGTGATACAGGAGCCAATGGAGCAACCGGCCCGACAGGTGCCGCAGGCCCTACGGGTCCCACCGGAGCCAATGGAGCCGTCGGAGCTACCGGAGCTGCAGGCCCAACCGGTCCGACCGGAGCCACAGGGCCTACAGGTATGAATGGAGCAGCGGGAGCCACCGGAGCACCAGGACCTATGGGAGCCACAGGAGCTACCGGGGCCAACGGAGCTACGGGTCCGACAGGAGCAACCGGCCCGACCGGAGCCAATGGGGTAATGGGAGCTACAGGAGCAACCGGCGCTACAGGGGCCACCGGAGCCACAGGGAATACCGGAGCTACAGGCGCGACAGGTCCTGCAGGAGATACGGCATGTTGTGCATGTGTTGCGCAGATGAGAAACCTCCTTCAGCAGATCATCACGCTTTATCCAACAGAAAATCTTGTGATATCCATGGAAAGCGGCAACAATGTGAGCGGCCGTCCGGGAAGCCTTCTTCCTGCCCCGAACACAAATCCAAATGCCGGTCTTTTCCAGATAGTAAACAGCCAGGGCGCAGCACAGGAGGCGGTATCAATCTGCAGAATCGCAGCCGTCAGAATCACCAGTGCTGCCTATAATAACGGAATCACGTATCTTCCGGCACCTGCTCCGGCACCTACAGGCTGCTGCGCAAACTGTGAGGCTGCTGTCCGTTCTTATCTGCCGGTGGGTACAACAGGAGCCGCTGTCAAGGCAGGCGGTCAGACCGTCGGACAGGGCAGTGTGCTGAGAAACGAATATGGCGTAGTGGTTCTTGTCGGCGCCAATAACAGTGATCCGACCTTTATCTCCACCTGCAAGGCCGAAAGTATCACAAAGTAATTATTTACAAGGAATAAGCTTTAAACCATACGGGGGAGAAAATCTGTATATCAGGTTTTCTCCTCCTGTTTTTTATACTTTGATTGGAGGGCACTTGTTCCTTTTTGAGCGAAAGTATTTTCTTTTATCATAAAATGGTGAAAAGTTCCGGTCAATCGGTAAATGTTTCTTGACAAGTGAAAGTGTAATTGATATAGTTACAGTATAAGGGTAACAAAAAAAGTTACAGTAGCGTGATGAGGATTTATATTCTGAGTCATGGGCTCAGAAAGGAGCAGTTATGAATACGAAAGAACACGAAGTTATGAAAATGAGAGGTAGTGCAGATGTATCATATCTTGGGCAGAGCGTAGATTCCATGATATGGGAGTTTATGAAGGAAAAGGGGATTCCGGGACTTACCCTGGCAATTGTTCAGGCCCCCTATATTCCGAGAGTAGTGGGGTATGGGTTGTCAGATACAGGTGAGAGAAGGCTGGCTTCAGCCAATACAATGTGGCCGGCAGGCCCCATTTCCCAGGCGTTTGCGGCTGTGGCAGTCATGCAGCTTTTTGAGGATGGAAAACTGGGGCTGGAAGATAAACTGGGTGATCATATACCGGAGGTACCGGAGGAATGGTATGATATTGAGATTCTGCAGATGCTCCGCCATGCGTCGGGTCTGCCTGACTGCCAGACGGATGGATTTTACATTTACAGAGAATGGGAGTTTAAAGAGGTTCTTGATTTAATAAGCAAAGAAGCCCTGCATTTTACTCCGGGTACAGAGGTGGAATGGAGTGCGTCAAATTTCCTGATGCTGACAGAGATCGTGGAACGTGTAAGCGGTGAGACATATCATGATTTTGTGACAGAAAGGCAGATCCATTTCCTTGGACTAAAGAGGACAGGATTTGCGGAGGACCTGGAAAACTTCAGGCATGAGGATGTATCCCTGACGGAGAACATCCATCAGTTGTTTAAAAAAGACGGGACATACATTGACCCCACAGAACCGGCCGCAAGTTATGACGAACTCGGCAGAAGGACAGGGCGGGCAGCGTCTTCAGCCCTCAGGGGCGTGGGGGATGTCTGGGCGTCCGCGCAGGATATTTCCTTCTGGGATATCGGGCTGGCAGGAGGAGTGCTGATCCATGAGCCTGAGCACAGAAAGCTTGTCTACGCCCCGTGGAACCTGCCGGACGGCAGAGAGGTGCCGGGAGTGGCAGGCTGGCAGTTTTATAAGCACAGAGGACTGATGGATATCAAAGGTTCTGTTCCCGGGTATTCTTCTTTCCTGAGCAGGTTTACCCATCCGGATGAACTGGTGTGCGTTACGCTGCTGGCAAATAAGGAAGGTATTGACTTTACGAATCTGGGAAGAAGAATTGCGGGGGCGTTCGGAGATCTGCTGTCCACCAATTATGATGATAATAAATTGTATCTCTTTGAGGGGCAGTTTCCGGTAAAGGATATGGTCAGACGATTGAAAAACGTTCTGGAAGAAAAGAAAATTCCGGTATTTGCAGAATTTGACCATGCGAAAAATGCAGAGGAGGCAGGTCTGTCCCTGCGGCCGACCACAGTGGTCGTCTTTGGTGCTCCAAAAGTGGGAACCGGGCTGATGCAGGAGGATCAGAGCATTTCCCTGGAACTTCCGCTCAGGATTGCCCTCTGGGAGGATGAGACGGGCAGTACCTGGCTGGCATTTCCAAGAATGGAACGGCTGGCAGGAGAATATGGACTGGGCAGTCATCCGGTGGTTGGGAAGATGCAGGAGCTGCTGGAGGAACTTGTGAGAAAAGCGGGGAGTGTTTATGCATAGATAAATGCAGAACGCAAAAGGACGGACATCTTTTTGAGATGTCCGTCCTTTTCAAGAAATAAAAAGAGCGCGAGACGGGACTCGAACCCGCGGCCTCGACCTTGGCAAGGTCGCGCTCCACCAACTGAGCCACTCGCGCATGTCTTAACGACAAAACATAATATACTATATCTTTCGTCAAATGTCAACACGTTTTTTGAAAAAAATTAAAAAATATTTCTGGGGTATTTACCCTGTAAAAAAAGGAGGGCCGGGCTTTTTATAAAGCCCGGCGTATGAAAAAGAAAATTTTTATATAAAGGTGATTGCCTTTCTATGTATCTAATAATAAAGCACAAATGTGATGAAACTGTGGTGAAATATTAAAAGAATTGTGAATGGAATTTGAATGTTTTGTGAAAGGAGAAAATAATTTTCCATTATGCTCAATTTATGCTATAATAGACGAAAAGCTGGTCAGACGCCCACCGGCGCCTGGGGTCTGTGATAAGACCGGACGGGGGCAGAGAGCAGCACTGCATTAGGAGGTGCTTCATTATGAAAATGATTTTTGCGATCGTGCACAAGGAAGATGAAGGATTCGTGGTAGAACGTCTGAATAAGGAACGCATCAGTGTGACAAAACTTGCCAGTACAGGCGGATTTTTGAGAAAAGGAAATGCCACGCTGATGATAGGAACTGAGGACGACAAGGTGGAAATGGTGCTCCAGGTCATCAAGGAAGAGTGTTCTAGAAGAAAAGAGATGCTCATCAATCCAACTTATTCCGCCGGGACAAAAGGTCCGGTGCTGGGATATTCCGCACCGCCGGTCACCATTGATGTGGGCGGCGCTACAGTATTTATTGTGAATGTGGAACAATACCTGAAACTGTAAAGGCGGATACGAGAGATGATAGGAACACTGGTAAACTGCGCTACGATTTTGACAGGGAGCTTTATCGGCAGCAGATTGAAAAAAGGAATACGGGAGGAGCATCAGGAGATCATGATGCAGGCCATGGGGCTGGCAGCCACAGCGCTGGGAATCAATGCCATAGTCAAGTACATGCCCCAGAGTGAATACCCGGTTCTGTTTATTGTGAGTCTGGCACTTGGCGGGCTTCTCGGAGAGAAGATACATCTGGAGGACAAGTTTAAGAAGTTTGTCACCGGGTTTTCCAATGGGAATCTGGCTCAGGGCTTATCCACGGCGATATTGCTGTTCTGCGTGGGAACCCTGTCCATTCTGGGGCCCATGGAGAGCGCATTGAGAGGGGACAATACTTACCTGTTCACCAATGCCATGCTGGATTTTGTCACATCCTCTGTGCTGGCATCCACCTTTGGATTCGGTATCGCACTGGCAGCCATTGTCTTGTTTTTCTGGCAGGGATTTTTCTACTGCCTGGCACTGCTGCTGGCCGGTGTCATGAGTCCGGCGATCATGGCGGAGATTTCCATTATCGGAGGTATCCTGATCTTCAGCTCAGGCCTCAGCATCCTGGGAATCAAGAATTTCAGAACCATGAATATGCTTCCCGCATTTCTGGTTCCCGCAGTGTTCTTTATCGTCAAATCATTTTTATAAACAGAAAATCCAAACCCCGGTCATAAGGGATGGATGCCATACGACAGAAGAAAGGGGATCAACATCGTGGTCAGAAAGACAAATGTAGTGGAACAGCAGAATGTGCGGGGCGGAGAAGGCACCGTGGAATTCCATCATATCCTGAAGGAGGAAGAGCTTTACGGACACGGCAAGTTATATGCCAAAGTAGTGTTAAAGCCGCACAGCTCCATCGGTATGCATCAGCATGTGGGCAACACAGAGCCGTATTTTGTGCTGAAGGGAACAGGAGTTTTCGTGGACAATGACGGCAGCCGTACAGAAGTGCATCCCGGAGATGTATGTGTCATTGAGCCGGGACAGAGCCACAGCATGGAGAATAATACAGACGAAGATTTTGAAATGATGGCTCTCATTTACAACGAAGCAGCAAAATAGACAGGACAGATTTTGCGGAGGAGAAAAGCCTCTGACGAAATCTGACAAAAAGGACGTTTTCGCATGGGCGGGAATGTCCTTTTTTGTAAAATGCACTTGTGAAACATAATATATAATGTTAAAATTGTCACATAAGCATATGCTTGTGTATGCTTCTTGGGCATACGAAAATTTCAGGAAAAAAGCGGAGGAATTCAAGATGAAAAAACTGAAAGTGACAAAAGGCGCAAAGTGTATGGCATGTCTGGAATGTGTAAGAGCCTGTTCAACAAGCTTTTACAAGGAGTTTGACCCGGACAAATCCTGTATCCAGATCATTGACAAAAAGGGCGATGCAAAACCGATGGTCTGCGTACAGTGCGGAAAGTGCGCAGAGGCCTGTCCAGAAGGTGCGATCACACAGAATGCAAAGGGCGTTTACATGATCAACAAGAAAAAATGTACCGGATGCGGCAAATGTGTTGAGGCATGTCCTTTCCATGTAATGGTGAAGGCAGAGGATTCACCGACAAGCAGCAAATGTATCGCTTGCGGTATCTGTGCGAAAGCATGTCCGATGGACGTACTGGAAGTTGTAGAGAGCTAAGCATATGTAACGGGGCTGCCGCGTGAATCATGCGGCGGCCTTTTGTGTTTTTGGATACCGGGAGACATTGGAAGAAAAGGGGGTTTTTGCATGGTACACGGTACAGCGGTACTGAAATCAGAATACGACGGCCTGGGGCTGTCCGTCTTATGGGTCGTGCCAAATGAGGGGACAAAAGGTGTGGTACAGATATCCCACGGCATGAGCGAGAACAAGGAGCGGTATCTGCCGTTTATGGAATACCTGGCCAGACGGGGATACATCTGTGTGATCCATGACCATCGCGGGCATGGCGGCAGTGTACATAACCGGGAGGAGCTGGGATATCTCTACGGCGGTAAAAATAAAGCCATGGTGGAGGATCTTCATCAGATCACCATCTGGATCAAAGAGATATTTCCGGATCTTCCGGTGTATCTTCTGGGGCACAGCATGGGCACACTGGTAGCCAGGAATTACCTGAAATATTTTGACAATGAGCTGGAAAAACTGATCCTTACCGGGCCGCCATGTGAGAATCCGGCAGTGGATCTGGGCCTGCTCATAGCCAGAACACAGAAAAGGCACAGAGGAGGCCGCTATCGCAGCAAACTTTTAGAGACCATGTCCTTTGGTACCTTTGCCAGCCGTTTTGCAGGGGAGAAGAGCCGGTTTGCCTGGATCTGTTCCGATGAGGAAGTGGTGAAGGCGTATGAGGAATCACCCCTGTGCGGTTTCACTTTTACGGCGGATGGGTTTGAGGGGCTTTTGATGCTCCTGAAGGAAACCTACAGGAAAGAGGGCTGGAGGCTGCAGAATCCCCAGCTGCCCATTCTGTTTCTGGGGGGCGAAGAGGACCCCTGTATCGGAAACGGCAGAAAGTTTGTGAAAGAGCTTCAGTACATGAGGCAGGTGGGCTACCGCCACGTGACGGGAAAGCTCTATCCGGGCATGCGCCATGAGATTTTAAATGAAAAAGATAAACTGACAGTATATCGGAATATTTATCAATATCTGGAAAAATAAGGCGATTATTTTGAAATTATCTCCAATATGCCGGTTGAAAAACAAAAAATATAATGTTATAGTTAATTTGTACTCATAAATAAAAAGAAAGTACAGGTGTTATAAAAGGAGGACGAGCATGAAGAAGAAAATTTTAGGTATCGTGTTATCTCTGACAATGGTCGGTGCCATGCTGGCAGGCTGCGGACAGCAGCAGGGAGCTGAGGACAAGAAGGAAGAAACCAAGACAGAAGATACGAGCAAAGAAGATACCAATGCGGACGACGCCGAAAAAGCGGATGATACGGACAAAAAAGAAGATGCTGCTGACGACAGTAAGACAGAAGCCAGCGGTAAATTCGCTCCGGTTGCAAAAGAAGACCTGAAGGTGGGCGTTATCCATATTTCCGATCCGGCAGAGGGTTCCGGATACACTTACACACATGACCAGGGCATCGTTGAGATGCAGAAGGAACTGGGACTGGAAGACAGCCAGATCATCCGTAAGAACAATATCCCGGATACAGACCCAACCATGACAGAACAGGCGATCAGGGAATGTATCGAGGACGGATGCCAGATCATTTTCGCCACCAGCTTTAACTACATGGACACCTGTGAGCAGCTTGCGCAGGAATTCCCGGATGTGATCTTCTCTCACGGCACAGGATATAAGTCCAATGATACAAACTTTAACAACTACTTCGGAAGAATTTACCAGGCAAGATATTTATCCGGTATCGTTGCAGGTATGAAGACAGAGAGTAACAAGATCGGCTATGTGGCAGCCATGGGTTCTGAGAACTCAGAGGTTACCGGCGGTATCGACGCATTTGCCATCGGTGTTGCAGAGGTGAACCCGGACGCGGAGATCCACGTAAAAGTAACGAACAGCTGGTTCTCACCCACAGAGGAGACCAACGCGGCAAAAGCTCTGATCGCAGAGGGCTGTGACGTGATCGGACAGCACTGTGACACACCCAACCCGCAGACTGAGGCAGAATCCGCAGGCGTATGGGGCGTAGGATACAATTCTGATATGAGTAAGGATGCTCCGGATGCTACACTTACCTCTGTTATCTGGAACTGGGGCGTATATTATACACAGGCAGTGCAGAAAGTCATTGACGGAACCTGGACACCGGAGATCTACTTCGGCGGAATGGATGACGGTCTGGTAGATATCACTCCTATCAATGAGGAGCTGTGCGCACCGGGAACAAAAGAGAAAGTGGAAGAAGCCAGAAGAAAGATCATGGAAGAAGGCTTCAATGTATTTGACGGAGTTCTGGAGACAAACGACGGCAAAGCTGTGGGAACAGAAGGCGGCACACTGGATGATGCGACCATTACCGGAGGAATCAACTGGTATTATAAGAATGTAATCGTAGATTGATCCATATTTCTTGTTTAGTGAAAAATACAAAGAGGGAATACAAAATGTGAAAAATCATTTTGTATTCCCTCTTTTCTTATGATACAATTATCCTGTATGTTTGTGTCTAAAATTGTAACGGATGGTGTATGCGTTACCAAAACAGAAAGAAACGAGAGGTGACACAGTTGGCTTTAGACAAGGTAGAGAATGCCATTGAGCTGAGAGGTATCACAAAGACATTTGGCAGTGTTGTGGCGAACGACCATATTGACCTGGATGTGAGAAGGGGAGAGATCTTAGCGCTTCTTGGTGAGAACGGGTCCGGAAAAACCACATTGATGAATATGATTTCAGGCATTTACCACCCCGATGAGGGCAGCATCCATGTAAATGGCAGGGAAGTGGTGATCAATTCCCCCATGGATGCCAAGAAGCTGGGAATCGGCATGATCCATCAGCATTTTAAGCTGGTGGATGTATTTTCAGCCATGGATAATGTGGTGATCGGTGCAGAGGGAAAAAGGATCAAGCCCAGGGAGCTGAAAGAGAAAATCCTGGAGCTGACCAAAAAATTCGGTCTTGAGGTTGACCCGGAGAAGAAGATATACAATATGTCCGTCAGTGAGAAGCAGACCGTGGAAATTCTGAAGGTACTGTACAGAAATGCGGATATTTTAATCTTAGACGAGCCTACAGCAGTGCTCACGCCCCAGGAGACCCAGAAGCTTTTTGCTATTCTGCGCAGAATGAAAGAGCAGGGAAGCGCCATTATCATTATCACCCACAAGCTGAACGAGGTTATGGAGATCAGCGACCGGGTGACGATCCTCAGAAAAGGAAAAAGTATAGACACGGTAAACACAGCCGAGACCAATGAAAAGCAGCTCACCGAGCTGATGGTGGGCCGTCCGGTCACCCTGGAGATAGACCGGCCGAAATGTGAGAATGTGCACACCAGGTTAAAAGTGGTGGATCTGTCTGTGAAGAAAGCGGACGGGACCATGGCCCTTAAGGATCTGTCCTTTGAGATTAAGGCGGGAGAGATCCTGGGCGTAGCAGGGATCGCCGGCAGCGGACAGAAGGAGCTGTGCGAGGCCATTGCGGGTCTTGTGCCTGTGGAGACAGGTGCAGTCCTGCACAATAAAGAAAATATCATCGGCAAGACGCCAAAGCAGATCAACAACCTGGGAATCAGCCTGGGCTTTGTGCCTGAGGACAGGCTGGGCATGGGGCTTGTGGCGTCCATGGGTATGGTGGACAACATGCTGCTGAAATCCTATGACAAGGCAAAGGGCATCTTTGTGGACAGAAAGCCCGCCAAAAAACTGGCTGAGGAGCTGGTAGAACGCCTGGAGATCATGACCCCCAATGTGGAGACGCCTGTGCGCCTGCTCTCGGGCGGTAATGTGCAGAAGGTTCTGCTTGGGCGGGAAATCGAATCAGAGCCGTCAGTGCTGATCACCGCTTATCCGGTCAGAGGTCTGGATATTAACTCTTCCTACACGATCTATGACCTGCTGAATGAGCAGAAGAAAAAGGGTGTTGCCGTTATGTTTATCGGTGAGGATCTGGACGTGCTTCTGGAAATCTCTGACAGGATCATGGTGCTCTGCCATGGAGAGGTGACCGGAATCGTGGATGCTGCCGTTACTACAAAGGAAGAACTGGGACTGATGATGACAGGATCAAAAAGGGAAGGGGTGAAGGCTGATGGATGAGACAAGAAAGAAAGAGCCTCTGATTCGTGTTGAGAAGAGAAAAGAGCGCCCTGCAAAACAGGTTCGGCTGCTGCGTCTGGCCTCAGTGCTGCTTGCCATTGTTGCCGGCGGCCTCTTTATCCTCTGTATCGGATATAATCCGTTTTCTGTGTATGCTACTATTGTATCAGGTGCATTCAGAAGCAGCATGGCATTCCAGGCGACGATCAAACTTATGGTGCCGCTGCTCATACCGGCGCTGGGACTTACCCTGGCATTTAAGATGCGTTTCTGGAATATCGGAGCTGAGGGGCAGATCATCATGGGCGCTGTGTTTGCCACATTTTTTGCCCTGTTCTGCTGGGATTTCCCTCATTGGCTTCTCATGATCTGCATGTTTTTGGCAGGTATGCTGGGAGGCGCTCTGTGGGGAATCATTCCCGCGTTTTTCAAGGCAAAATTCGGTACCAATGAGACACTTTTCACATTGATGCTGAACTATATCGCGCTGTATCTGATTTCCTTCTTAAGGGATGGTCCGTGGCAGGACCCCAACTCTTCGGGATTTCCTAAAATCGCCAGGTTTGGGGAGAATGCGCAGCTTGACAAGCTGTTCGGCGTGCATGTGGGATGGCTGATCGGGCTTGTTCTGGTAGTCATTGTGTATATCTATCTGAAATACACAAAACAGGGCTACGAGATCAGCGTGGTAGGCGAGAGCCGCGCCACAGCCCAGTATGCGGGCATGAATTATAAGAAGATCGTGCTGCGCACCATGGCATTTTCAGGTGCCATCTGTGGTATCGCAGGCATGGTACAGGCCAGCGGTTCGGACCTGACCCTTACCACTTCAGTGGCAGGCGGCGTGGGATTTACAGCTATCATCGTGGCATGGCTGGCCCAGCTTAATCCGGTGGGAATTCTGGTGGTTTCCCTGCTGTTCAGTGTGCTGGAAAAGGGAAGTACGGTTATGCAGTCCTCCTATGGGCTGTCCGCCTACTCGGCAGATGTGCTGCAGGGGATCATCCTCTTTTTCGTGCTGGGATGTGAATTTTTCGTCAGATACCGTTTTGTGACCCGTAAGAAGGGAGGAAAGGCGTAATGAATTTTTTTACTAACTTTTTTGTGGCGG
>OAVG01000786.1_pt1 | contig 10642 bp, 9 predicted proteins | sample 1495271 | NCBI WGS metagenome assembly OAVG01 (sample SAMEA2580077, study PRJEB22360) | human gut metagenome | biome: human gut; feature: human-associated habitat; material: faeces | place: Denmark | collected 2008/2010 | reverse complement strand
ATTTTTCGATCCGGCTGTTCCTGACTTCCATTGTAAAAAATCACAAACTGCGGGGTCGGGATCTGAATCCTTTTCGTACCATACAGGTTTTCATCTTTCGCTCAAACCTCTCTGCTGTTTTAGATTGAAATCAAAGCATAGAGATCTTCCGATATGCTATAAGAATAAAAGATGCGGTATCGTTCCGCTTAGAAAACCAGAATTTTATGCTTTTCTGCATTATAGCACGATTGACCAAAAAGAACAAGCTACTGTAAAATCCATACATAACGGATTTACAGCAACTTGTTCTTTTTTATTTTACGATCTTATAATATTCTCTTGACGTGATTGCAAAGACTATCACATAGAATACTGCAAAGACTGCTGATACTCCAATTGTGCACATCATGGATAAATGTGTATCTGACAGATTAAACACAAGAAGGAGCTTTGTAATCGGTTTAAATGCCACTGTCACATGCAGGATCGCCATAAGAAGCGGGACAAAGAATACTGTCAAAATCTGGCTGTGAATCGATCCTTTGACTTCTTTCTTACTCATTCCTACTTTCTGCATAATCTGATACCGGTCTTTGTCATCATAGCCTTCAGAAATTTGTTTGTAATAAATGATCAGGACCGTCGCCATCAGGAATAAGAATCCTACAAAAATTCCAAGGAAGAAAAATCCTCCGTAAACGCCATAAAATTCCTGTGCATAAGCTTCTCTGTATTCTACATAGCATGACTGCACCTCGCCGCTTGTCTCCATCCGCGCTTTCATGGATTCCAGAGCTTCACTTTTTGCAGTGTCATTTCCCTTCATATCAAAATTCAACAGATACTGCATCGTGATCGGAATTTTGGTCGGACCATAGAGCTGTATCACATGCTCTACAGCTGCATCATCCGCCATTACCAGATAAATATTCTTTGTCACATCTGCCTCTTTCTTTTTCTGCAGATTGGATTCCTTCAAGTTTTCTTTTACATGATAAGTCTCTTTACCTAACACGATTTCTCCGCTGTCAAACTCTTCATCCGGGAAATAGGTCAGCACTTCATCCGGAGCAAGTGAAATATCGGTTCCTTCCAGTGCATTATAATCTGCCAATGGAATCACATACAAGCTGCGCATCGCATCTGCATCATATCCACTTCCTGAATCCGTATCAAACTTGAGCTGATTGTCATATTTCATGGCGCTCAGCGGCACATACCGGTATTTTTGTTCATGAATAATCTCCAGCCCCCGGCTTTGCGTCTCTTCCTGCGCAATCCGTTCCATCGCTTGTATATTTTCCGGAGTTGTTTCATCAGATGTTGCGGAAAATTCAGTCTTAAAACGGGTATTCATTATATTTTCCTGCCCGATATACAAGGATGCTGTCGCAGAAATCAATACCAGTACAATGGTACTCATAATACAGATATTTGCCAGTCCTACTGCATTTTGTTTCATTCGATAGATCAGACCTGACACCGAAACAAAATGTTTTGTCTTATAATAATAGGCTTTATTTTTCTTCAATAATTTTAACAGCGCTACACTTCCCGCTGTAAACAGAGCGTAGGTTCCGAAAATAACCAGAATTACTGCAATAAAAAATTTTGTGATCGCACTAAGCGGTGACTCTGTCGTCTGTGCAATATAATATCCGCTTCCCAGCAAAAGAATTCCGATCACTGCGATCAGCCAGTTTGCTTTTGGTTCTTTTTCTCCTTTTTTCCCTCCCTGCAGAAGTTCCACCGGATTGACTCTCTGCACCTGGAAAATGTTCCAGATCAGAATCACAAGAAAGATAGCTCCAAATAGACCGGCACTGATCAAAATAGCCTCCGGTTCCACAGAAAACTGAAATGCAACATCAAACCGGATCAATTTCAGGAGTACCAGAAAGATGAGCCGTCCAAATACGATTCCTGCCAGGATTCCTCCAAGGATACCTGCGCCCGCAGTATAGATGCTCTCCCAGACCATCATCTTTGTCAGGTTCGTCTTATCCATTCCAAGCACCTGATACAATCCCATCTCTTTTTTTCTCTGACGAACCAGAAAACTGTTCGTATAAAAGAGAAAGATTGCCGAAAAACCACCTGTGATCGTAACTGCAAAATTCAGGATCAGACGCAGCTGGGATGCACCGGGCATGGTATCCAGCGCCGAATTGGTGGAGACTAACAAGAGATCATAAAACATCATGACAGTCAAAATGCAGGTCAGAAGATACGGAAAATACGTCTTTCCGTTTTTCTTAATGTTGGTCGCAGCCAGCTTTGGATACAATACATTACGCATTGTCCTCACCTCCCGTTGTCAGCGCAGTCAGTGTTGCGGATATTTTTTCATACAATTCTTCATTGCTCATATTGCCGCGGTACAACTGATGGAACACTTCTCCGTCCTTGATGAACAGAACTCTGTTTGCCGTACTCGCTGCCTTCACACTGTGCGTCACCATCAGGATGGTCTGTCCCTGCTGATTGATCTCCTTAAACAAGCGAAGCAGTTCATCTGCAGCCCGCGAATCCAACGCTCCTGTCGGCTCATCTGCAAGGATCAGCTTGGGCTGCGTGATCAGCGCTCTTGCCACTGCCGCCCTTTGTTTCTGACCGCCGGATACTTCATACGGAAACTTCTTCAAAAGTTGAGTGATTCCAAGCTGCTGTGCAATTGGTTTGAGTTTCTGACTCATCTCCGGATACTTTTTGCCGGAAAGTACCATCGGAAGATAGATATTGTCCTCCAGAGAAAATGTATCCAGAAGATTGAAATCCTGAAATACAAATCCCAGATTCTGCCGGCGAAATGCTGCCATTTCTTTATTGCGGATCTCTCCCAGATCTCTTCCTTTCAGGTACACCTTCCCGGATGTTGGTTTATCCAGCGCTGCCAGAATATTTAAAAGTGTTGTCTTTCCGGATCCGGACTCTCCCATGATCGCCACATATTCTTTCTCCTCCACCAAAAAGTTCACATTGGAAAGCGCCTGTACCTGATTTCCTCCAAATCGTGTGGTATATATTTTTTTCAGATTCTTTACTTCCAGTAATGTCATCGTCATTCCTTCCTTTCATTTCTCCCGTTTTCTTACTTCTCGTTTATTATAACTGGAACACAGAAGCTTTTTCCATTGATTCACATTACAAATCACAACTGTTGTCTTACGTTTTTGTAAGGTTTGGCTTTCCGGCAGATAAAACATTGCCACATCTCATCCGCAATGTTACAATAAGTGTCAGTTTGAATACAAAGGAGTTTTCAGATATGAAACAAGAACGATGGAAATCTATTTTAAAACCACTGACCATTCTTCCGGTCATTGTCATGCTCTGTACCATCTTTGGATTTTCCAATCAGAACGGAACAACTTCCGGGGGATTGAGCCAAAAAGTAAGCAGGCAGATCGTCACCGTCTGTGATACCCTCTTTCATCAGGATTGGGAGGAAGAAACTATCGAACACTATACTGAAAAAATCGAATATCCCATCCGCAAAGCAGCCCACGTCACGGAATATCTGATCCTGACTCTGCTGGCTGCCCTGCCGCTTTATACCTATGGTCTTCGTGGAAAGAAACTGCTTTTCGCTTTATTTTTATTCTGTGTCCTCTCCGCATCCGGGGACGAATTCCACCAGTCCTTTATTCCCGGCAGGTCTCCCCAGATTACAGATGTACTTGTAGACAGCATCGGAATCCTGACAGGATGCGGCATCACATCTCTTGTATTACGTAATCGCCCGTCCGATACGGCTTCTTCGAAGAAGCGTAATACACAGAAAGGATAGACCTCCGATTCCGGCAATCAGGACCGGCACTGCAATCCACGCAGATACAGCAGCCGGTTCTGCATATTTTTTATATCCATCCAGAAAAAGAATGTGGATCAGATAGATCCCAAACGAACATCCGCAACCGATATCAAGAAGTCTTCTTGTCCTTTCTTTCAGACGGATCTCACAGTCCTGCCAGCGAATAAGAATCATAAAAAATGCAGCGCCTGCAAGTACGATGAGCGGACATCCGTATTCCAGAACCCGTTCATAATGCTCCCCTGACCGCTGTGTCAGAAAGACTGTCAGAGCAAACATGCCCGTCATACAGCCGCTAAAAATTGCGGCTGCCCCTTTCTGGCTGATCCGGATCTCTCTCCGGTACTTATAAATAAAATACCCGATAAAAATATAAAACATATACACCTTATCTCCGACCAGTGGCAAATCATAATACGCTTCCCCGTTTTGCAGGGAAACCATATAGTTGAAGACTACGGAAGCGCCGCAGACAACGAGCAGAGTTCTCTCCAGCTTTCTGCTCATTCCTTTGCACATGACCTGGAAAAACGGCAATACCATATAAATCGGGATCATCGCATAAAGATACCACAAATGCGGCTCTGTCGGTACATACAGAATCTCTTTCAGATTATATTCTGTCTTCATAAAAGCACGATTCCAGATATAATACACTACACTCCATACTACCAGTGCGATCAAAAAACGAAGCAGTCTCTCCCTGTGTTTTTTCAACGGTTCTTCTCTTCCCAAAAGCAATGCTCCGGAGATCATAAAAAAACAGGGAACACTTACCCTCGCCAGTGTATCCAGTAAAAGTGCGAACAAATACTCACTCTGTGTAATTTCTCCATATGCCCTGCAAAAATAATTGGTCACATGGATCACAATCACAAAAAAGCAGGAAATCATCCGTATGATCTCCAGATTATAATTTCGTCTCATTTATCTTCTCTTTTCGTCTTTCTCTTTTGTATTCGGTTCTTTTTTCATCAGACTTGCCTTAATGACAGTCCCTTTTCCAAAACGGGCATCCAGCTTCTCCATCGCATCTTTTAATTTCTGATGCTTCTCATCCAAAGGTTTTGGGATTTCAATATCAAAAATAGATAGCTGCATGGGCTCTTTTTCATCCACCAGTTTTGCCGTCCGGATTCCAAGCAGGCGGACCGGTTCACCTGTCCATACTTCTTCAAACAGTTCACAGGCACTCTCGTAAAGAACATTCTGATCCGATGTCGGCCGCATCAGCTGTTTCTGATGCGAAATCTTTCGGAAATCATAATATTTGATTTCCATACTGACCATGGATGCTTTCTGACCGGCTTTTTTGAGTCTTTCACCAACACTCGCTGCCAGATGTGCAAAGACCGGACGGATTTCTTCCAGTGTTTCTGCATCCTTTGACAATGTCGTAGAATTTCCAACCCCTTTTGCTTCTGCCTGCTGTGACTGTACACTGGAATGATCGATTCCGTTTGCAAACTCCCAGAGCATCTGTCCATGGCTCTTCAAATGCAGCGTGATCAGTCTGGGATCTGCCTGTGCCAGGTCTCCAATCGTCAGAATTTCCAGCTTTTTCAGGATCTCCACACTGGAATGCCCTGCCATATACAGTTCTCCAATCGGAAGAGGCCACATTTTTACACGGATTTCTTCCGGAAACAAGGTATGTACCTTGTCGGGCTTTTCAAAATCCGAAGCCATCTTTGCCAGCAGCTTATTCGAAGAAATTCCCACATTGACCGTAAAACCGAACTTCTCCCGAACTCCGTTCTTGATCAACATAGCCGCATCAACCGGGGAACAGAAACCTTCCATCGCCTGTGTCATATCCACATAGCACTCATCCACACTGACCTGTTCGATTTCTTTCGTAAATGTCCGAAGATAGTCCATCAGCATCCGGCTTTTTTCCCGGTACATCTTATGATCCGGCGGTTCCATCACCAGATTCGGACACTTACGAAAGGCATTCGCAACAGGTTCCCCTGTGCGGATGCCATATCTTTTTGCCGGAATTGACTTTGCGAGAACAACCCCATGACGGGATTTCTGATCTCCGCCGATGATCGACGGGATCATACGCAAATCTGTTCCGGCACCATTTTTTAATTGTTCGACTGCAGTCCAGCTTAAATAAGCCGAGTTGACATCTATATGGAAAATAACGGGTGTCATGCGACGATCTGTCCTTTCACTTTTGCCTCTAATTTTCCGTCAACAACATCAATCTCAATCCGATCTCCTCTGCCCACATTTCCTGCAAGGATCAGTTTTGCTGCCAGCGTCTCCACATTCTTCTGGAGATATCTCTTCAGCGGTCTTGCTCCGTACATCGGATCATATCCGCCTTCCACTACGAAATTCTTCGCAGCATCCGTCAGCTCAATGGAGAGTTCTTTGTCTGCCAGACGCTTGTTGACATCTTTTACTAACAAATCAATGATGGCATGAATATTGGATTTCGTCAATGGTTTAAACATAATTATTTCATCCAGACGGTTCAAAAATTCCGGTCTGAAATGTGCTCTTAAGTCATTCATGACCAGATTCTGGTTTGATTCTTCGATCGTGCCGTCTTCCCGGATTCCTTCCAGAAGATAATTCGCCCCGATATTGGAAGTCATGATCAGGATCGTATTCTTAAAGTCTACGGTTCTGCCCTGTGAATCCGTAATCCTTCCGTCATCCAGCACCTGAAGCAGGACATTGAATACATCCGGATGTGCTTTCTCGATCTCATCAAATAGTACAACAGAATACGGTTTTCTTCTGACTGCCTCTGTGAGCTGTCCGCCTTCATCATATCCGACATATCCCGGAGGCGCTCCGATCAGTCTGGACACGGAATATTTCTCCATATATTCACTCATATCAATGCGGACCATGTTATTCTCATCGTCAAACAAACTCTGGGCAAGTGCCTTGGCAAGTTCTGTCTTTCCAACTCCGGTAGGTCCCAGGAATAAGAAGGAACCAATCGGTTTGGTCGGATCTTTAATTCCGGCTTTGGAACGGATAATCGCTTCTGTTACCAGCTCCACTCCTTCGTCCTGTCCGATGACTCTTCGGTGCAGCTCGTCTCCCAGATGCAGCGTCTTACTTCTCTCACTCTCATTGAGTTTTGCCACCGGAATTCCTGTCCACCGGGAAATGATTCTTGCAATCTCCTCATCTGTCACAGCCTCATGCACCAGAGAAAGATCTTTTGCCTTTACTTTTTCTTCCTCTTCCTCTAGCTGTTTCTGCAGCTGCGGAAGTCTTCCGTACTGCAATTCCGCCGCTTTGTTCAGATCGTATTCCCGCTGCGCTTTCTGGATCTCTTTATTGACCTGCTCGATCTCTTCTCTGACCTTCTGTACCCGCTCTACAGATGTCTTTTCATTCTCCCACTGTACTTTCTTGCCTGCATATTCTTCTTTTAGTCCTGCCAGTTCTTCCTGCAGATGTTCCAGACGCTCTCTGCTCAAACGGTCTTCTTCCTTTTTCAGTGCCTCTTCTTCAATCTCTAGCTGCATCACACGGCGTCTCAGCTCGTCCAGCTCTGTCGGCATGGAATCCAGTTCGGTCTTGATCAGCGCACAGGCTTCATCCACTAGATCAATGGCCTTATCCGGCAGGAAACGGTCAGAAATATATCGATTCGACAAGGTTGCTGCTGCCACAAGCGCACTGTCTGTGATCTTCACTCCGTGGAATACTTCATAACGCTCTTTGAGTCCTCTTAAAATAGAAATCGCATCTTCCACACTCGGCTCTTCCACCATGACCGGCTGGAAACGTCTCTCCAGAGCCGCATCTTTCTCAATATACTGACGATACTCATCCAGTGTCGTCGCACCGATACAGTGCAGCTCGCCTCTTGCCAGCATTGGCTTTAACATATTTCCCGCATCCATGGCACCATCTGTCTTACCTGCTCCCACAATGGTATGCAATTCATCAATAAACAGAATGATCTTGCCGTCACTGTTCTTCACTTCTTCCAGAACGGCTTTCAGACGCTCTTCAAATTCTCCTCTGTATTTTGCTCCTGCAACCAGAGCTCCCATATCCAATGCAAAGATCGTCTTATCTTTCAGTCCCTCCGGCACATCCCCGCTGACGATCCGCTGTGCCAGCCCTTCTACGGCTGCCGTTTTACCGACCCCGGGCTCTCCGATCAGGACCGGATTGTTCTTTGTCTTACGCGACAGGATCCGAATCACATTTCGAATCTCTTCGTCACGTCCAATGACTGGATCCAGCTTCTGATCTCTTGCCCGCTCCACCAGATCCTGTCCATATTTGTTCAATGTATCATAAGTCGCTTCCGGATTATCACTGGTCACTCTCTGATTTCCACGCACAGTAGAAAGTGCATGCAGAAAACCTTCCCGACTGATTCCAAACTCACGAAATAACGGCTTTAAATCTCTGCTTGCATATTTCAGTAAAGAAAGGAAAATATGCTCTACAGAAACATACTCATCACCCATCTGCTTTGCTTCATCCTCTGCATGGATCAGTGCATTGTTCAAATCCTGACCGACAAACACCTGCCCGCCCTGTACTTTCGGACGCTTATTCAAAAGCTCTTCTACTCTGTTAATAAACAGAGGACCCTGAATGCTCATCTTTTCCAATAATTTTAAGATCAGACTGTCATCCTGCGTGATCAATGCGTATAACAAATGCTCCTGCGCAAGCTCCTGATTGCCATAATCATAAGCAATCTTTTCACAATTCTGCACTGCCTGCATTGAATTCTGTGTAAATTTATTTATATTCATAGCAACTCCTCCTCACTACTTGTTTCATTGTTCTACACGTAATATAGCATTCATTATTAGCCGCGTCAAGAGGTGAGTGCTAATATTTTTGTTATTTTTTTGCAAACCCTTTAAAATCAATGGTTTGCAGTATCTTATTTCTTTTGAAATTGTGATTTTTTCTGTTTTGACACCAATTTTTCTTTTTGTGGTGTCAAGCATTTAACACCATACTATCTAGTCTTGCAATCTCATTTTCAATCCTTGTCAGCTCTCCAATATAGTTGTACACTTCCATTGTTACATCTATATGAGCGTGTCCCATAATATATTGAAGAACTTTTACGTCCATACGGCACTCTGCCATTCTGGTACAAGCTGTGTGACGCATTACATGAGCTGAAAACTTTGGTAACAGCTCTGCTTTCCTATGCTCTTTTTTTGCTCTCTCTACTCCGGTTTTGTTATATGCGTCTACAATGTTATATAAAACACTATTTACGCCATTCGGCATAAGCGGTCTGCCCGATTTCGCTGTAAAGACAAACCCCGAATACCCGTCCACCTCAATGCTCTTATCCTTTGCAAGCATGAAATTGATTTTACTTTGTTCCTCAAAGGCTTTTGCAACTTCTTGTGTCATAGGTATAATACGAATACCCGACTCCGTTTTTGGTGTTGAGATATGGAACTTGCAACCATCGCCTAAATTCTTATATATGAGCTGGTGGTCTACATTAACCGTTTTTGCCTTGATTGTTACAACGCATTTTATTTGATGCCATAATTTGCAGAATTCGGAAAATTAAAACATCCCATTTTTAGCCTTGTTATAACGGTAATAATTTTTTCTATTACTGTTATAACAAGGATTCCAGGGGTTCGGGGATGGAAGATCCCCGTATTATTTCTGCACTATTTATTTCTCTGAAAATGGCATATTATAATGTGCTGATCAGCACCTTGATGTTTATATCTTTCCATGTAAGACCAATAAGCTCCCCACACCTTAACCCCGTACCAATCATTATGGTAAACATGGGATAATATGTGTTATAGACATTGCTCTGTTTTACAAACTCCATAAACTTTTCTTGTTGAGAAACAGTTAAGGCTTCTTTTTCCTCTGCTGGTTTTCCATAATCGCTAATGGAACTCTTTGCAGGGTTCTTTCGGATAATATCATCATCAACAGCCATTTCTAATGCAGGATAAAGCAGGTTATGAATATACTTAATTCCTCACAGGCTGGTTCAGGAGGCTGCTGAGAAATGCGTAGAAGCCAATGCCTGCAAGTATTCTTATTTCAAGAAAGTACTTGGCATGGTCCAGGATAATCATTCCAGCAACGGTATAAACGGAACCGGAAAACTTCCTTCCCATACAAACATCCGTGGAAAGGAGGCATACAAATGAGTTCAGCCCAAGACATTACATTAACAGCTCAGGAACAGGATCTGATCACGCGTCTGAAAAGTTTCCGTGTTCCAGAAATGGCACATATCCTGGAAGAACAGTTAAAAGACCCCACTGCAGATCTGAACACTTTTATGGAACGCATGACAGCAATGGTTGATGCAGAGTGGCAGGCACGGGCAGATAAACGCTTTAATCGTCTGATGAAAGAAGCGCATCTGCGATACCCGGCGGCAGATCTTGATGAAACCATTTACCGTCCAGAACGCCAGCTTGATACCCAGACAATAGAACGACTGAGTACCTGTCATTGGATAGAGGAAAAAATCTCATTGTAACAGGTTCTTGCCAGTAGAAAAACTTATCTGATCAATGCTTTTTGCGTAACTGCAATGAAGCAGTCTAAGAGCGTAAAGTATATAAAAGCGAACACCCTTATGAGCGAAATGGAACAGGCACGTATCAAATCCACAAATCTGGATTCCCTGAATAAACTGACCAAACTGGATCTGCTTGTGATCGATGATTTCGGTCTTATGGATCTCGATCTCGATAAATGCCGGGATCTCTTTGAAGTCCTTGATACCAGGGATGGAAGGAAATCAACTGTAGTTATCTCATAATTTCCAGTCAGTACATGGTTCGATATGTTTGCCGATAACACCTACGCTGATGCGTGCCTTACACGTATCAC
>OAVG01000784.1_pt1 | contig 10672 bp, 7 predicted proteins | sample 1495271 | NCBI WGS metagenome assembly OAVG01 (sample SAMEA2580077, study PRJEB22360) | human gut metagenome | biome: human gut; feature: human-associated habitat; material: faeces | place: Denmark | collected 2008/2010 | reverse complement strand
CCAGCAAATAATGGAATATCCGGAGAAAGGAGTGGAAGGCCTGTTGAGATCGTATGGGAACAGTTACTCATGGCAGTGTTCAAGCAATTGATGTCAATGCACGCTTCCAACGTGTTAATGGTGAACAGAATTTAGACCTTTCGGTCTATAAATATGGTAACGGAGAATATTTACTATACTTATGTAAAAAGAAAGTTGAAGAGTTTTCGCAATGCAAAGACATTAGTTAATCTTTATCCTAAAAACAAACAAGAGAATGTGAAAGAGTTTGTAGATATAAACAATGTCAATTTTAAAAATTCAAAAGAAATACTGAAGCTACTGTATCAATTCTCAATCAAATAGAAAAAGATAAGATAATTTTTTTGCCCAATGTTATCCATTATCAATTAAATTTGCTTTTCGATTTGGAATTCAGATAAAAGGAATTAGTTTTAAAGGAAATAAATCCCCTTCATTCTTACCACTAATAATAGGAAAGAATAAGAGGATTTATTTTAAGAAAATTTCAATCTATAAAAACTTTCAGTTTCTATTTTTATCTGAAATATCTTTTCAGAATCAACTTATTTGATAGCCCACCAAAGTGGCGTCATCATTGTATTGTCTTCTGCACCTAATAATTGCAATGCATTTTGGTATTGTTCTTTATCTGCGTTTTCTAATGCTGTCGGATACCGCATACGTTGTGTATAATGATACCATTTCTGACCATTTTTCCATTCTGAAGCCTGAATATATTTCTCCATGTCAGAACCGGTCAGTGTACCTTCATTAGCTGGAATTTCAAAGAAAGGCAATCCTAAACGACGACGGTCATTCCACATTTCAACTACTCCATAAGGCACATTAGCAATATACTTTTGTGTAATGATCTTGGTTAGTTGGTCATTCAAAGCACCACCTTTGTATAAAATCTTACTGGCGTCTGGATAATTATAAGTCATTTTTCCAGCTTGCTTGGTATAACCATTCACATAATCAGCTTCAAAAGAAACCGGTTCTACGGTATGATCAAAATTTACTGAAGTACCTACACGGTTATAGCTGGTAGATGCCAGATATTGATTTACATATTGACTTAGGCCAAGGTATTCGAAATTGGCACGTACACCGTTTTCATACGCTTCTTTAGCGCTGATGGAGTTGGTCCATCCTCTTAAAGCACCTTCGGCCAACAAAAAATAGGTTTCCCATGGTGACATCCAGATACGTCTGGCGGTGTTATCACGATATTGTTTACCCAGCATTGGAGTAGTATCATACATACTGCCTAAAACATCATTGAATTTGAATGTCTCAGTACTCCATGCGGAACGAGTACCTGCCGGATAACCATTCCATGTGAACTGAGCGTCAATCTTTACTAGTTTTTTTTCAGGATCAGTCGGATCCAGCATGGCATGTTCTGCATGATTCTTAACGCCTTGCGAACCTTGATCTGGAAAATTTTCAGCTTTTTCATCATTCGTTAAACACCATACTTTCAAAGCACGCGGATCAAGATGTTCAGGAATACCATCCATCCACAATTGTTTGGTTGGATTATCAGTAGTTACCGGATAATGATTTACGTATTGTTCACCAATATAATTCATAGGCTTGATGTAAGGCGCCAAGTCCGGACGATAACTGGTTACAGGAATATCTCCTAAACCAGTTAACAGATTACACATAGTAGAAGAAATACATTGGTCATTCCAAGGACGATTCATTACACCTTCATAACAAGACCATCCGCCTGCCTCTGGAAACGAAAAGAAATCATCTGCAGAAGTCAACAAACTTTTGGATGCAGCATCCGCAAATTCAGCCTTGACATCGATTTTTGAAGTAGATACTTCGGACAGGCGCATGACATAACGTAAGCGGAGGCTGTGAGCCAATTTGACCCATTTTGCAGCATTGTATCCAAAAGCAGGATCTCCTTTAGCTTCTGTTTCTGTAGGTTCTACAGACGTGTTAATTCCAGCGGCTGCTTCTTTTAATTCGGTCAACATGAATACATAAACATCTTCTACGCTGTTGAATGTCGGATTGACACCTTGAGCAGCGTCCAAAGCATATGGACCAAAAGAATCAGCAAAATCTGCAATCAGCATAACACGCCAAATACGAGCAAATTGTTTTACATTAGGAAAGAAAGCCTGTTCATGTTCGGAAGTTCCCGGATTTACATCTGCCATATTGATGGCATTGGTGGCATATTTTACCCAATTGGAGGTATAACTATACAATCTGTCGTTATACTCATTGCTATAACGGGCGGTTACTCCCATAGTGTTATCACCAATAATTCGTGTAATGGAAGCCCAGTTATACACAAATACACGTTCTGCAATATCCGGGTCCATTTGCGCCTCATAAAAAGATTTATTCAGTGCATAGTCCGGATGAATATATGATTCGCCTGCTGCAGAGGGACTAAAATTGATTTCCTCAAAGTCATCACATGATGTGGCACCTCCCATCAAAGCAGCACCCATTACCAGACTGAATAATAATTTATTTACTTTTTTCATTGTTGTCGAGTATTAAAAATTAGAAACCAAGTGTTACATTAAACAAGAAGGTACGTGATGTTGGTGATGACGCATTCTCAAATCCGGTTGCATTGGTACTGGTAGCAAACACGGATTCGGGGTCTATGCCATGCAGATTACTATGAATCATCCAAACATTGTTGCAAGACATCCCTAACTTAACTTGCTGGAACGGACCTTTTGCAAGCATCTTCCGGGGGAAAGTATAGTTTAAGGAAACATTACGTAAACGAACATTCGTTGCATCATACAAATTAGCTTCACCAATACCCATATTACCAGTTGATCCAGTTACGGCCGTCCAATAAGATTGTGGTTCTACTTCGATGGTGCTAGGTGAATAGCCCCCGTTTCCGTCTGCAATAACCCCATCTACTACAAATTTATCGCGTTTACCGTTTACCACAGTACATGCTGCCACACCATTGGCTTGCAACATTCGGTTTGAACCAGAAAAAATTTCACCACCGATACGTGCGTCTACCAAGAAACTCAATGTAAAATTCTTGCAAGAGAATGTATTGGTCCATCCTACCAAACAAGTAGCTTGTTGATCACCAATCTTTTGTATTTTTGAGTCACCTTGTGGCAAACCGGCATCATTCAACAACATTTTTCCATAATAAGGACTATTCTCATCAGTCACCCGCAGATAAGTAGTACCCCAAATTTCACCATAATTACCTCCAGCAACAGCCAAAATCTTTAAATTATCATAGGTACCTAAAGTATATTCGTTAATACCATCAGCTAGTTCTATAATCTTGTTTTTGTTGGTAGAGAAATTCACTTGAGTGTCCCAAGTAAATTCTTTAGTTTGTACCGGAGTAGCATTCAACATGATTTCTACACCTGAATTCTGAATATTACCAGCATTAATTTTCATTGAACTAAATCCAGACAATGAGTTCATAGGTAAATTTAGCAACTGACGTTTAGCGTTTGATTTATACCAAGCCACATCTAACCCTAGACGATTATTGAAGAAACGGACTTCGGCACCGGCTTCCCAAGATGAAATCAATTCGCTACGTACATCTTCATTAAATAAGGTACTACCAGACACAGACGCACTCGTACCTCCTGTTTCATAGATAGATCCAATACCATATACGTTATATAATTGATAAGGATCGAGGTCATTACCTACCTGTGCAAAAGATACACGAGCCTTGGCATATGTAAACCACTCGGGCATTCCCTTTCCCCGGTTATTAATCATATCACTGATTACCCATGAAGCACTGATAGAAGGATAAAAGAACGAACGGTTGCTCTTACTCAAAGTAGAGGACCAATCATTACGTCCTGTCAAATCCAAAAATGCCCAACCGTCATAGTTAACTCCCAGTGTACCATACAATGAATTGGTCTTACGATGAGTATAAGTCTGACTGATACTTCTGTTTGAGTCGGTTGAATTTGTCAACCAGAATAAATCAGGCACTGTTAAAGCACTAACAGAATTGCTAACACCTGTTGATTTACGTTCCATTAAATTCCCACCGAATGTAAACACACCTCCGAAATCGCCTAATACACGGTCTTTTTGTGCGGTAACCAAAAAACTGAAATTATTTTCATAGAATTTTTGTTCACCAAAAGAATAACGACCGTTTTCTGATGAAGGACTGCCAGCATACAGTTTGGTTTCTGTTTCTGTGAAATACATATCACTACCTGCTTTAATTTCTGCGTTCAACCAATCTGTAATCTGATATTTCAACGAACCATTCAGCAAAAAGCGATTACGTTTGTCTTGATTGGTATTGTAATCTTTTGCCCAATATGGATTCTGACCACTGCCTTTCTCCCACCAATACATTTTTCCATCTTCTGGATTTTTGGCCTGTTTAAACTCTCTTATATCCAAAGAAATAGGCATCATGTACATGGAATAGAAATAGTTGTCCGAGCGCGCACCGGATATAGGACGATTGGTAGCATCAGACAAAATATATTGTACTTTGGCATCCACACTCCAACGATTATCTTTACCAAATGACGAAGTGATACGTGACATTAAGTTAGTACGGCTATACTCTGCCCCTGGAATCTTGCTGAAATCGTCCATACGGGTAGCTGATAAATAAACGGATGTCCTATCAAACTGTTGCGAAAAAGCGATATTTTCAGTTAAATTCACACCTGTCTTAAAGAAATTAGCTACATTGTCAAAATATTGCATATTTTGAGTACGTCCGTTCCAGTCTGTATAGCTTTGACCTGTAATAGCTGGTCCCCAGTTAGAACTAGAGGTTGCATTGAAAATGCCATTAGAACCTTGACCGAAAATAGTTTGTCGTTCGGGTTTCATAAATACATTTTCCACCGAAACGGATCCGGAAAATGTAACACCAAGCCCCTCGCTCTTAGTACCCTTCTTTGTTGTAATCAGGATAACACCATTACCTGCACGCGAACCATAAAGCGCAGCAGCAGATGCACCTTTCAAAACAGACATTGATTCAATATCTTCGGAGTTGATATCCGATAAACCGTTACCCATATCAGTAGATGGATTCCACATATCATTGTTGTCGGCTCCAGTAAAATTATCCAAGGGTACTCCGTCTACAACAATTAACGGCTGGTTCAAACCCGTTACAGAATTACTACCACGAAGCTGAATCTTAGAAGAACCGGCAGGACCATTACTTGAACGGATGATTTGAACACCGGATACTTTACCGGAAAGAGCATTGGCTAAGTTTGTTTCGCGAGCTGCTACCAATGCATCACCTTTTACCTCCTGCATGGCATAACCTAATGCTTTCTTTTCGCGTTTGATGCCGAGAGCGGTTACTACCACTTCCTGTAGCGTTTGTGTGTCATCTTGTAATGTTACATTCAAAGGTTGACCATTCCAGGGAACTTCAACAGTCTGATATCCCACGAATGAAATTTGGATAATATCCCCTTTCTTCACTCCAGATAATGAAAAGTCGCCATCAATACCGGTAATAGTACCATTAGTCGTACCTTTCACTACTACAGATGCACCAATGACAGTTTCACCCGTAGCATCCTTGACAACTCCTGTACATGTACCACTTTGTTGTGTGATTTTCACATCGGTAACGCCGGGATTGGCGACCGCGTATGCTGCTCCGGTAGAGGCACCCATTAGGAACAGCAACATACTGACTGATTTTAGTCGTTTTAACATAGCTGTGATTTTTTAAAGTTTATTGAAAATCAAGTAATTCCGTTTCATTAGTTCCTTCAGAACTACTCTTACAGCTATGTATCTGATAATCAGAACATATTTACTTTAGTGGTTTTAAGATGATCTTTGTCCTTGAATTTACAAACAGGAAATAAATTTGTGATTTCTACCTGTTTTCTACTAGCTATTATCCCGTTATCATAGTCAAATTTAAATCAGGATAGGGTTAATGAATACTGCATTGCAATACTTTTTGTTCTATCACCACATATCGCTGGGCTTCAATATTATACGGTGACAGAACTTTCAGCATTCCCTCGAAATGGTTTATCAGTTAGAGCCGGTTCAGCAGATACTGGTCGCCATAGTGGGTACGTAATTTTTTCACTCCCATCAGGGCTAAATGTTTTCCGAAGACTCTCATCTTGACATCACGCATGGTTTCGGGACTGGCCCTTTTCATCACTTCATAAATCTGTCCGATAGTCCATCTTTGAAACTTCTCCCCATCCCGGGGCAGACTGAAGCAGCTATAAAAAAGGCTTTCCTCTATGGGGCGGCGCAAAAATGCGTCATTACGTAAACTGACAGCCTGTTCTTCTGTGGGTGAGAGCCAATAGCGGCGGTTATGTTTAAGTTCATCTCTTAACTGAGCATAAAGTTGTTTATAATTGATGCGAGGCAAACGGATACTCCCTTTGGTCATCACCGGATAAAAACGGCGGTTACCGGAGGAATCGGTCAGCAGATCGCAAAAATTGGAAGTGCCAATAAATGAACTAAGGCGCGGTTGCTGGCTATAGCTGCTTTGAAACGGACGGCGCATACTAAGACCGCTCATTTGGACTAGATTCTTCAGCCGTGCCAGTTTACCTTCTTCCATCCGATTGAATTCGTCTATATTGATAAGAGCCAAAGAGCGCATTTTGCGCAGGGCATCCCCCTCGCGAGTTACATCGAAGTCATCGGTATAATATCCACGTAACGCTGGTGGAAGGAGCGACCGGCAAAAGGTAGACTTCTTCAGTCCCTGAAGGGGATTAACCAAAATGGGAATCAAGCAGTTGCCATGCATCCGGTTTTTACCGCTCCATTGCATCACCATGCCCAGCATCCAGATATGAAACACCTCCACCCATTGCGTTTCATCGCTTACCGAGCGTGCCAGCTCGCTTACTCTGTCGTGTCCGTCCCAGTGTGGCAGATGTTCCAAATAGGCTGTCACGGGGTGAAAAGAAGGAATGCGTGACGAACCCAAATAACGGCGCATATCACGGTCCATACAGTTCACACCTTCTTCTATTGCATTAATAACCAATGTATTGAATTCTCGCTCATCCACCACACGGTATTTATCGAACTTGTGCTTGTCATGAAATTCGCATTGTTCTGTTATTTGGTTGTAACGAAAGGAATAATGAGTGGTGAGGAACGAATCAAGCCCTTTCATGGCTTGTTTCAGTTTTGAGTCTTTTTCTTTTTCCATTAAATCTGTTTTTTATTGATTTGAGGTGTGAAGATAGTTCTGCAAAACAGAGTTTTGCAAGAACTTTGCCCGACAATTTAAAATAAATCCAACGTGTGAAACATTTACGGCAGAATCTTTGCAAGAGGACGAAAGAATCCGTATCTTCGTCCGGAAGAATCTGGGTTCTCACTGACGTGAATATGCCTTCTCACTTTAGTGAAGAGCCGTTGCCACACAGGTGAAACTGCCGCTTCACTAAGGTGAAGCAACGGAATGTTTTGTAAGTTTGCACGATAACATCCTATAAATAAAACAAATACATAGTACATTATGTCAGACATTAAATTTGATATCTATGAATCTCCGGCAAATGACGGGGAAAAGAAAAAATACCATGTGAGAAATACCAACAAGCAGACGATTCACTCGAAGGACTTGATACACGAAACTACACTTTATACTTCAGTAAGCCGCTCGGACTGGGCGGCAGTGGTAGAGGGACTGATAGATATTCTGTCCGAGAAATTAGGTGACGGCAAGCGAATCCATATCAACGGATTAGGGTATTTCTCTGTCAGCATCGGCTCCACAGAGAGTGAAAATCCTAAGAAAATGACCCGTGGCACAGTACAGATAACAGGAATCAACTTTCAGCCCGAAAAAAGTTTCAAGAAGAGTATTATAAACCGGGCGCATTTTGTAAGAGAACGATACAAGGTGCACACGGTGGACTTGTCGCCTATCGAAGTAGACGGGTTGCTGAGTGAATATTTTAAAGATCATCGCAGCATCACCTGCGCCCGGATGCAGCAGGTCTGCGGAATGACTCGTTCTACCGCTTACCGTCGCCTGCAAACATTGACTCAAGGAGAGCATCCGTCATTACAACGCGAGGGCTACAAAAATGCCACTGCCTACATACCGGTTAAAGGGCATTACGGACGTTCCTACACCGCAGATCGCTGGTAACGAGTCGGATAGGGTGAAGGGAGGATTTTGTGTTTCATGTAAAACGAATTGTTATATCATACTTTAAAATAAGAAAAAATGAAAAGAACCATCTTGAAAGACGTAGGAATCGGCTTGTGCTTCCTGCTTAGCACCGGAACGATCTACGCGCAGAACTACCCTAGAAAAGTGAAGAATGCGCAAGGTATCGAGGTGACCTACCAATCGAATTACAAAGGGAGAGTCCGGCCGGGACATTTGTTGATGACCGTGTCCGGTGACCGCGTATCATTGACCAACGTATGGCCGGAGCAAAATGACCGTCCCGATCCCCGCCCGGAAGACAAGACACCTGTAACCGGCAGTTACATCGACTACACCACCCGGCAGGCATACCGCAGGGCTGAACTCCCCAACGGACAAGTGATATCTGCGGTCACTCCCTTCGAATTCGGCAAAGGCTTCACGCAAACGGGCGAAGGAAAACACTTAGGGATGAACTGCAAAATTTTGCGAACATCCATCAATTCCAACACTATCGAGGTATGGTATACCAACGACATCCCTTTTCGTGGTACTCCGCAAGCCAATGTGGGTGTACCTGACGGATTGGTACTGAGGGTCGTGCGAAACGGTGACATGATTCAAGAGGCTACCCATATTACCCCGCTGAAGAAAGGAAAGGATGTGTTGCCACAGTCGTGGGGGAAAAGCATGGATGCAGCCGACTACCAATATACCATCAACCAAAGTGGAGTTATCACAATTCCGGTCTTCGACCAACAGAGCATCTGCTTCAACAACACTAAATTGCCCGAAGTACTGAAAGAAGGTGTACAATACAGTGCTGGAGGCGGCACCATTCTGTTAAAGAAAGTGAAGTTACCCGACTATGTGAAGAATCGCACCGTCTTTGCGGAAGTTGTTCAATACTCGGACGGCGATGCTTACGACCGCACCGGTTCTGTCTTTCTGATACCGGAAAGCAAGCGGCTGTCTTTTCTTGATGCCATGCGTGATTTGAAAAAAGTTCCCTCTTTTCACTCGGAAAAAATGGATTATCACGGGCTGATTTCTACAGCGGAGTATGATGTGCCTTTAGAATTGATGCGTTTCTTCACCGGTTTCGGTGTGCGCAAGTTCAATTATAATAAGGTGAAGGGGCAGGACTGGGTGGACTCCGTACTTTACAAAATGGAGGTAACCCCACTGGCCGAAAAGTTGGAAGGAGAAGCTTGGATTGGCGCTTACATCGGCAACTGGGATGCCAAAGGGCATCGTCTGTCGTTGAAACTGAAGTATTATCCTGATGAAGAACATCGGGTTTATAACACTCTTCCGCTGTTCAATACAGTGAATTATCTAGAGCAGGCAGGACAGCCTTATCCGATTTTCATGCGTCAGGATTCTCTGATCGTAAAATTCACCTTGAAGGAGCCTGCCAAGAATGCCCGTCTGTACTACCTCACCACGGGACATGGCGGTTGGGGAGGCGGTGATGAGTTCAACCAGAAACCTAACACCCTCTATTTGGACGGTGAAAAAGTGATCTCTTTCGTACCTTGGCGAGATGACTGTGGAACTTATCGTAACTGGAATCCTTGTTCGGGTAATTTCTCCAATGGACTGAGTTCTTCCGACCTGAGCCGTTCCAACTGGTGCCCGGGTACGGTGACCAATCCCGAATACATTTATTTAGGTGATCTGGAGGCGGGTGAACACAGCATCACCGTAAAAATACCACAGGGTGCTCCTGAAGGGGAAAGTAATAGTTATTGGTGTATCTCGGGTACACTTATTTATTAATGTAAATTCTTTTGTCCTGCGGTAACAGAAATGTTTCTGTTATCGCAGGACAAGGAGTGTTCCAACTTTTCTATCTCCTCAAGGGACAACTTTGTGCCCTATGCAATTTGCCCCATAGCAAGTTCAAGGACTTAAGATTACGACTACGGCTTATTGGGACTTCTTTCTCTCTTCCGCTATTCCTTTCTATGTTCTTCTATTCCTTCTTCCAACTTGGCAGAATCCAACATATCATTCTGAACCATCAAGACGTTCATATACTCGTCGTATGTATGGCATTCCTAAGGAAAGCATATAGCACAGCAGCCAGACACAGGTTCAATCAAAGCGAATATACCCTTCCTGCAATTCTTTCACATTTTATAGATAAAAGGTATATTTTCTCTAGCAATAGACAAACAGCATGAACTGACATCACCTGTTTTCTTTTGGTTCTTATCTCAATAAACGTTACCTGTTTTCTACCAACTACCAAACAAACGGTAAATATTCAATGAAAAAACAATATAAATCATTTCAAGAAAGTTCCGTAAAAGTTACCAGTTCTCTCTTTAAATAAGATGCTTTGAACATCTCAAACGTTAAAAATCAGGGCATATTAAAAATATTTTTCAAGAGACCCTTTATATATATTAAAATTGTTATATATTTGCATCGTTAATCTAAATTAAATTGAAAAACATAGTTCTGAAGGAACTAATGAAACGGAATTACTTGATTTTCAATAAACTTTAAAAA
>OAVG01000773.1_pt1 | contig 10865 bp, 10 predicted proteins | sample 1495271 | NCBI WGS metagenome assembly OAVG01 (sample SAMEA2580077, study PRJEB22360) | human gut metagenome | biome: human gut; feature: human-associated habitat; material: faeces | place: Denmark | collected 2008/2010 | reverse complement strand
TAATCACCTTGCTATGATTGATGAACTTTTGGTTGGGTTTAATGCGACCAAGTTCTACACTGGTGAACCATTGGAGCGCCTGAATTGTCTGAACAATGCTGCGGAATATGTTCAGAGCAGCAAAGAGATGGAAAGCAGGTTTATGGGTCTTTCTCGCCGCTTGAAAAGTGCGTACACGATTTGTTTCCCGTCCGGCGAACTGACAGATAATGAAATTGCCAAAGCACAGTTTTATTTGGCAATCCGATCCATCATCTATAAGCAGACAAAGGGCAATGCCCCCGATGCAGAAGTTATGAATCGTGTTGTTGAGGAAATGGTGCGTAATGCCATTTCTTGCACGGGCATTGAAAACATTGTTGACGAGAATAAATCTGTTGACCTGTTCAGCGATGAATTTTTGGCGGAGCTGGATACGGTTAAGTTGCCGATCACAAAGTTTAATGCTCTGTTGAAATTGCTGCGCAAAGCCATCAGCAGCTACGGACGCACAAACAAGGTAAAGGCCCAGGAATTTGATGAACGGCTGAGAAATGTAGTGGATGCCTATAATAGTCGAGACAAGCTAGTATTTACCAGCGAAGTCGTTGCTGATTTCGTAAATGACCTCTCTGACCAGTTGTTGCAAATTCTTCGTGACCTCCAAGACGATAAAACCTCTTTTGAAAAGATGGGCATTTCCTTTGAAGAAAAGGCGTTTTACGATATTCTGGTGAAAGTACGCGATGACCACGGATTTCCCTATGCTGACGAGAAGTGCCTCATCTTAGCTAAAAAAATCAAAGAATTGGTCGATGATAAATCTCAATTCGCAGATTGGGCTACTCGTGATGATATCAAAAATCAGTTAAACATGGATTTGACAGTGCTTCTCTATCAGAATGGTTATCCACCGGAATGGGATGAAGAAGTGTTTGAAAAGGTTATGGAGCAAGCAGAAAACTTCAAAAAAAATATAGTATGATCCTGTTAAATGAAAAATCCCACAAGCCTCACATTCTCATTCTAGATGAAGCTTGTGGGATTTTTTTGTTTTTAGGGATTGTGATATATACAAGCCAGCGCAGGCTTGTATATACACAGGCGATGAAAACAAGGGATATCCAAAGGGGAGTATCCCCTTGGCTCTGGGTTTCCAATAGGGGCGAGCAGCATCCCTGTTGGCACACGATTTTCCGCAGGAAAGTCTAGTGTGTTATACCTTTCCTTCCGGCTGGTGCCGGAAAGGGGCTGACTTCGCCATCTGCTGTGCGGGCAGATAGCGGTTGACTGACACTTTTCGGCGGCAGTAGGACAGGCGGATTTTGTGCGGCCACGGACGAAATCGGGATTTGCCTCAAAAGCAAAATCCACCTGTACGGAAAAGGAAGCAGAGGTATATCAAAACCCACGTCCCGCCGCAGCGGCAGCGTCCTCATCAGTCCGTTTCCCCTTTGGATTTCTCACGGCTTTTGTAAACGTTATATTGGTTCTTGCACCGCGAACTGCAAAATGCAGCGTTGGACCGGCTGCCCAGGAATACCTTCTGGCAGTGCTTGCACAGGCGCAGGGGCTGGTCATCATCCACCAGCATAAAACTGAACATCATTTGGATACCCAGCAGCAGAGAGTGAAAATCCCAGTAGATGGTGGGCTTATCCAGCAGCTCGATGTGGTAGCTGGGGGCGATCCCGCCAAATGCGGCCATGGCTTTGCGATACAGCCCCCGTGCGTCCTCATCAAGGGAGTCATAATCATTGTAGTACAGGATGGACGTAGACAGGGTGAATGCCCAGTCTTTGAACTGTTGGGCAACCCAGTCGTAGGGTTCCGCATACTCTCGCTGGAAGCTCATGTTCTTTGCCATCGGCTCGTCCATGAAAGTCATGGTCAGGGCAATCATCGTCCGGTCCCTGGATACATTCCAGGTGGATTCAATGCCTTTCTTCACCAAGTCCAGCTGGTCAAAGGGGTAAAACAGGGACAGATATTTGTCTGTCTCCATGGATTCTTCCTTGATGAAGTGGTTTTTGGGCAGGTATACCGCCTCATAGTCCATAAAGGACGGCGTGGTGGGCAGAGCAGTCATCAGCCCCAGCAAGCCGTACCGGGTGATAAACTCCATTATCGCCTTTTCCACTTCTGCTTCCTGCTTGCGCCCCATCATCAGCATCCCCACATTCAGCGCATCCAGCACAATGTTGGGGACCTCTTTCAGCGGATTGTAGAGATCCGGCTTTGCGCTCTTGCCGGGGGTGATGTACCGCTTTCCATCTTCCGCTGTTTTCAGTTCATAGTGATCGTACCGCACCCAATGGGAACGGGACTGTTCAAACAAATTTTTCATCATACACGCCCTTTCTCCTTAATCGTCCCAATTATCAGGGGCGGTTTTTCTTTTTTCTGCGCTTGGTCTTGTTCTCCCGCCGGATCACGGCGTCCTTGCCCTGTTTCCTTGCGATTTTCGAGTATTCCTCCAAAAACTGGCGTTCTCGCAAGGTCAAACCGCCGTCATGCTCCTGCTTGCCGCACAGATGGTCATACATCTGGCGTTGCAATTTTTTGTGGATAGTTTTCCGCAGCTTGCGGATGTTACGGTCAGACTGCCCACGGACAGCGGCAAGCCGGGTGGTGCTGTACAGGCGCAAAGAGAGAAAATACAGAACTTCCTTATGTTCCTCGCTCAGTTCCTCCACCATGCGGGAAATAAAGTCGTCGGCGGTCAGGTTGTGCATCTCATAGGGACAGTCAAACAGGATGTCCAGAAAGTTCCCGGCCATCAGCTGCCGGTACGTAGGGTTGTTCATCCAGCGGGGAATGAGCTTCGGAACCGGCACCGCCTGATATTCCAGCGGCACATCACCACGGAGATTTTCATGGTCCCGTTCCCGGCGCTCCCGGTTCCGGTCCAGCTTGTTCCATTCCTCCACTACGGCCCGGAAATCCTTCTCCGTACGTGCTGCTTCCTCCAGCCGCCGTATGGCCTCGGCCCGCATCTCCCGTTTCAGCCGCTTTTCGCTGACCGGGGCGGCTTCTTCTTCCTCGTCCTCCAGCTCCGCTTCATAGTCGATGGGATGCTCGTCCTGCTCCAGCTCGCTTTCCAGCTCGGCCAGACGTTCTTCCGCAAGCGCCTGTTCCAGCGTTTCCTCTGCTCCAGCGCCTGTCCCATCGTCCCATCCGGTGAAGCCACCCTCGGTATCCAGAAGCTCGTCATCAGACAGATACGCCATGACCTCACCTCTTTCAAAAAATATTTTGTGATTTTTTAAAAAATGGTTCCGTTTTACACCCCGGATTTCTCCTATTAGTGAAAGGGTAATCTAAAATAAGATTACTTTTTTCGGAACTACAACAATATTATACAGCGACTGCGCGGGAAGCGCAAGAAAGAGAGGTTCTATGGTAAAAACGGCACCCAGGATTTTCTTTCAGAAGGGAGTGAGCAGTAATGACATGGTTTGAGCTGATAAAACAAGTTGTCCGGGTTCCGGAGGCTGCAGCCTATTATGGGCTGCAAGTCAGTCGAAACGGCATGGCCTGTTGTCCGTTCCATGATGACCGACACCCCAGTATGAAGCTGAACGAGAGGTACTTTTACTGTTTCGGCTGCGGAGCCACCGGCGATGTGATCGACCTTGTGGCGAAGTTGTTTGGTCTGAGCAACTACGAGGCGGCTAAAAAGCTGGCTCAAGACTTCGCGATTGACCCGGACAAGCCACCAGCGGCAATCGCCCTGCCCAAACCGGAGCGCCCCCTGCTGAGAACATACCGTCAGGAGGAGGTGCGCTGCCTGCGGGTATTGTGCGATTATCTGCATCTTCTGGAAAGCTGGAAGGTGCAGTACACACCCAAGACACTGGAAGATGTTCTGGATGCCCGGTTTGTGGAAGCCTGCCAGATGCTGGACTATGTGGAGTATCTGGCAGATTTGCTCATTGCCGCCGAGCTGGAACAGCGGGTAAAAATTGTAGAAATGCTGAACAAGGATGGCCTGATCGCCGGTTTGGAGGAGCGATTAAAGCGATTGGAAAAGGAGGAAGTCACCCATGAAGAAAAACAAGCAGCCTGACGGGATGCCCGTCTGGTTCGATGGAAAAAGCATCAACGAAGCCCTGTTTTGTGAGGAGTTTTTGCATAGTCCAGAGATCCTCTTCACAAACGGGGCTTTTTTCACACCCGATGGCCGTGTAACCGATGAACTGCCCCTGCGGGGAGAGATCTTTGAGAAGCTGAAATGCTGTGCGGTCAGCAATATCCCCCGCAAAATCAGCAACATTGTGGAGCTGATGAAGCTGGCGGCACTGGCGGAGGATTTTCCCCCGGAGCCGGATCGGATTCATGTTTTCAACGGAACACTGTTTCTGGACGGGAGCTTTGCAGAGGGAAAGCCGAAAATCGTCCGCAACCGCTTCCCTGTTGCTTATAACCCCAATGCCCCGAAACCTGTTCTGTGGCTGAAATTTCTGGATGGACTGCTCTACCCGGAGGACATCCCCGCCTTGCAGGAATATATCGGTTACTGCCTGATTCCCAGCAACAAGGGACAGCGGATGATGGTCATAAAGGGCAACGGCGGCGAGGGCAAGAGCCAGATCGGTGCTGTGTTGGGTGCTCTGTTCGGCTCCAACATGAAAGACGGCAGCATCGGGAAAATATCGGAGAACCGGTTCGCCCGTGCTGACTTGGAGTACATCCTCCTGTGCGTGGACGACGACATGCGGATGGAGGCCCTGCGCCAGACCAACTATGTAAAATCCATCGTCACAGCCCAGGGCAAGATGGATCTGGAGCGCAAGGGCAAGCAGAGCTATCAGGGATGGATGTGTGCCCGGCTGCTGGCCTTCTCCAACGGAGATTTACAGGCGCTGTTTGACCGGAGCGACGGATTTTACCGCCGTCAGCTGGTGCTGACCACGAAAGAAAAACCAGCTGGCCGTGTGGATGATCCCGACCTGGCCGAGAAAATGAAAGCCGAGGTGGAGGGCATTCTGCTGTGGGCTTTTGAGGGATTGCAGCGGCTGACCGCCAACAATTTTAAGTTTACCGAGAGCCAGCGCACAAAAGACAATCGGGAGGCAGTCAAACGGGACAACAACAATGTGTATGATTTTTTGGATTCTGACGGGTATGTTCGCCTGAAAGCTGATATGTCTGCCAGTTCCAAAGAGCTGTATGAGGCATATCAGATTTACTGCACTGAAAATAACCTGCCCGCCCTGAAACCGCGCAGCTTCAGCGAAGCCCTAATTGCTTGCCAGAGCCGTTACAATCTGGAATACTGCAACAATGTGACCAATGCCGCCGGACGGCGTGTGCGCGGCTTTCTGGGTATCGAGGTGTTGGTGAGAAACAATATGTCGGTGTTTTCCGGTGATTCGATGCGTACGTACGTACCGGAAGATGTGCCGGAGGAATGGCGGCGCTGAGCCATGTACGTACGTACACTTTGATTGACCGTTATTCTCCCTTTTATAGCAATTCAGCGGTTATGGGTCAAAATTACCGACAAAATTGGAGGGATAAATTAAGGCAAGTGAGAATCGGAAAGTATTTGACGGTTAGAAGAAATCATTTTGCGAAACCGTGCTTCTCGTCCCGGTGAACCGGGTGCATGGAATCATGGGAAAATGCACGGTTTCAAGCCAAGTCACACGGAACGGGAAAGTTCAAAGGTGCGGCTTATGGACAGGACATCACACCGGCAATTTTGAACGGATTTGGTGACAAGGGAATTTTTCACGAACCAGCGAAGCGGTTATGCCAGAGGGCGTGCCAGCTTCGCTTTTTTATCAAGTAAATTTAGGGGGATTTTTGATTATGACGGTACGTAACGAGATTAAGGCACAGATCATCCGGGCGGGATACACCATGCAAGAGGTAGTTGACCTGCTCCATGAGGAATACGACTGGTCGGACAGTGTTTCCAACCTGTCGGCCAAGCTCCAGCGGGAATCTATTCGCTACAAGGAGGTCGTGGAGCTGGCCGACGTGCTGGGCTATGACCTGACCTGGCAGAAAAGGAGGGACAGAGTATGAGCAAGCCGCAGTATGCCATTCTCCGCTTTGCCAAGTACAAAGGACCAGAGATCGGGAACATTGAGGCCCACAACGAGCGCACCAAAGAGAAATACGCCAGCAATCCCGATGTGGACATCAGCAGGAGCAAATATAATTTCCATCTGATTGAGCCGAAACGAAAATATCGTGCGGAGGCAGAGCGGCAAATCAAAGAAGCCGGTTGCCGTACCAGGTCAGATGGTGTTCGAGTCGTGGAAGCCCTGGTAACTGCCACACCGGAGTTCTTTCAGGGAAAGAAAAAATCTGAGATCAGAGCCTATTTTCAAGAGGCACTGACATTTATCCAGCAAAACCAAGCCCCTAAAACAATTATATCTGCTGTGGTGCATATGGACGAGAAAACGCCCCATATGCACCTTTCTTTTGTCCCCCTGACTGCGGATGGCAGGCTCAGTGCCAAGGAGATCGTGGGAAACAAGAAAAAACTGACCCAGTGGCAGGACAAGTTCTGGGAACACATGGTGCAGAAATATCCCGACCTGGAGCGTGGGGAAAGCGCCAGCCAGACCGGACGTGACCATATCCCGCCCAGAGTGTTCAAGGAGATGACCCGGCTGCTCAAACAGAAGGCTAAGCTGGAGGAACTGCTAGCCGGTATTGGAGCCTTTAACGCAAAAAGCAGAGCTGCCGAGATTGCAGCTTTTATGGATCAGTATATCCCGGCTGTGGAGCGGATGTACAATATCATGAAGAAATATCAGGTGGCATTTACTGAAACCACCGTAGAGAACAAAAAACTAAAACAGGAAAATGCTCAGCTGGAGCAGTCTCTGGAAAAAGCGACCCAGGAAAGCACTTTGAAGCAGCTGGCCGATGCCAAGTTGCGGCGGGACTATGCTGACGCCGTCGCTGTGCTGGAGCGGATTCCCAAAGAAGTGCTGGCAGAGTATATGCACAAACCGGACAGACGGAGGATAAATGCCTATGATAGATGAGTGGAACGGCCTTGCCGTTTTACTGGCAGATATGATTGAAAAATATGCTGGGGAACTGGAGTTAGATGCTTTGCCCGATCCAATGTTTCCCGAGGAGAAAGCCGCAAAACACAACACAACTAAAAATGTTTACAAAGAAAATGTTGAAACGCAAAAAGCGGCGTGATACAATAATCGTGTGGTAATTGTCCAAACCCAATATAGGGAGAGCAGGAGCCTCCCTATATTGAGGTATATTAGTTTGATGTGATGAACGAGCGGATGTCATAAACAGAAAGAGAAGGTGTTGAGGATGGATAATCAAGTATCTCAGTATCAGTCGCTGCCCGGCAATATGCTTTATAACAATCTTATTTCAAATATTGAACAAGGCCAGATAAAGATTCCCCAGTTTCAGCGGAAGTTTGTCTGGAGTATTGAGGAAACTGCCGGATTGATCGACAGCATCCTGAAAGGCTACCCAATTGGCACCTTCATTATTTGGGAGACAAATGACCGCCTTCGCTCCGTTCGTAATATTGGAAATTTTCAATTCCCAGATACGCCTGATGGAAATACAGTCCAGTATGTTCTGGATGGGCAGCAGCGCATGACCAGTTTATATGTGGCACTTCGAGGCGCAAAGTTAGAAGATGACAACGGACAGATTACCGACTACTCTGAGATTTATGTGAATCTTTCCGCAAAATCCGATGATTCTCTTGTGCTTACCGATAAAACAGGGTATCAGGACACACAAATCATCCGCTTCGTCGATCTTCTCAATGGCTCCCTCAGTTTGCTTTTGAGTAAGTATAACGACTATATTGATGCAATTGATGCGTATCGTAAAGCGGTACAGACCTACCAGTTTTCAAAGATCGACGTAAAAAATGCTCCCATTGAAGTGGCAACCGAAATTTTTACAAGAATCAATATCGGCGGAAAACCCTTAACGCTGTTTGAGATCATGGCAGCAAAAACTTATGATGAAGCAAAGAAATTTGACTTATCTGAGAAATACGATGCACTTATTGAAAATCTTTCAAATGTTGACTACGACACAATCTCCAGCTCCACTGTTTTGCAGGCTGTCTCTGTATGTCTCGTGAAAGAATGCACCAGAAAAAGCATTCTGAACCTGGAAAAACAAAACTTTATCGATGTATGGCCCCAAGTTGAGAGTGCGTTTGAGTCAGCTGTAGATTATTTGCGCAGCTTTTATAAAATTCCTGTTTCACAACTTCTTCCGTATGATGCTTTACTGGTTCCGTTCACCTACTATTTCTTCCATCACAAAGATATTCCGGCAGGTTTGCAGCAGGATCTTCTTCAGGATTACTTCTGGCGCTGCGTACTAACTTCAAGATTTTCGAGTGCTGCGGAAACAAAATTAACACAAGATATGAAGCTGATTGACAAAATTTTGAACAATGAGCAGCCCGTTTACGATGTTCCGATCGATACCTCTGTTGAGTTTATTCGGAATCACGGTTATTTTTCTGCCGGTTCAGCTTTCATCAAGGGTATGCTTTGCCTGCTTGCTTACCAGCAGCCAGTCTCGTATCAGAATAATGGCATTGTTCACATTGCGAATGATTGGCTGAAACAGGCAAACAGTAAAAACTACCATCATTTTTTCCCTAAAGCATATATGCGTAAGGCACACCCAGAAGTTGATGATTGGCTGGTAAATCATATCGGCAATATTACAATCGTGGACGATTTTCTGAATAAGCGCTCGATTCGTGACAGAGCACCATCCAAATATATCAGCGAATATATGGCCCAAAATCCGAATCTTGAAAAAGCGCTGAATTCCCATTTGATAAGTGCCGCCTCAGGCTGGGGCGTTTTGGAAGATGATTATCAAACATTTTTCCAAAACAGGTTAAACTGGTTCTGCGAGGAACTGAACAAACGAGTGATTGTTACACAGGCGGATAGAACAGCATAAGGAAGTTTTATGAAAAAAGAAAAGATAAAAGTTTATACATATACGAGAGTGTCCACCGCCATGCAGATTGACGGTTACTCGCTGGATGCCCAGAAATCCCGCATGAAAGCCTTTGCAGAATTCAATGATTATGAGATTGCTCACGAATATGAGGATGCGGGAAAATCCGGTAAATCGATTGAAGGCCGTACGCAATTTAACCAAATGATGGAGGACATAAAAACCGGCAAGGACGGCGTTTCCTTTGTCTTGGTATTCAAGCTGTCCCGTTTTGGCAGAAATGCGGCGGATGTCCTTTCCACCTTGCAGGTCATGCAGGATTTCGGCGTCAACTTGATCTGTGTGGAGGATGGTATTGATTCCTCCAAAGATGCGGGAAAGCTGATGATTTCCGTCCTATCGGCAGTGGCGGAAATTGAGCGTGAAAACATCCGTGTCCAAACCATGGAAGGTCGTATCCAAAAGGCCAGAGAGGGCAAGTGGAACGGCGGCTTTGCCCCCTACGGCTATAAACTGGTGGATGGTAAGCTGGAAATCAACGAGGAAGAAGCTCCGGCGATTCGCACCATCTATGAGCAGTATGTTACAACCGATTCCGGCGCGAATGGGATCGCAAAATATCTTGAAAATCATGGGATTAGCAAAGTCCAGCGCCAGAACGGGAAAAATCCTCTTTTTGATGCTCGTCTGATCCGCATGATTCTGAAAAATCCGGTTTACTGCGGCAAGATTGCCTATGGCAGGCGAAAAACCGAAAAGGTGCATGGAACCAGAAACGAGTACCGTTTGGTAGAACAAGAAAACTTTTTGTTGGTGGATGGTCTGCATGAGGCCATTATCCCGGAGGACGTATGGCAGGCAGCGCAGGTCAAGTTGGCTGCTCAAGCCAAACGGTATGAACACGTCAACAAAGGGAAAAACGAATGCACGCACCTGTTGTCCGGCATCGTAAAATGTCCCATATGCGGTGTTGGAATGTACGGTAATAAGTGCGTGAAGCGGAAAGCAGACGGCAGCAAATACAAGGATTTCTACTACTATGGCTGCAAACATCGCTCTATGACCCGTGGACATAAATGCGATTACAAGAAGCAAATTCGGAAAGAGCTGCTGGACGATGCTGTGGCGGAGGTAATCTGTAAGCTGGTCAGCAATCCCAAATTTGCGGCGATGATGCAGGAAAAGATCAACATGAAAGTCGATACCACGGCGATTGAGCAGGAAATCAGCAACTATGAAAAACGGCTTCGTCAGGCTTATTCCACCAAATCCAAGCTAATTGAAGAAATCGACTCTCTTGACCCAGACGACCGGCATTACAGCAGGCGGAAATCAGACCTTGATGATCGGCTCTATGGGATGTATGATAAGATTGAAGAATTGGAATCCCTGCTGATTGCAGCCAGAGCCAAGAAACAGGCTATTGAGGCAGAAAAGCTGACCGGCGATAATATCTACAAGGTTCTAATCTACTTCGATCAACTCTATGGAAAGATGAACGACAGAGAGAAAAGGCAGCTAATTGAGGAACTGATCTCTGAAATTCAGATTTACCCGGAGCGTCAGCCCAATGGTCAGTGGCTGAAATCCATTAAGTTTCGGCTGCCTATCATCGAGGAAGATATGAATATCAGTTTGGACAACGAACAGCAAGTTGAAACCGTGGCGCGGCTGGAACGGAGCTGAGGCCATGGCGGAGGAGAGACACATCTGCGCCCTGCTGCGGCAGGGCTGCGGCGGCTGCCCCCTGCTGGAGACCCCCTATCCGGAGCAGCTGCGCCAAAAGCAGGCCCGGGTGGAGGCGCTGCTGGGGGAGTTCGGGCCGGTGTCCCCCATCCTGGGGATGGAGCACCCCTGGCACTACCGCAACAAGGCCATCTCCACCTTCTGCACCGGGCCGGGCCGGCGGCTGGACAGCGGCATTTACGCCGCGGGCA
>OAVG01000771.1_pt1 | contig 10889 bp, 7 predicted proteins | sample 1495271 | NCBI WGS metagenome assembly OAVG01 (sample SAMEA2580077, study PRJEB22360) | human gut metagenome | biome: human gut; feature: human-associated habitat; material: faeces | place: Denmark | collected 2008/2010 | reverse complement strand
GGGATCCGTGATGGACTGGCCGTAGCAGTGTTCGCCGATCCTGCGGCTGCCGGGTTCGATGGAGCTTTCGATCATAAGTCCCTTTACCAGACGACGGACGTCATCAGAGTAGCGGCGGCTGTGCAGGATTTCCTTGGCAATACGCACCTGTTCGGCGTACTGCTTGTTGGAATTGGAGTGGTTGGTATCTACGATGCAGGCTGGATTCTTAAGATCTCTCTGGGCGTAGAGATCGCAGAGAAGCTTAAGATCCTCGTAGTGGTAGTTGGGGCTGCACTGGCCTCGCTTGTTCACTGCGCCCCGAAGGATTACGTGGGTCAGCGGATTGCCGGGGCAGCTTACCTCATCGCCACGGAAGATAAAGTCGTGGGGGAGCTGGGCAGCAACAACAGAGTTTAACATAACAGTCATGTCTCCGCTGGTGGGGTTCTTCATACCTACCGGCACGTCGCAGCCGCTTGCCACCAGACGGTGGTACTGGTTTTCCACGGAACGGGCGCCTACGGCAATATAGGACATGATATCGGACAGATACTGCAGATTGTCCGGATAAAGCATCTCATCAGCCGTGGACATACCGGTTTCGCGGAGAACCCGCATATGCATATGGCGGATTGCAAGGATCCCCTGAAGCATATCCGGCTTTTTCTCAGGATCCGGCTGGTGCAACATTCCCATATAGCCTTCCCCTGTGGTCCTTGGTTTGTTTGTGTAAACTCTGGGGATCACGATCAGCTTGTCTTTGGTAGCCTCCTGGACTTTAGCCAGGCGGTTGGCATAATCGCATACAGCATCCTCGTTGTCTGCGGAGCAGGGGCCGATGATTACCAGAAATTTATTGCTCTGGCCTGTAATAACCTTCGCGATCTCTTCATCTCGTTCCTTTTTCAGCGCTGCCAGATGATCCGCAAGAGGGAACTGCTCCAGAATCTCAGCCGGAGTAGGCAGCTCATTTACAAGTGTAAATCCCATATCTTTAAATCCTCCCGATTTGTGTGCTGTTCAGCGGGTAACGATTCAGGATGGAGCATTTTTTGGATGTTTTCACGCCGCCCTGAACAGCTGCATTCATTGCAGTAAAGCTATAAAGCTGATAATGCAACATTATAATATACAAAATTTGATTCGTAAAGTACAAAACGGAACTATTCAGCCATATGACAATTTGCACAGAGATATGCTTATTCAAGCCAGTTTGCAGCACATATTTCCGCATAAATTGCCGCGTGGCTGAACAGTTACTGCAAATCCCTGATGTCAAGGCTTGACAAATCAGGGATGTCTGCCTATAATGGTGGTAATTTCATGAATTGGCTATGACGAGAAGAAGTAATATCCTGCAAAAGCATACAGAAAGCAGCCGGCAGATGAGAGGCGCATGGAAAGCAGGTTACGAATACATCTCCGAGCTTCGCACCAAACGGCCTGGAAACCATTTACGGTATTTTGAGAGCCTGGTAGGCTGCGACGGATCCTGCACACGTTATCGTGCTAGAGTATCTGCCATATGGGATTTTCAAGCGGTTTCGTTATGGTCCGTACTCGAAGAGGCAGGCGGCGTGAGCTGTCTGTGAACATCAGGTGGTAACACGGGCTTTATGCTCCGTCCTTTTGAAAGAGAGGACGGAGTTTTTTTTCGCAAAACTTGGCAAAACCGCTGAAAACTGTAAGAAATCAAGCCCTTGCATGAAAGTAGAAATATGGTAAAATAGGAATAGCAAAGGAGAGTACAACAATGCAGATCTACGAAGAACTGATTGCCAGAGGCCTCATCGCCCAGGTGACAAACGAAGAAGAAATCAAAAAAATGGTAAACGAAGGCAAAGCCGTATTCTACATCGGTTTTGATCCTACTGCAGACAGCCTTCATGTAGGCCATTTTATGGCCCTTTGCCTTATGAAACGTCTCCAGATGGCGGGCAATAAGCCCATTGCCCTCATCGGCGGCGGCACTGGTATGGTAGGAGATCCTTCCGGCCGCAGTGATATGAGAACCATGATGACTCCTGAGATCATCCAGCACAACTGCGACTGTTTCAGGCAGCAGATGAGCCGTTTTATCGACTTTTCCGAGGGAAAGGCCATGATGGTCAACAACGCCGAGTGGCTGATGGACTTAAACTACATCGAATTTCTCCGCGAGGTCGGCCCGCATTTTTCCGTCAACAATATGCTGAGGGCTGAGTGCTATAAGCAGAGAATGGAAAAGGGCTTAAGCTTCCTGGAATTTAACTATATGCTTATGCAGAGCTACGACTTCTACGAGCTGTTTAAACGCTACGGCTGTAATATGCAGTTTGGCGGCGACGACCAGTGGAGCAATATGTTAGGCGGTACGGAACTGATCCGCCGCAAGCTTGGCAAGGACGCCCATGCCATGACCATCACCCTGCTGTTAAATTCCGAGGGCAAGAAGATGGGAAAGACGCAGTCCGGCGCAGTATGGCTTGATCCAAACAAGACTTCTCCCTTCGATTTCTACCAGTATTGGAGAAATATAGCGGATGCCGATGTTCTTAAGTGCCTGCGGATGCTGACTTTCCTTCCCTTAGAGCAGATCGACGAGATGGATAAGTGGGAAGGCAGCCAGTTAAATCAGGCAAAGGAGATCCTGGCCTTTGAACTGACCAAGCTGGTGCACGGCGAGGAAGAGGCAGCCAAGGCTCAGGAAGGCGCAAGGGCTTTATTCTCTGCCGGCGGCAGCACAGTAAATATGCCTACCAGCGAGCTTACCAAAGAGGATTTCAGAGAAAATACCATTGACATCCTGACGGTTCTTACAAAGTCCGGCCTTGCATCCTCCCGCTCTGAAGCCAGAAGAAACGTAGAGCAGGGCGGCGTATCCTTAAACGGGGAAACCGTAAAGGACATCCATGCAGCCTTTGAAAAGGAACTGTTTGCCGGAGATGGAATTGTGGTAAAGAGAGGTAAGAAGAATTTTAAGAAAGTGATCGTAAAGTGATCATGCCCGTAAAAGAAGGATGGAGCAAAGAAAAAGGAGGTGGCCGGATGAAAAAGACGGGAATACGACGCTGCATGAAGGCGCTGGCTGCCGCCGTCCTGTTGACCATCGCGGGCGCCTTTAGCGCCCAGGCCGGATCAGCAGACAAAACGCCGGTTCCGGTGTCTCTTCACCTGGATGTAAACAGCCGTCAGACAGCTGTTTATGACGGTTATACGTCCTATGTGATGGGAAACAGGATTTCTGAAAAGGACACATTTACCATTACAAAGGATGAAAATGGAGTCAATCTGGACGATGTTATTTTAAATTATTACCTGATCACCTATGAGGGAGATACTCAAAAAAGCCTGGAATGCCGGGTCTACGGCTTAAAAGAGGGAGAGCACTATCCGGTAGTCCGCCCTGAAACCATGGCGAAGGAAAGTGAAGAGAGGCTCTATGATTCCCAGGAGCGATGCTATGTGATTGAATTTGCCAGAGGAGACGAGCGCAGTTCCTACTACTTTTCCCTTCTGCCGGAGGGAGAGATGCCTTCCTACAGGAATATCCACCTGGGCAGCTGGGAACAGGATAAAAAGGGCTGGCGCTATCTTTATCAGGATGCGTATCTTACCTCCTGGGCCATGATTAACGACCGATGGTATCTCTTTGGGATGGATGGCTATATGAAAACCGGCTGGCAGGAGTATAAGGGCGCCTGGTATTATCTGAATCCGGATAACGGAGTGATGATGACCAACTGCAATATAGACGGCTTTCAGCTGGACGGAAGCGGTATGAGAGTGTAAGCGCCATAGGACGATGGGAAAAGCAATATAAAAGAGGCAGCTGGCCGGACACCGGGAAATGAACTTCCCCGGATACTGGCCGGATGCCTCTTTTTGTATGTACGTCTCGCGCACAGGCTGACGGCTGTCAGCCCAAAACACCCAGATGCTCCAGCAAAATCTTAAACCCCATGAGCACCAGGATCAGGCCCCCCGCAAATTCCGCCTTCTTCTGGTAACGGCAGCCGAATACATTTCCAATCTTAACGCCCGCTGCGGACAGGCAGAAGGTAACGATACCGATAAAGGAGACAGCGGGTACGATGTCTACTTGAAGAAAGGCAAAGGTGACACCGATTGCCAGGGCGTCGATGCTGGTGGCAACGGCCATGAGCGTCATGGTTTTTACATCAAGAGAAGGATCTGCCGTCTCTTCGCTGCTGTCAAATGCTTCCTTGATCATATTGCCTCCTATGAGGGCAAGAAGCACAAATGCGATCCAGTGGTCATAGGATTCTATGGTGCCGCTGAACCGGGAGCCAAGGATGTATCCGATCAGAGGCATGGCCCCCTGAAATCCTCCGAAATATAGGCCTACGATCCCCGCGTTTTTCCAGCTCATTTTCCCCATGGCAAGCCCCTTACAGACCGCCACGGCAAAGGCGTCCATGGAAAGTCCGACGGCAATGATAAATAGTTCTGTTAATGACATGATCATTTTCCTCCTGAATGATAAGGTGTACGTTCGGAACTTTTGCATTTTTTCCGAAAGACACAGTTTATGAACCAGTGTAGGTAATTTTATAGGAAATGTCAAGTGAAATTCCTGTATTTCTGCCCGGTAAAAATACGTTGAAAAAGCGTTTAAAAGGGAACTTGTAAAATATTTCCGGCTGTGTTAAAGTAATGTTAATTTGTACATTTGAGGGTACATAACAGCAAATGGAGGTTATGTTATTATGAAAAAGTCATATGAGATTGATATGTGCAGCGGTCCGCTTCTCGGCAAGATTCTGCTATTTTCCATCCCGCTGATGCTTTCGGGGATCCTTCAGCTTCTCTTTAACGCTGCCGACATCATTGTAGTAGGGCGTTTTACCGGAAGTACGGCTCTGGCGGCAGTGGGTTCCACGTCATCCCTGATCAATCTGCTGATCAATATTTTTGTGGGGCTGTCTGTAGGCGTAAACGTGCTGGTGGCACGGTATTACGGCGGACAGAAGGAAAAGGATGTTCAGGAGACCATACATACAGCCGTTCTCACCGCCCTGCTTAGCGGAGCATTCCTTATAGCGGTGGGAGAGCTTGCCGCAGGCCCTATGCTTGAGATCATGGGAACGCCGGAGGATGTGCTGGATCAGGCGGTGCTCTATATGCGGATCTATTTTCTGGGAATGCCGGTTCTGATGCTTTATAACTTTGGAGCCGCCATTCTGCGGGCTGTGGGGGATACCAGACGGCCTCTGTATTTTCTTTTTGCCGCAGGCGCAGTTAATGTGGTTTTAAACCTGTTCTTCGTAGCCGTTCTTGGAATGGGGGTAGACGGCGTAGCATGGGCAACGGTAATCTCCGAGCATATTTCCGCCCTGCTTGTGCTTAAGAGCCTGATGGAAGAAAAGGGGATGATGAAACTTCATTTAAAGAAGCTGTCCATTCAAGGGGACAAGCTGAAGAAGATTATAAAGATCGGCCTGCCGGCCGGGATGCAGGGAGCTATCTTCTCTGTATCCAATGTTTTGATCCAGTCCTCCGTTAATTCCTTTGGCTCTGTAGCTATGGCCGGGAATACGGCCTCCGCCAATATCGAAGGCTTTGTATACACGGCCATGAACGCGGTCTACCAGACAAGCCTAAGCTTCACCAGCCAGAACCTGGGCGGCAGAAAATACAGCCGGATCAATAAGGTAAAGAACATCTGCCTGGCTGTGGTTACGGCAGTGGGCCTGATTCTGGGGCTGTCAGCCGCAGCGGCAGGCCCTCATCTGCTGGGAGTGTATTCCTCTGATCCAGAGGTTTTAAATTATGGGATGCTGCGGCTTCGGATCATCTGCGGAACCTATTTTATCTGCGGTCTGATGGACTGCATGGTAGGAAGCTTAAGAGGCCTGGGATATTCAGTGCTTCCCATGATCGTGTCCCTTACCGGAGCCTGCGGTTTCAGAATCCTCTGGATCTTTACTGTTTTTGCCGTTTACCGATCTTTACCGATGCTCTATCTTTCCTATCCTGTGTCATGGCTGATTACGGCAGCAGCCCATATGATTACATTCCATATCATCCGTAAAAAACTTCCAAAACAGGATGAAATAATATAATATTCTGAAAATTCATAAAGTAAAACGAAGAATAATTGATGAAAATTATATAAATGTAGAAAAAATTACATTAAATTAAAACAATTTAAAAATAGACAAAAAATATGTAAAGATTACAAAAAGAGTCTTGACAAAAAGAGGCTCTTTTTGTATAATAAAGACAACAAAAGAGGAAAGAATAAAAGATACAAAAGACAGCAAGGAGTTGTAGACAATCAGCTCAACGAAGTAAAATCTAAGCAAAGGAGGTACGGACCACCAGAATGAGAAGATTCGTTTCGTTTATAAGCTAATCCAATTAGATTATAGATGAAACAGGGAAAACGCTCTGCATGGTATAACTGCTCATACATAGTACAGACAGATAAATCCAAAGGAAATTGATTTAAGAAAAGAGTCCAATCGATTGGGAAAAAGCTGCAGTCTTAATGAGATGAATCAAAGAGAATGTCTGGAAGAAAGATAGGAACAGGCAGATGACCACATTTTCAAAATGATTCGCAAGAGTATCTCAGAGCAATGGCATACCGGTTTAGTGATATGACGAGAAAGTATCATTAGGACGGAAGAAGATACCGGATCAAAGAAAAAGAAGCAATATGGGAAAATGGATTCGAAGCAGGTAAGTATACAAAAGTGGGCAGAGAAAATGCAGAGAGGATACAATTAAATATAGAGTCACAAAAGAAGAAACAATTGTTTCGAAAGTGAGGCTTGGTCCAATGGACGAGATAGTCAAAAGACGGATATCGTAATCGAGAACGTGGTTAGTCAAAGATTCGATATCCGTCTTTTATTATATATGAGAGTATGAAAGGAAGGGCAGGATCAAAGGCCTTCCAGATCAAATGGCGGCGTGTATTCTTCTTTGGCGCTGCTTTTTTTCTGCATAAAACCCTGGGTCAGTCCCAGATCTATGGCTGCGTCGACTACTTTGCCGTATTCATAAGAGGTGATCCGGCGGTTGAGCTCAGGGTAGTCGCTGCTGTGATAACAGGGGGTATACTGGCTCAGAATACTTAAAAGGTATTGTCCCTTTGGGAGCGTATCATGAATCCAGTGCATCAGGGAAATGGAGTCATCTCTGTGGCCCGGCAGAACCATATGGCGGAGGATCACACCTTTTTTCATCAGCATAAATGACGGATGTGCATTGTCCTCAGATGCCTGCTCCTCAAAAACAGGAGCGCCGGTCTGGCGGATCATCTGAAGGATGGCCGCGGAGGCATTTTCAAAGTAATCCGGGGCTTTGGAGAGGCGGGCTGAGAGTGCTCTGTCATGGTATTTCAGATCCGGCAGCCAGATGTCGATATAGTCCTTTAAAAGTGCCGTTACCTCTGAACGTTCATAGCCGCTGCAGTTGCAGATTACAGGGATGGAAAGCCGGGAACGCACTTTGTCCAGTGCGGGGAGGATGGAAGGCAGGTACTGAGTGGGCGTAACCAGATTGATGTTGTAGGCGCCCTGATCCTGAAGCCGGAGAAAAATGTCTGCCAGCTGGTCAGAGGTCAGTTCTTTTCCGAAATGTTCACTGCTGATATGATAATTCTGGCAGAAGCAGCAGCGCAGGGTACAGCCGGAGAAAAAGACAGTTCCGCTGCCTCCGGGAGCCCATTCAGGCCCGCTGAGACAAGGCTCTTCCCATTTATGAAGAGCAGCTCTGGCAGCCTTTAGCTGATCGGAGCAGCCGCAGTAGCCGGTCTGACGGCTTCGGTCAATTCGGCATTTGCGGGGGCAGAGGGTGCATGACTGATAAGAGGGAAGATTCATGTAGTATACTCCTTTTGACGGAAGAGGTTACGTAAGCCGGTGCTGCATCCGGTATTCCTTGGGCGATACACCGTATTCCTTTTTAAATGCCCTGAAAAAGCTGGTATAGTCCTTAAAGCCAAACTGCTGGTATACATGGCTGATGGGCTGATCGGAGAGAATGGCCTGGCGGCTGGCATGAAGCCGTTTTTTCAGGATATACTGATGAAGAGGGATCCCCATACTGTCTTTGAATATGTGGGAAATGTGATACTTGCTCACATAGAAATAGGCAGCTAGACTGTCAAGACTCAGGTTTTCTTCCAGATGCTGGTTGATGTAATCGCAGATCCTCAGGTAAAGCACGTTTTCAAAAACCTGGGTTCGCTCATGAAGGCTGTCATAAAGAAGGCGGTTTACAGTTACAAGAAAGGAGATCGCCATCAGCTCCGCCGCCTGCTGTCGGAAGGGACGGTCGTTGCCAAGCTCCTCCAAAAGATCCAAAAGCTTGCCCTGCAGATCCTGGGCCGTAATCTGATCTGTAGAAAAACGGTAGCAGCTGTGCTCTGCCGCGTAGTCAAAACAGTAGGTAAGCTCTGGATCCAGTCTGCGCAGCCTCTTGTAATAATCTCTGCCGATCCAGAAAACAAACCGGCGGTAAGGCTTTTGATGGGACAAAAAGTCGGGAAAATGAGGCGCACCGGGAGGGATCAGCAGACAGTCCCCATAGCTTAACCGGTAGCGCTGGCCGCCGATATGGTAGTCCACATCTCCTTCTAGAAAAAAGTAAAATTCACAGTAATCATGGCGGTGGGCTGCCACAGACTGAAGATCCGTGTCGTTATAGTAGAACAGCTCGAAGTTGACCGGCTGCATATACTGCCTTGTATTAAAATCCACGGGGATCTGCTTTTTCATGAAATGGCCTCCCTTTGCCGGAAATATTCTGAGGCCCATTTTATCATGAAACAACAACTTTTGCAATATCCACGACAAATATAACCATAGACGGCCGCGCAGTATCTGCTATAATGGAGTTACTTATGGAAGATTACAGAAAATGCGTGGAAAATCAAAGCATATAAGGAGGATTCGACAAATGAAGTTATCATTCAGATGGTACGGAGAGGACGACAAGGTGACGCTGGAGAACATCCGCCAGATTCCTGGGATGCAGTCTATCGTTACAGCCGTGTATGATGTTCCGGTAGGAGAGGTATGGAGCCGCGAGAGCATTGCAGCCTTAAAGAAGCAGGTAGAGGATGCAGGTCTTGGCTTTGACGTTATCGAGAGCATCCCGGTTCACGAGGATATTAAGCTGGGCAAGGACACCAGAGATAAGTATATTGATAATTACTGTGAGAACATCCGCCGGGTGGCAGAGGCAGGAATCAAGTGCATCTGCTATAATTTCATGCCTGTATTTGACTGGACCAGAACACAGCTTGACCATGAGCTGGGCGATGGCTCTACTTCTCTGGTATATTATCAGGAGCAGGTAGACGCAGTGAATCCTTTAAACAGCGACAGCGATCTGACCCTTCCGGGCTGGGATTCCAGCTATACCAGAGACGGATTAAAGGCAGTGGTTGCTGAGTATCACAGCCTGACAGAGGAGGATCTGTGGAATAATCTTAAATACTTCCTGGAAAGAGTGATCCCTGTTGCGGCTGAGTGCGATGTAAATATGGCGATCCATGAGGATGATCCCTGCTGGAGTATTTTTGGACTGCCAAGAATCATCACCTGCGAGGAGAACCTGGACCGTTTCCTGAAACTGGTAGACGACAGACATAACGGAATTACTCTGTGCACCGGTTCCTTAGGCTGTTCTGGAAAGAACGATGTAGTAAAGATGGCCGCTAAGTATGCCGCCATGGGACGGATCCATTTTGCACACCTGAGAAATGTAGCTGTTTTAGAAAATGGCTTTGAGGAGAGAGCACATCTTTCTTCCTGCGGCTCCCTCGATATGTTCGCTATTGTAAAGGCTCTGGTTGAGAATGGCTTTGACGGCTATGTAAGACCGGATCACGGGCGTATGATCTGGGGTGAGACTGGCCGCGCCGGATACGGTCTGTATGACAGAGCTCTGGGGGCTACCTACTTAAACGGTCTGTTTGAGGCAGTAGAGAAGATGATAAATAAATAATAAAGTGCTAACTGTTCAGGATGCGGGAAATTTGAGAAGATACCTCATCCTGAATCGCTGTATAAAATAAGAGGGACAGGCTGTAAATCGTCTGCCCCTCTTATTTTTGTCACATGGAAAGAAGAAATCTACTTAACCTTCCGGTACAGATATCTGGGAAGGCTGTATTCTAAGCGGTGTTCCGGCTGTCCCTGAATCAGAGGAAGAGCATAGGCTGTAAATTCCGGCCCGATATCATTGGCATTGCCGGTGATCCAGTGGGGCGGAAAGGGTTTCTCTTTGTTGCAGACATTGGAGACATCTGTAAGTCCCAGGGAAAGTCTGTAATCATCCCCCTCATCTCTCTGGAAGGTGACCATTCTGGAGGTAACGCCGTCCAAGGCGCAGCGGACAGCAAAACGGCCGGCTTCGTCTGCCTCATTTATATCGGTAAGTGAGGAAAGGAGACTGCTGCAGCGCTGGTTTACATTTAACTCAACAGAACGAACCTTGACACCGAAGCGGTTGCGCACATAGCTTTCAAGCAGCTTTGCACAGCCAGTCAGCATCTTGTGGCCAAAGGTGTCTACCTGGGCTTCGGAGGCGTATTCGCAGATCAGACGGCCGGAGGCGTCATGAATGCCCTCGGAGACACAGATTACCACTGCAGTGCTTGTCTTTAAGGCGTTTTCGATATCATTTAAAAAGGATTCCATATCAAAGTCGGATTCCGGCATATAGATCAGAAGAGGGTTGTCTCCCGGAAATTTTCTTGCAAGGGCGCTGGCTGCTGTGACCCATCCGGCGTGGCGGCCCATAAGTTCTACGATGGTGACAGCGGGCTGCTGATATACGGATGCGTCCAGTACGATCTCGCGGACGGTGGAAGCTACGTATTTGGCGGCGCTGCCGTAGCCGGGGGGGTGATCGGTTACGGGAAGATCATTGTCAATGGTCTTGGG
>OAVG01000768.1_pt1 | contig 10924 bp, 10 predicted proteins | sample 1495271 | NCBI WGS metagenome assembly OAVG01 (sample SAMEA2580077, study PRJEB22360) | human gut metagenome | biome: human gut; feature: human-associated habitat; material: faeces | place: Denmark | collected 2008/2010 | reverse complement strand
GATCCGGAGACTGAACCGGGAGGACAAGGTGGCCATCCTCATGGTGTCCCATGACCTGAGAAACGCAGTGGAGGAGGCCAATAAGATCCTCCACCTGCAAAAGCGTGTCCTGTTCTACGGGCCTGCCCATGACTATATGAACAGCCAGGCAGCCGGTCATTTCTTCCATGAGAAGGAACAGGGCAGATGCAAGCCCACAGCCGGATGCCACACGGTGAAGCTGCACATGCATAAGGAGGAGAAATCATGAATCTGATACGAGAAATGCTTTCCTACCCGTTTCTGGTAAGGGCTCTTGCGGGCGGCATGATGGTATCCCTGTGCGCGTCCCTGCTGGGGGTGAGCCTGGTGCTCAGACGGTACAGCATGATTGGGGACGGCTTGTCCCATGTGTCCTTTGGGGCCCTTTCCATTGCCCTGGCCATGGGCTGGTCCCCTCTTAAGATATCCATTCCGGTGGTGGTTCTGGCCGCTTTTTTCCTGCTTCGGATTACGGAGAACAGCCGGATTAAAAGCGATGCGGCCATTGCCCTCATATCAGCCAGCGCCCTGGCGTTAGGCATCATCGTCACCTCCCTGACCACGGGTATGACCACGGATGTGAGCAGTTATATGTTCGGAAGCATCCTGGCCATGAGCAGGGAGGATGTTTGGCTCAGCGTGGTGCTGTCCCTGGTGGTGCTGGGGCTGTTTGTAATATGCTACAACCGCATATTTGCAGTGACCTTTGACGAGAATTTTGCCAAGGCAACAGGGGTCAATGTGGGCCGCTACAATATCATTATAGCTGTTCTCACCGCAGTGACCATAGTGCTGGGAATGAGGATGATGGGGGCCATGCTCATATCCAGCCTTGTGATATTTCCCTGTCTTTCCTCCATGCGGGTATTCAAAAGCTTTGGGGGCGTTATGGTGTCCTCGGGCATCCTGTCCCTGGCCTGCTTTTTCGCGGGCATGGTGGCATCCTACCAGTTTTCCATACCGGCCGGGGCCAGCGTGGTGGTGGTGAACCTGTGCGCCTTCCTTTTGTTCATGGCGTGGCAGTCCCTGGGCCGCCTGAGAGGCTGATGCCTCCGGCCTGCTGTTTTATCCGCCGGCTATTTCCTGTTTTGCAGTAGACAGTCCGGGGCTAAAGTGCTAAAATGCTCTTTATGCGGAGGGATCCGCCGTAAAAATAACTTGTGGGATTTAAAATGAGGGGAACATGAATGAGAAGCTGTTTGGAAAAAAACCAAAACATTACCGATTAAAAAAACATATATCACAGACCCAGTTCATTGCCTATGGGTTTTTCCTGATTATCATGACAGGAAGCCTGCTTCTGATGCTTCCCATAGCCAGCAGGGACGGGCAGAGCGAGCCCTTTCTCAACTGCCTGTTTACGGCAACCAGCGCTTCCTGCGTGACTGGGCTGGTGGTGGCGGATACCTGGACCCAGTGGAGCCTGTTCGGCCAGATGGTGCTGCTGGTGCTGATTCAGCTGGGCGGTCTGGGATTTATCAGTATCGGCATTTTCCTGTCCATTGTGCTGAGAAGGAAAATCGGACTTAAGGAGCGGGGGCTTATGCAGGAAAGCGTCAACACCCTGCAGATTGGCGGCATGGTGAAGCTGGCCAAGAAAATTATCATCGGCACAGCTGTTTTTGAGGGAGCAGGCGCTGTTATACTGGCCTGCCGGTTTATTCCGGAGTACGGTCTGGTCCACGGTACCTGGTATGGAATATTTCATTCTGTTTCTGCCTTTTGTAATGCCGGCTTTGACCTGATGGGACACACCAGCCAGTATAGTTCCCTTTGTAATTACGAGGGGGACTGGGTGGTCATAGGAACTATATCCTTCCTGATTATTACGGGAGGTATCGGATTCATTGTCTGGGATGATTTGTCCAGGAAAAAGCTGGATTTCCGCCACTACATGCTTCACACCAAAATCGTGCTGGTTACAACGGCAGTTCTCCTGGTCACCAGCACCATACTCTTTTATCTGATGGAGCGCAATAATATTTTAGTGGGAATGAATGGTTCTGAGTCCTTTCTGGCCTGTTTCTTCAGCGCGGTCACACCCAGGACAGCCGGATTTAACAATGTAGACACGGCAGCCCTGACAGACGGGAGCAAGTTTTTGTCAGCCATCCTCATGTTCATCGGAGGAAGCCCGGGCTCCACGGCCGGCGGTATCAAGACCAGCACCCTGGCAGTGCTTCTGCTTTACGTCCATTCCAATATCCGCCAGACATACGGGGTGGAGATATTCGGGAGAAGGCTGGAGGACGAGTCCATCAGGCAGTCGGCCTGCATCCTGACCATCAACCTGGGTCTGATGCTGGCAGCCACCATAGCCATTATGGTGTCCCAGAACCTGCCTATGTCGGATGTGTTCTTTGAGACATGTTCCGCTATAGGCACCTCAGGAATGAGCACAGGAGTTACCAGAAGCCTGAATTCATTTTCCCGGATTGTTATTATACTGCTTATGTACTGCGGACGAATCGGAAGCTTGTCCTTTGCCCTGGCATTCACCAGGTCCAACCGCAAGCCCCATGTGCAGCTGCCGGCAGAGCGGATTACCATAGGATAGAGAGGGGTATTAGAGATGAAATCAATTCTTGTTATCGGAATCGGAAGGTTTGGCCAGCATCTGTGTGAAAACCTGGCCAAGCATGACAATCAAATCATGGCAGTGGACATATCAGAGGAGAAGCTGGAGCCCGTCCTTCCTTATGTGGTCAGCGCCAAGATTGGAGACTGTACCAATGAGGCCGTGCTTAAGAGTCTGGGAATCGGCAACTTCGATATCTGTTTTATCTGTATCGGAAATAATTTCCAGAACAGTCTGGAGGTTACCAGTCTGATTAAGGAGATAGGGGCAAAGTACGTTGTCAGCAAGGCGAACCGCAATATTCACGCCAGGCTGCTGCTAAAGAACGGGGCGGACGAGGTGGTTTATCCGGACCGGGACGTGGCCGAGAAGGTAGCGGTGCGTTACAGCGCCAACAATGTGTTTGACTATACGGAGCTGGCAGACGGCATTTCCATCTATGAAATCAAGCCCCTTCCCCAGTGGGTGGGAAAGAGCATAAAGGATTCCGATATCCGGCGGCTGTACGGCATATCGGTTATCGCGGTGAAAAACCCGGACGGACACATGAGGTTTATGCCCGGTGCCGACCATATCATAGCAGGGGATAACCACCTGATGGTGATTGGAAAACAGGAGGATGCGGAGAAGATTGTAAAGCATCTGACGAAAAATGTATAAGAAGGATGATGAGTCCAACGGATAATAGGGCCGGAGAAATGGCTGCCTGTGCTGACAGGCTGCTGTTTCTCCGGCTTTTTTCGTTCTGTGGTGTCTGTAACTGCTGAAGAGGGCCAGAGGTGGGGAGAGGGAGAGTTTACCTGTTAAATGTAAGACGAATTTTCGATAAGGTATCGGAAACATTATTGCCGGTATAAGGTTTTTTTAGTATAATTATGCTATGTGAATCCTGAAAAGCACGCTTTAATTGGAAGTTATACATAATAAAAAGGAGGCGCACGCTGTGAAAGAACTGTCAATAGGACAGATGGCCCGGCTTAACGGGCTGTCAGAGCAGACGCTGAGACTGTATGACAAGGCAGGTCTGTTTTCACCTATGTACCGGGACGCTGAAAATGGCTACCGTTACTATGATATCCGCCAGAGCGCCCAGCTGGATATGATTCAGCATATGAAGGCCCTGGGCATGTCCTTAAAGGATATCAGGGAGCAGCTGACCCATTTTGAGCTTGATATGTTTAAGACAATCCTGCACCGGAACCTGGAGGAGCTGGAGTTTAGATCCAGGGAGCTGATGTACCAGAGAAGGGCCATAGAGCGGACCCTTGAAAGCTATGAATGGTATGAGAACGCGCCTCCGGACGGAACCATTGTGCTGGAATACATACCCCGCAGACTGACGTACATGACGGATTCAGGGGTGAATTTCTATGATTACGACATTGATGTGTATGAAAAGATACTGAGGGATTTAAAGGTAAACCTGATTGCCAACCAGCTCTCCCCCATCTATTTTTACAATGCAGGCACCGTGATGCGCAGGGAACACCTGATGGAGGGGACGTACTATTCCACAGAGATATTTGTGCTGGTGGACCGGGGCTTTGTCAATGACAGCCTGATTACGGAGATACCGGCCAGCACATACCTGTGCATTTACTGCAATGGATTTGAAAAGGAAAAGGAATATATGGGCCGTCTGGTGGAGGAAATCAGAAAAAAAGAGTATCAGGTGACAGGCGACTATATCTGCGAGGTGGTGGCGGAGGTTCCCATGGATATGCAGGAGAGAGGCATGTTCCTGCGCCTTCAGGTGCCGGTATCTTTCAGGAAAAATAACCCTTGACCTGATACCGTGTATAAGCTTTATACTATTAACAGAAGCTAATAACACGTAACTTATTTTCAGGAAAGGGGTTTAAGAATCATGATGAATTGCGAGAAAATCCGTGTGGTACAGTATGGCTGCGGCAAGATGGCCAAGTATATCCTGCGCTATCTTTATGAAAAGGGCGCTGAGATTGTAGGTGCAATTGATGTGAATCCGGCCGTGGTTGGAATGGATGTAGGTGATTTTGCAGGGCTGGGCACAAAGCTGGGCGTGGTGATAAGGGATGACGCAGACGCGGTCCTGGACGAGTGCGACGCCGACATTGCCGTGGTTACCCTGTTCAGCTTCATGACGGACGTATATCCCCATTTTGAGAAGTGCGTGTCCAGAGGAATCAATGTGGTGACCACCTGCGAGGAGGCCATCTATCCTTGGACCCCGTCCTCTGCCGTTACCAACAAGCTGGATAAGCTGGCCAAGGAAACCGGCTGCACCATAGTGGGGGCCGGTATGCAGGATATTTTCTGGATTAACATGATTGGCTGTGTGGCGGGAGGCGTACACCGCATTGACAGGATTGAGGGAGCCACCAGCTATAACGTTGAAGATTACGGGCTGGCCCTGGCAAAGGCTCACGGCGTGGGGCTTACACCGGAGGAGTTTGAGGCCCGGATTGCGCATCCGGAGACACTGGAGCCCTGTTATGTATGGAATTCCAATGAAGCACTGTGCAATAAGATGGGATGGACCATCAAGTCCCAGTCCCAGAAGTGCGTGCCATATTTCTATCCCACGGACCTTTATTCAGAGACCATGGGAATGACCATACCAAAGGGAAACTGCATCGGCATGAGCGCCGTGGTCACCACCGAGACCTTCCAGGGCCCGGTTATCGAGACCCAGTGCATCGGCAAGGTATACGGACCGGATGACGGCGATTTGTGCGACTGGAAAATCATAGGGGAACCGGACACCACCTTCTTTGTACAGAAGCCGGCCACTGTGGAGCACACCTGCGCCACCATTGTAAACCGGATCCCCACCATTTTAAATGCTCCGGCAGGTTACATTACGGTGGAGAAGCTGGAGGATGTGGAGTATCTTTCCTATCCGATGCATATGTATTTGGATATGTAATCAGATATATATTTGGATATGTAAGAAGAAACGTAAGAAGAAACGTAAGAGGAAACTGGCCCGCAGTACCGGGACAACAGCCAGGCAGGCGAGAAGGTCTGCCTGGCTGTTTGCTGCATTTTTTTCCAAAAACTCTTACCTAACCCTTTGGGACAGTTAAAATATGGGTAAAATGAAAGTATGATGCGGTGAAATAGAAACAGAGCGGCAATAGAATAGCAATAGAATAGGGCCATATGTCTTGACTTTATCCAGTGAATGTGCAACAATATTCAATTGACAGGCTTTACAACCAGAGCTTTGTCAGAACCGGGCGGCGGATGGTTTCACTTGCTTTCAGGACTGGCAGGGCTTCGGATATTGAGAAAGAGGGAAAGAATAAAATGACAAAGATTGATATTATCTCCGGATTCCTGGGAGCGGGCAAGACTACGTTCATTAAGAAGCTCCTGGAGGAGGCTATTGCCGGAGAACAGGTTGTCCTGATTGAGAATGAGTTTGGCGAGATTGGAATTGACGGCGGTTTTCTGAAGGATTCAGGCATTGAAATCCGGGAGATGAATTCAGGCTGCATCTGCTGCTCTCTGGTAGGTGATTTCGGTACATCCCTGGCTGAGGTGCTGACACAGTACAAACCGGAGCGTATCATCATCGAACCATCCGGTGTGGGCAAGCTGTCGGATGTGATGAAGGCGGTCATTGACGTATCGGCCGACATGGATGTGGAGCTAAACAGCGCGGTAACCATTGTGGATGCGGCAAAATGCAAAATGTACATGAAGAATTTCGGAGAGTTCTTCAATAACCAGATAGAGAATGCGGGAACCATTGTACTGAGCCGTACGGACATTACGGATGCCTCTAAAATACAGAAGGATGTGGACATGATTCGCGAGAAGAATGCCAATGCTGTCATCATCACCACTCCTTTGGACCAGCTTGGGGGAAGCCAGCTTCTGGAGATTATTGAGAAGAAGGATACCATGCTGGATGATCTGCTGGCAGAGGTGCGGGAGAGCCGCCATCATGACGGTCATGGCGAGGAGTGCTGCGGGCACCACCACGGACATGATGAGGAATGCCATGAGCATCATCACCACGATCACGATGAGGAATGCCATGAGCACCACCACGGCCATGATGAGGAGTGCCATGAGCATCACCACCACGATCACGATGAGGAGTGCCATGGGCACCACCACGGCCATGATGAGGAATGCCATGAGCATCATCACCACGATCATGATGAGGAATGCCATGAGCACCACCACGGCCATGACGAGGAATGCCATGAGCATCATCACCACGATCACGATGAGGAATGCCATGGGCATCATCACCACGGCCATGATGAGGAGTGCCATGGACATCATCACCATGATGTCTGCGGTCATGAGCATCACCATCATCATGCAGACGAGGTGTTTACCAGCTGGGGAATGGAAACCATTGTTCCGGTGACCCATGAGCAGCTGGAGGATGTTCTGAAACGTCTCTCCAACACCAGGGAGTTTGGAGATGTGTTAAGGGCCAAGGGAATGCTTCCCACAGAGAATCCTGGTGAGTGGCTGTATTTTGATTTGGTGCCGGAGCAGTATGAAATCCGCCAGGGCAGACCGGATTATACAGGCAAGGTATGTGTGATTGGCGCCAGCCTGAAAGAGGAAGAGCTGAACAGCGTGTTCGGCAGAGGCTGATTGGATAAGGGGAAACAGACATGGCTTATGAGATAGAAGACGATATTATGCCTTTGTTTTTAATCAATGGCTTTCTGGAGGCCGGCAAGACCCAGTTTCTGGATTTTACCATGCAGCAGGATTACTTTAAAACAGAGGGAAAGACCCTTCTCATTGTGTGTGAGGAAGGCGATACGGAGTATGACGAGAAAAAGCTGAAGAAGAATAAGACGGCAGTGGTGTTTGTGGATGACATGGAGAAGCTGACCCCCCAGTATCTCAATGAACTGGAGGTTATCTACCAGCCGGAACGCGTGCTGATGGAGTGGAACGGCATGTGGAACCAGGATGAATTAAAACTGCCGGATGACTGGACCATTTATCAGCAGATTACCATTATTGACGGTTCTACCTTTGAACTCTATGTGCAGAACATGAAACCGCTTCTGGGGGCCATGCTGCGGGGATCGGAGCTGGTTATCGTGAACCGGTGCGACGGGATTGCGGATGACAAGCTGACCGCGTACCGCAGGACCATACGGGCCATGAGCCGGGAAAGCGAGATTGTCTTGGAGGACAAGGAAGGGGAAATCGAACAGGCTGCCCTGGAGGAGGATCTTCCCTATGACCTTGGCGCGGATGTGATTGAAATTAAGCCTGAGGATTACGGCATTTGGTATATTGACTGCATGGACCAGCCGGAGCGCTATAAGGACAAGGTGGTGGAATTCACGGCCATGGTTCTTAAAACTCCTAAATTCCCCAAGGGCCAGTTTGTGCCTGGCCGCATGGCCATGACATGCTGTGAGGCGGATATGACGTTTCTGGGCTTTATGTGCAAATGGCCGGGAGCAGAGGATTACAAGACAAAGCAGTGGGTAAAGGTCCGGGCAAAGATAGGCGTTGAATACCAGAAGGATTATCACGGCGAGGGGCCGGTCCTCTATGCCGAACATGTGGAACGGGCAAAAGAGATAAAGGACGTTGTGCAGTTTTAGGAAAAATTGCCTGCAGTTTTGGGACAGGCCTTAAGGGCGCTAAAAAGCAGCAGCCAGACGCGGAATTCTGTATAGGAGGGGCGTGCAGGGCTGCTGTTTTGTATTACATCTCATTCTTTATCTTGCAAAATCCGGAAAAGTCCATTACAATATAGAGAAAGGGCTTTCACGAAAAAGCAGGAGCTGGGCAGGGGATGGAAGCACAGAAGTGTGAAGGAATAAAAAGGGGTGAAGGGATGAATATTTATGACATTGCGGCCGAGGCAGGGACCTCTATCTCCACGGTTTCGCGGGTGCTCAACAATAAGGGAAATGTGAATCCCAAGATAAGGGACAGGGTGGAGGCCGTTCTTAAAAAGTATGACTATAAGCCCAGCGCCATAGCCAGGGGCATGGTCTCCAAAACCATGAAGAATATTGCCATCCTGACAGTGGATGTGCGGGTGACGCATTATGCCAGGATGATATATGTGATTGAACAGGAGTTCAGCAATCTGGGATATAATGTTTCGGTGTGCAATACAGGCGGGTCCATACAGGAATGCGACCGGTATTTCGAGATACTGTCAGAGAAACAGACAGACGGCATTGTGCTCATCGGCTCTGTATTCAATGAACTGATAAATTATCCTGAGATTACTGCCAAGATAAAGGATACGCCCGTAGTCATTGCCAACGGACAGGTAAAGCTGCCTAATTTTTATTCAGTCCTGGTGGATGACACAAAGGCAATCCGCATGGCTTCGGATTATATGTTTGACCATGGGCGTATGGACTTATTCTATGTTTTTGATATTGCCACGGACAGCGGCAGGGCAAAACGGCAGGGATTTTTAGAAGCCATGAAGCTGAGGGATGTACCTGACGGAAACGACCGGGTGGTGATTGTGGATGAAAGCAGCCTGGAAGGGGGAAGGGATGCCGCCAGAAAGATTCTTGCCGCCGGCCGGCCTGTCAACGGGGTGGTGTGCGGCGAGGACATCACGGCCATCGGACTCATGAAGGAATTTAAGAAAAGGGGATACCGGGTGCCGGAGGACATAGCCATTACCGGCTGTAATAATTCGCCGGATTCCAGAATATGCGAACCTGAGCTGACTACCCTGGACAACAAGCCGGAGCTTTTGGGCGGAATGTGCGCTTCCCTGCTCAGGGACAGGATGGAAGGAAAGGCGTCGGCCACAAGCGTGGCCATCCAGCCCCAGCTGGTGGTGCGCGGTTCTGCGTTATTCTGAAAGATTGGGTAAGACATCACGTATAGTGCCCGTGCCTGGGCATATCAGGCGTCCTGCCGGCATACAGCCGTATAACACAGAACAGGGCTTGGTATGAGAAAATACGGAAAAGCGCTTTTTTAGAATTGGAGTTGGTAAAAACAAAGATAATTTGTTCCAACTCCTTTTTATTTTCCAAAAACAAGAAAACGCTTTTACAAACAAGAAAAAACGGAATTATAATGCACAAAAAATATGAGATAATATGGTGCACATTGTATAAAAATGAGGAGATTAAACACTTTTATATTGACATAAATCTTGATAATGCTATAATGGTGTCATGAGAAAGCGCTTTCTTTAAAGAAGAGAAAGCTAGCATAAAAGGAGAGAGCCATGAGAGTAAAATATGAGGATTTATTAGAGAAGTTCCAGAGGATTTTAGAGAGCAGAGGTTTTTCAGGAAAGCATGCAAAGGACGCAGCCACCGTATTTGCAAACAACAGCCTGGACGGCGTATATTCCCACGGTGTGAACCGCTTCCCCAGGGTGGTGGAATATCTGGATAAGGGAGAGATTGATTCCGGCGCCATTGCAACCTGTGAATCCTCCATGGGAGCCATTGAGCGGTGGAACGGCCACAGGGGATTCGGCCCCCTCAAAGCTGGCCATGGACCGGGCCGTGGAGCTGGCAAGGGAGTACGGCGTGGGCGTGGTGGCCCTTGGGAATAATAACCACTGGATGCGGGGCGGCAGCTACGGCTGGCAGGCAGCGGACAAGGGATGCATCGGTATCTGCTGGTCCAACACCATGCCCAACATGCCTGCCTGGGGCGGCAGGGACAGAAAAATCGGAAACAATCCATTTATCATGTCCATCCCCAGAAGCAGCGGGAAACACGCTGTCATTGACTGTGCCGTATCCCAGTTTTCCTACGGAAAGATAGAGGAGGCAAAGCTTAAGGGACAGCAGCTTCCGGTTCCCGGCGGCTATGATACAAAGGGCAACCTGACCACGGACCCGGCTGAGATTGAGAAAACATGGAGGGTGCTTCCTATGGGATACTGGAAGGGCAGCGGCATCTCCATTGCCCTGGACCTGATAGCGACGGTTCTGACAAACGGCAATTCCGTCAGCAGGATTGGCACCTTTGGGGACGAGGTGGGACTGAGCCAGATTATGATAGCCATTGACCCCTTAAGATTCAACACGCCGGAGGAAACGGACTCCATCGTGGATGAGATTCTGGCCGACATCAAGTCCTCAGAGCCAATCAGGGAGGGCGGGGAAGTGTATTATCCGGGAGAACTGGAGCTCATCACCAGAGAGACCAATACAAGAGACGGAATTCCGGTCATTGACGAGGTGTGGGAAACGCTTAACAGCCTTGAGCGCTGAAGCACAGAGCTAAAATAGCAATATAGAGGGGAGATTTAACTTATGGAATATATCATAGGAATACTGATTTTGGCATCGTTCTTTGGCCTGGCCGTCTATGCGGCCAGGGGCGGAAACCTGATGATGGGAA
>OAVG01000758.1_pt1 | contig 11144 bp, 10 predicted proteins | sample 1495271 | NCBI WGS metagenome assembly OAVG01 (sample SAMEA2580077, study PRJEB22360) | human gut metagenome | biome: human gut; feature: human-associated habitat; material: faeces | place: Denmark | collected 2008/2010 | reverse complement strand
AGGTAAAAGATTTTTTTTTCAGCGGCTGCCGCCCTCTGCTCCCGCCAGTGTTCCAGCGTTTCCGGCTCATGCCAGTCTGTTGTATGGACAGCGTTAAACATATAATCGCCGTTTTTATCCCGGATTCGGTTTCCATCTTCATCAAGAAGATATTCCCGACGCTGTTTTTGTCCCCATGTGCCATCCGGGTTCAAAGGGCGCATGGTTGTCATCACATGAAAATGCGGGTTAGGGATGCCGCCGTCCTCTTTCTCCGGGCTGTGAAAAGCAAGGTCGGCAATCATGCCTTTTGTCACAAACTGCTCCTGTACGAACTTCCTCGCCAGCTCCATGTTTTCTTCCAGCGTCAATTCATTCTGCATGGCAATATCAAAGGAATAGGCAAGCTGTGCTTTTGGATGTTTCTCGCAGTTCTCCACAGCATTCCAGAGGGTCGCCCGGTCAAGATATATTTCCGGCGCATGGGGCGGCAGCATGATTTCCGAAGCGATCACGCCGCCCTTTTTGGTGTAGTCGCTGACTTCTCCATAGTAGCTGCTGTAAAGACGCTCCCCGGCTCGATAGGCTGCGCTGGCAATGGCGCTCTGACCGGCGCTGCGCTTGATCTGTGCGATTGAAAAATGATAAAGTGCTATCCTTAGTCACCGCCTTTCTCCTGCCCGGAAATACGGGCGTGGTTCTCTGTGGCAGACCGGATGAAATGCTCCGCCTGCGGCAGATTCAAAATGCTTTCCATGAGGGAATAAAATTCCGCTTCGGATAGCTCCTTTGTCTGTGGTGCAATGCTCTCAATAGCTGCCCCACGGGTAATCAGCCGGTGCGTCCTCTGTTTCCGGGAACCGCTTTCCAGATACGCCTGCCGGTTTTTCAAACGCTGCATTTTCCGTTTTTCCTGTTCCAGCAGGACAGTGGTTTTTTCATATTCCTGCTTCAACTGTTCCAAAGATTTTTCCATGTTCTCACATCCTTTGCTGATAAGATAAAGAAAGACCATCCGCAGACAGTCCGTGTGTCAGTGCTTCTATAAAACCCGATGAAAAGGGAAAACCGCAGAGCGGATTTCTCTTTGCGGCGGGTACACAGGGGATAGCCGCTTTAGCGGCGCAAGGGGGTGTAGCCACCTTGTCGGAGCGAAGCGAACGCAGACCTCGGATTGCTGATTTTATCAGCGGCAGAGGTAAGCTCCGCAGGACGCACGATACATGGTCTTTAGACTATGTATAGAAGTGCGCCCTTAGTTCCTAAGGGATTTTGCCGTTTCCGGCAGTCTTGTCCTTTTTCTTGGAACGCTTGGAAAGATACTTCGGGCAGTCAACCACAACCGCCCGGAAGCTCTGTTTACATTCGTGCTGGCATTTCCGGCACAGTTCGTTGTAAGTGATACGGCTGCGGTCATTTAAGAAGAAAGACCATTCCAACCGCCGCTTGTTACTCATTCTTGCCATAACCGGCTCCTTTCTCCGTTTCTATCTGATGTACGCAGATAGGCTGTTTTGGTGTAGCGTCTCGGTATCATTTTTAAGGTTTTTTCCATCTGTATGCCCCTTTGGAAAGTGCGGCAGTATTGCAGTCAGGGAATGATACCTCACGCTTATTTGTCGCTTCTCGGTACGGTTTCGGAGCCTTTTGCCATCCATTCAAAGAAAGCAATTTTGCTGACCTTGATAAGCCTACCCCTGCGGAACGCCGGAAAGCCGGGGGTGTGTACCAGCTCATAGGCGCTCGCTCTTGAAATTCCCATAATCCGCTGGATGTCCGCCACATCCAGAACCAGCGGTAAATCCTCGTAGCTGTTCAATCTCTTTTTATCGTTCATTCTGTTCCTCCCATAAATCAAATAGGTTAAAATGCTTCCTGCTGCCGTTCTCCCCAAAAGCCGTTTTCCTGCCCCATTCCTGCGGTGTTTCCCTGCATTGGTGCGCCGGATGCGTCACTTCTCCTGCCGGTCATATCCCTTTTGGACGGTCATTCACTTGTCAAGGTACTGTGTGGCACGAAATTACCAACTGTAATCATCATAGCGGACTATCCTTGACAAAACAATGCTTCTGCGATACCATGAGTGTAACGGATATAACTAAATTATATAATTACCATAAACAAAGACAGGGGATAGGGATGGAGAATCAGTTTATACGGCATGAGCCATGTTTTGAGAGGATTTTGTTTGTCCTGACGCTGGACAGGAAGAAAATGAAAGAGAGGATTTTGATTGGGGAAGAACAGCAGATCCGCTTCCGCCTGAACGGGAGCCAAAACGCAGAGGTGCTTTGTGATATGACACGCCCACTGGGGACTTTTTTGATAAACTTTGAGCGTGACACGGACAGAGACTGGAACTTATATGGGCTTTCTCCGCTGCGGCAAGCTCTCCACTCCAACCGATGGAAACAGCCGGAGCTGGAGCAGGCGGCAAGCGAATTTCTTTGGGAGAAATATCTTAGCAACGACCCTCTGAAAATGTATGTGGCGTTCCGTATCTGGAACAGCTATCTGCTTGCCAGAGAACCCCGTGACCGTAACGCTGCCTGTGACCGCTTCATGGATAAAATGAGCAGACTGACCGGGGTATTCCAAAACGAAGCCATGAGCTTTGACAGGGAGACAGGAAAACCGAAACATTTTCAAGCTGGCAGCCTTTATTTCAAAGGCACACCATCAGAAGATACCCGGCTTAACCTCTGGTTCCCGGACAACCGGCGCACAGAAGAATGTGTGTCTGCCTATGCGTCCCTCTACCCGTTGATTACCTATTATTTGAACAGGCTGAATGACTGGAGGCTTTGCTTCCGGCAGTGCAAGGTCTGTGGGAAATATTTTCTGGCAAAGAGCCAGCGGTATGAGCTGTGCAGCGATAAGTGCCGCAAAGCACAGGCGCTTCAAAATAAGCGAGAATTTGATGAGAGGGCAAGAGAAAATACCTATGACCTGCTTTATAAAAATGAATGCCAGAACTGGCGCAACAAAATAAACCGGGTAAAAAATACCGCAGGCTTTCCGGCTGACCGTCTGGAAAAAATACAGGCAGCCTTTTCCGACTTTAAGAAAGAAGCATTGCAGAGAAAAAAGGCTGTAAAAACAGGAACAGCCAGCCCGAAAGAATTTACGGACTGGCTGTATCAGCAGAGTAATGTAATTGTGGAACTGACTGAATACTAAATTTTTTTCTCGTTGTGAGGTTTCTGTGACATTTTGCTGATACTATAAAAAGAAAAAGGGTGTGATACTATGCGAATACTGGTTGTTGAAGATGACCAGCTTTTGAATAAGACATTAAGCTATAATCTGTCGGCTGTCGGATATTCCGTGGATGGGGCTATGTCAAAGGCTGTTGCCATAAGATTTCTTGAAAAACAGGACTATGATTTAATCGTTTTGGATGTCAATCTGCCAGATGGGAACGGATTTGATATATGCCGCGAGATAAAAGAACGCCGTCCCGATACCGCCGTGATTTTTCTAACCGCAAATGATATGGAAAGCGATATGCTGAAAGGATTTGAATTGGGCGCAGATGATTATGTAACAAAGCCCTTTCCTATCAGCGTGTTCCAAAAGAAAGTATCTGCTTTACTGAACCGCATTTCAGCACAATCCGGCGGAGATTTCTACGATGATGGGAATTTGTATATCAATTTTTCCGAATTATCAGCGTGTCTTGCAGGACAGCCGATTACCCTTACATCATTGGAATATCGTTTACTAAAAGTGCTGACAAGAAATTCTCAAACTGTCCTGACCCGGCAGGTATTGCTTGAAAAGCTGTGGGATGCAGATGAAAATTATGTGGATGAACACGCACTTACCACAACGATCAGCCGCATCCGCAGTAAAATTGAAACGAACCGGCATTCCTACATCAAAACCGTTTACGGTATGGGCTATATGTGGATTGGAGGAGTGCAAAAATGATTTCAAAAAAACTCTCCTTAAATAAAGTCTGCATAATACTGGCAACTACCATTTTACTTTTATCCGTAGTCATGCTTTCGGTTCTATATATCCTGACCAAAGAAATGTCTGTGGTATTTTGTAGCATGGCGTTTTGTCTGCTTTTTCTACTTTGTGTTACTGCTTTTGTGATACTGATACGGCGAAAGCTGACTTTGTTTTCTGAAATGCTTTGCTGCACCTTAGACGAAATGATGAATGGAAAAATAGATATATCACAGGTTGCCGAAGAAGAAAACCTGTTTTATAAAATCAATCATCGGCTGGTGCGCCTTTATGAGGTTATGCAGGAAAGCAAAAACAGCGTTGCCAGTGAACGAGCTGACTTACAGGAATTGATTTCCGATATTTCTCATCAGGTAAAGACACCAATATCAAACTTAAAAATGATAAATGCCACCTTATTAGAACAAGAAGTGCCACAGGATAAACAGCGGGAATTTCTACTTGCCAGTGACACACAGCTTGATAAACTGGATTTCTTAATGCAGGCTATGATAAAAACTTCCCGGCTTGAAACTGGTGTTATCTCACTTGAAAAGAAACAGCAGCCCATCTATGATACTCTTGCTATGGCTCTGGGCGGTATCTTTCTGAACGCTGAAAGGAAGCACATACAAGTTGAAGTAAACTGCCCGGAAACATTGGTTGTTTCCCATGACCGCAAATGGACGGCAGAAGCCCTATTTAACTTATTGGATAATGCAGTTAAGTACACGCCGGAGTACGGTTCTATCCGTGTTTGCGTTGAAAGCTGGGAAATGCACCTGAAAGTCAGCATTACCGATACCGGCAAAGGTATTCCCGAAAACCAGCAGGGAGCAATTTTTAGGCGCTTTTATCGGGAAGAAGATGTCCACGATATAGAGGGAATCGGCATTGGTCTGTATCTCGCAAGGGAAATTATTAGCTTACAGAACGGTTATATACAAGTAACTTCTCAAGTAGGAACAGGCTCAACATTCTCCGTTTTTCTTCCCCATGAATAACCTGTTTTTTGAAATGTCACAGGATTGTGACATTTCAGGGCAATTTATTATGTCAGCTGTGACATTTCTGTGAGGATTGCCCCTTATAATGAAGCCATCACAAGAAAGGATGGTGTTCTCTATGAGCATTTTAGAAACAAAAGACTTGAAAAAATACTATGGCACCGAGCCGAATATCACAAAGGCTCTGGATGGTGTAACTCTCACTGTCGAACAGGGAGAATTTGTTGCCATTGTGGGGACTTCCGGCAGCGGAAAATCCACATTGCTCAATATGATGGGGGGCTTGGATGTTCCCACTTCCGGTAATGTAAAGGTCAAAGGAAAAGATTTGTCAGGGCTGAACGATGAACAGCTTACGATTTTCCGCAGACGCAATATCGGTTTTATTTTCCAGAACTATAACCTTGTTCCCGTTCTCAATGTATATGAAAACATTGTTTTGCCCGTAGAATTGGATGGCGATACAGTAGATAAAAATTTCATGGACGAAGTTGTGCAAATGCTGGCACTCGGCGATAAGCTGCAAAATATGCCGAACAACTTATCCGGCGGTCAGCAACAGCGTGTAGCGATTGCTCGCGCCCTTGTATCAAAGCCTGCCATTATATTAGCCGATGAACCAACGGGCAACCTCGACAGTAGAACAAGCAGCGATGTATTGGGACTGTTGAAAGTAACAAGCCAGAAATTTCATCAAACGATTGTGATGATTACCCACAATAGCGAGATTGCCCAGCTTGCAGACCGTATTGTCCGCATTGAGGACGGGAAAATTGTAGAATAAGGGGGCAAAAACTATGAATGATATTTTATTTGGGAATAGCAATCGCCCTGTTATCAAAAAATTATCCAACCGTTATTTCAAAGCAGGAAAGAGTAGAAATATCATTGCAATTATTGCAATCGCTCTAACTACTATACTCTTTACAACCATTTTTACATTAGGCTCTGGTTTGATAGATACCGTTCACGACCAAAATATCAGAAAACAAGGTGGCGACGGTCAAGCGGTTTTGAATTATATAAGCGATGAGGTTTTTGATAATATAAAAGGCAATGAGATGATTGAACAGATTGCCTATACAAAGGCAGTGTCTTACCATATCAATAATCCCGGACTGGAAAAATGGCGTGCTGATATGTGGTTTATGGACGATACTGCTTTGAAGTTTGCACGGTATGAGCCAACAACGGGACACCGTCCTGAAGCAGAGAATGAAATTATGGCTGATACCAAAACGCTGGACGCACTTGGTATTCCTGCTGAAATCGGAGCAACCGTAACTTTGGACTATCAAATTAAAGGGATTTCATATTCAAAGAATTTTGTACTATGCGGATTTTGGGAAACAGACAGCCTAAGTAATATTGGACGACTTATTGTTTCTAAAGCCTTTGTTGACAATAATTCTGAACTTTTAACATACACCTACCCCGAAGATAATGACTATTCCGGCGTAGTCGCCGCTTATGTTATGTTTCATGGAAACGGAGCTATCGAATCAAAATTACATCAGCTTCTTGCTGAAACGGGCTATACTTGTGATACTATGGGCGGAAGTCCATCAGATGACAATTATGTGATCGCTCGTGTTAGTCCTGCATATCAAGGTAGTAACTTTTTAGAAAATCCAGCTTTATTGATTTCGGGGATTGTTGGCATACTTTTAATTATGATAACAGGGTATTTGATTATATATAATATTTTCCAAATCTCTGTCATTCAAGATATTCAATCCTACGGACAGCTTAAAACTTTAGGCACAACAAAACGACAAATAAAGAAACTTATCAGCAAACAGGCTATGTTACTTTCCTTTATCGGTATTCCATTCGGCTTGCTAATTGGTTTCTTTGTTGGACGAGCATTAGTACCATTTTTAATGAACGGCACAGTTTATGCTTCGGACGCAGGAGTAAAAGTAACTGCCAATCCAATTATTTTTATCGGAGCTGCCTTATTTGCACTTGTTACAGTGATTATTAGTGTAAATAAGCCTGCCAAAATAGCGGGTTCAGTATCGCCTATTGAAGCAATCCGCTATACTGAAAATGACACAGCAGCATTTCAAGGCAAAAAGACGGCTGATAAAAAGTCTATACATGGAGCCAAAATTCATCGAATGGCATTATCAAATCTTGGTCGGAACAAGAAACGTACAATTTTGGTTATTATTTCTATGACTTTGAGTTTGGTATTGTTTAATACGGTATTTACACTTGCAAGCGGCTTTGATGTGGAAAAATATGTAGAAAAATTTGTAAACAAGGATTTCATCATTTCTACTGCGGATTACTTCAATTTTAAGTTTGGGAATAGCGACAGCAAAAATGACCTTTCTACTTCTTTTATTGAAGCAGTTAAGCAAAATCCGGCATTTGATGAGGGTGGCGAATTATATACCACAAAGATTTTGGAAGAAACATTTTCTGTTGAGAATGGAGTTACCTCAAATTACAATAAAGACGCCGAGGGAAATCCTTTGGTTCAATTATATGGAGCAGATGATTTTTTACTGAACTCAATGGATGTTATAGAGGGAACGATTGATTGGGAAGCATTAAAATCCGGGAACTATGTACTGTATGCCCTGACCGCAGATGACAATGGAAACATTATTGATGACCCTAATATTCATGTTGGAGATACACTTCACTTTAATCATGTGCAAATGGACGGACTTTCCAGTAGTATAGATAATAGTTTTGACTGCAAGGTTATGGCAAAGGTTCTAATCAATGAAAACACCGATACGATAAGAAGTACCGGATTTGCAAAATTTTATATGCCGACAGAGGTTTTCTTACCTCTTTGCGATCAACCTCATTTGGTGAGTTTCCCATTCAATGCAGTTGACGGTATGGAAGCTGATATGGAGGAATTTTTAAGCAGCTATGTTGAGGATATTGAGCCGAGTATGAATTACGACTCTAAACAAACATATATCAATTCCTTTAATGATTTAACTTCTCTGATTATTACCATAGGGGGAGCGTTAAGCATTATCATTGGCTTAATAGGGGTTACAAATTTTGTAAACTCTGTTCTTACCAGTATTATTACACGCAGAAAAGAACTTGCCATGCTTCAAAGTATTGGTATGACAGGAAAGCAGCTAAAGAAAATGCTATCATTTGAGGGCTTATACTATGCTGCGGGAACAGTTGTTGCGTCAATCGTATTTGGTTCTCTGGTATCGGTTATCATTGTAAGAGCAATTTCAAATAGCATTTGGTTTTTCACTTATAAATTTGTTATTTTCCCTATGTTTGTTATCTATCCATTTTTGATTGCGCTAACGGTTATTATTCCGGCAATCATATATCGAAATATCGCAAAAACAAGTATAATAGAACGGCTGCATCAAAACTAAATAATATAGAAAAGCTGGAAGCAAAATCAAGTCTGCTTCCAGCTTTTTTGTATTTGCTATTGTATGTGGTTGACTAAGGAATATTGTTTAAGCGTGAGTTTGTGATATTGGGTGTGGTATCTTTAACTGTGGGAATCTCCCCGTTCCCACTTGCTGACGGCCTTGTCGGACACGTACAGCGTCGCGGCAAGCTCCTTCTGGGTCATCCCCTTTTCTCTGCGCAGCTGGGCCAGAAAATGGCCGAACGCGGCCTTGTCCAGTTCGTACATACGTTTTGCCTCCTGTCGGACGTTCTTCGTCCGTTTCTGGCTTCATTGTACCGGTCCGCACCCTCCCGCGCAACCGACGGGTGGTAGAATCATCGCCCCTTCGTTTCTTTTATGAAAAAGCGCCGCACAGTTTCCTGCGCGGCGCTTCGCCGTTCTATATCGATCGTCCGAAAGGCCGAGCAACCCGATAAAATAGCCTTTCATGCCCCGGCAGAGGGCCTGCTCGATCAGGCCCGCCCGCCGGAATAAGTCAAGTTCAGGACTCGAAGACCTTCCTGACCGCCGGGCTTGCCTCGATGATGCGGACCAGCAGAACGCCCAGCACGGTGCAGCTGATGAGCTCACCGATGCCCACGGAGATGCCGTTGGTGACGCAGGCCAGCCAGAGGGGTGCGCTGGAAGAGGGGTCCGGGAACATCACTGCGATCTCGATGCCGATGATGACGGCATTGAAGACCACCGGGGGCAGCGAGGCCGCAAGGGCCAGACCCTTGAAGCGGATGTTCCGCAGCTTGTAGGTCACGAGGCAGGCCAGCAGGGTGGCCAGAGTGCCGAAGATGACGTCCACGATGGTGGAGCCCAGCAGGTTTGCCAGGAAGCAGCCCAGCACTACGCCGAAAATGTACTCGGCACCGAACACGGGCAGCAGGCAGAGCGCCTCGGCCACACGCACCTGCACCGCGCCGTAAGAGAACGGCTGCAGTGCCATGCAGAGCACGACGTAAAGGGCTGCGACCATGCCGCAGCGGGCCAGTTTACGGACGGAAAGGTTCTGATTTTTCATCGTATAACTCCAGCGGTTTGATTTTGACCGCGCGGGGACCGCCAGCCCCCGTGGGTTTGGCCCGGCATGGTTCGAGACACGCCGGGGAGCCTAAAATCCTAAGTTGCTCTTTAAGGAGCCGTACCCGCAGGCACAGCGTGAAGAATTATACCATAGTTTGGGCCGGAATGCAACGGCGATACGAAAAAAGACTGCCGCACAGCAGCAGTCTTTCCGTGATATGCTCAGTCTCGGGCCTTGCCCACATAGACCAGCGCAAGGGTGTCGGGGCCGGTGTTGGCCGAGACGACGCCGCCCAGATTGAAGGTAGTGAGCGGAGCCTTGCCGAAGGCTTTGCGGCAGGCTTTTTCCAGCTCAACGGCCTGTGGGATGGAGGTGTGGCCGATCATATAATCGAAGTCCTCCACGCCCTCGGTGCGCTTTTTGCACAGGTCGATCATGGCGGGGATGACCTTGTCGTCGCCGCGCACCTTGCTCTCCACCCCGGTCTTGCCGTCGATGAGGGTGATGATGGGACGGATGCCCATCAGCTCGCCCATGACCGCGGCGGCGGCAGAGATGCGGCCGCTCTTCTTCATCTGCTTGAGGCTGTAGGGTCCGAGGATGACCTCCATCTTGTTCATCTGGGTCTCAAACTCGCTGATGACGTGGCGGAGCTCCGCGCCGTTCTGCAGCTTGCGGGCCATCTCGCACAGATACCAGCCGAACACCATCGAGTAGGTGTGGGGGTCGAGCAGATGGATGTTCAGGTGGTGTTCCGGGCGCTCCTCCCGCAGCATCCCCTGCGCCATGACGGCGTTGTTGTAGGTGGAAGAACCGGAGCGGTTGATGGGGACATGGATGACATCGGTGTAGCCCTCATCCACATACTGGCAGTATTTCTCACAGAACTGGATGGGGGTGATGGCAGCCGTGGAGGGGATGCCCTTGGCGGCGCGCATCTTGTCGTAGAACTCCTCGGGGGTGTACTTTTCACGCTCCACGATGTCTTCATCGTCCAGCAGGATGTGGAAGCCCATAATGTCGATGCCGTATTTCTCGGCCAGCTCCTGCGGGATGTCGCAGGAGGAGTCGGTCAAAATCGCAATTTTGCTCATAGTGTTCCTCATTTCCATTCGTAGTCTCGCAGGTGGCCGTGGTCCAGCAGCTCCGGGAAATCCCACTGGCGCAGTACCTCGTATACGCCCACGGCGACGCTGTTGGACAGGTTCAGGCTGCGGCAGGTGTCCCGCATGGGCATCCGGATGCAGTGCTCCTGATCGGCCGCCAGCAGCGCTTCCGGCAGACCGGCATCTTCCCGCCCGAACACGAGGTAAGCCCCGTCCGGGTAGGCGATGTCGGTGTAGCGCCGGGGCGCTTTGGTCGTAAAGTAGTAGAAAGGCCCATCGTTCTTCGAGAAGAAGTCATCCAGACTGTCGTAATAGCTGATGTCCAGATAGTGCCAGTAATCCAGCCCGGCGTGCTTGAGCTTCTTGTCGTCGATGGCAAAGCCCATCGGCCCCACCAGATGGAGGCGGCAGGCCGTGCAGGCACAGGTGCGGGCCACGTTGCCGGTGTTCTGAGGGATGCGCGGCTCCACCAGAACGATGTTCAGGGTCGGTTTTTCACTCATCGCTGTTTACTCCTCCCCCATCGGACACAGGCGGGGCAGCAGCGGCTCAAACCAGACGCCGAAGCGGGTGTCCTGGTCGCAGGGCGTTTTCTGGATGGCCAGCGCCACGAACTCTGCCGCGTTGTCTGCCGCCGCGCTCAGGGCGTTGCCCTGGATGAGCGA
>OAVG01000753.1_pt1 | contig 11214 bp, 10 predicted proteins | sample 1495271 | NCBI WGS metagenome assembly OAVG01 (sample SAMEA2580077, study PRJEB22360) | human gut metagenome | biome: human gut; feature: human-associated habitat; material: faeces | place: Denmark | collected 2008/2010 | reverse complement strand
AAAGAAGGACGCCGATATCGGCTATCTCGCACAGCATCAGGACCATACTTCTTCCCGCACCATTTATGAAGAGCTTTTGACCATAAAACAAGATGTGATCGAACTGGACAAAAAACTCCGCTCTCTGGAGCATATGATGAAGCATTTAAGCGGCGCAGAGCTCGAAGAAAAGATGGAGGAATACACCAGGACCACTCATTTATTTGAACAGAAAAACGGTTTTGCCTATGAAAGTGAGATCGCAGGAATCTTAAAAGGACTCGGGTTTAAAGAGGAAGACTTTCAAAAAATGATTGAGACACTGTCCGGAGGACAAAAGACAAGGGTAGCTCTCGGAAAACTTCTGCTGATGAAGCCCGAGATTCTTCTCCTGGATGAGCCTACCAATCATCTGGATGTTGAGTCAATCCAATGGCTGGAAAACTATTTAAGCCACTATGAGGGCGCTGTCATCCTGGTCTCCCATGACCGGTATTTCCTGGACAAGATCGTCAACAAGGTGATGGAGATCGAGGCGGGGCATGCGATGCTCTTTGACGGCAACTACACTTCTTTTATTAAGAAAAGGGATCAGATAAAGGCGATCCGCTTAAAGGAGTACGAAAACCAGCAGCAGGAGATCCGGCACCAGAAGGCGGTCATCGAAAAACTAAAGCAGTTTAACCGGGAAAAATCCATCCGCCGGGCCGAGAGCCGTGAAAAGATGCTGAACAAAATTGATGTCATCGAAAAGCCTGTGGAGATCGACGGGAAAATGCGCTTTGCTATCGAACCGTCGGTTGTCAGCGGAAACGATGTCTTAACGGTGGAACATCTGGAAAAAAGTTTCGGGCCGCATACGCTGTTTTCCGATATAAATTTTGAAATATTCCGCGGCGAGCGCGTGGCATTGATCGGCGCCAATGGAACCGGAAAGACTACGATGTTGAAAATCATCTGCAAACAAATGCCTAAAAACAAAGGACTGATCAGGCTCGGTTCCCAAGTATCCATCGGATATTACGACCAGGCACAGGACAACCTGCATCCGGATAAGACAATCTTCGAGGAGATATCTGATTCCTTTCCGGAACTGACCAACACAAAAATCAGAAATACACTGGCCGCTTTCCTTTTTAAGGGAGAAGATGTATTTAAACTTGTTTCTTCCTTAAGCGGTGGGGAAAAGGGGCGGGTATCTCTTGCGAAACTTATGTTATCCCATGCCAATTTCCTGATTCTTGATGAGCCTACCAACCACTTGGACATTCACTCCAAGGAAATCCTGGAATCCGCCCTGACCCAATACACAGGCACGGTTCTTTACGTATCCCATGACCGGTATTTCATAAACAAAACGGCTACAAGAATTCTTGAACTCTCTCCGAAAGACGGTCTTCACTCTTATCCGGGTGACTACCAGCACTATCTTTTAGAAAAGGAAAAGGAAGGCACGAAAGAGGTACAGGATGCTGAAACTGAGTCTGTATCCGATACGAAGCTGAGCTGGCAGAAGCAAAAGGAGAAAGACGCAAAACGGCGGAAAAGAGAAAACCGCCTGAAATAGAACAGGAAATCGAGGAACTGGAGGCGGAAAACACAAAACTTGACGAAGAAATGTGCCTGCCGGAGAACGCAGTCAATACAAAGAAACTGCTGGAACTCTCCACTGCCAAAGCCCGGAATGAGGAACATCTGGAAACCCTTTATGAAGAATGGGAGACCTTGTCAGAAGAAACCGAGTGAAAATGCCATGGTATTTTTACAAATATTTGTTATAATAGACTAAGTACCATTTTTAGGAGGTAACAAGATGAAATTAATATCGTTTGCTGTGCCATGTTATAATTCCCAGGAATATATGAGACACTGCATAGATACATTGTTGACCGGAGGTGACAAAGTTGAGATCCTCATCATCGACGATGGTTCCACGGACAATACCGGCATGATCGCCGATGAATATGAAAACAAATATCCCGGTATCTGCCGGGCGATCCATCAAAAGAACAAAGGCCACGGCGGTGCGGTAAACACCGGTATCGCTCATGCCAAAGGGATTTATTTTAAGGTCGTGGACAGTGATGACTGGGTCAGCGAACATGCTTATGAAGAAATCTTCAATCAATTAGAGACATTTTACCGCCAGGGAACCATCATAGACATGTTTATGTCCAACTATGTCTATGAGAAACAGGGTGTAAAGAGAAAAACCGTGATTCATTACCGCCATACGATCCCGGTTGAACAGATTTTTACATGGGACGATGTAAAGCGTTTTCCTCTGAGCCAGTACATTCTCATGCACTCCGTCATTTACCGTACTTCTCTTCTCCATGAGTGCCGCCTGTGCCTGCCGGAACATACTTTTTATGTAGACAACCTTTACGTTTTCAAACCGCTTCCATATGTGAAGACCATTTACTATCTGGATGTAAATTTTTACCGCTACTTCATCGGAAGGGACGACCAGTCTGTCAACGAAGCCAATATGATCAAACGGATCGACCAGCAGTTTTTTGTCACCAAAGCCATGATCGATTATATGAGCAGCTTTGAACTGGTGAACAAGCCGTTATACCGCTACATGAAACACTATCTGAGTATCATCATGACTGTGTCATCTGTCATTGCCATCAAATCCGGCATACCGGAGCATCTTCAGATGAAAAAAGAACTCTGGAAGTACCTGAAATCAAAAAATACAAAACTGTACCGCCAGATCCGGGGCTCTCTTGTTGGAAATACAGTCAATCTCCCGGGCTATGGAGGTCGGAAAGTTGTCATCGCAGCTTACAAAGCAGCCCGGAAGTTCATTGGATTTAATTAAACGGACATGTCTGCCGGCGCAGACATCCCCAATCAGATCAGATAAAAATGACATTGGAAACAATAAAACCAATGTCATTTTTTATTCCATAAGAAAATTATAATGTGAAATCCAAAACCCTCCACTATATCACCATACTTCTGATCTGTGTTATTCCAAAGCTATGAATGGAGGTTTTTTCATGAAAACATATAAAACATCTGAGGTTGCAAAACTCATAGGAATTCATCCCAATACCGTCCGGCTGTACGAAAAAGCGGGACTGATCCCAAAACCGGAGCGGCAGAACAATGGATACCGCATTTTTACCGATCTCCATATCGAACAGTTCCGACTGGCTCGTCTGGCTTTTCAAATGGAGGTACTGCAGAACGGGCTGAGGAAAAAGGCTGTCCAGATCGTAAAAACAGCGGCATCCTGTGATTTTTCCAAGGCTCTGGTACTGGCAGAAGAATACCTGGCACAGATCAGAAAGGAACACGCCAATGCCGAAGAGGCAGTTGAAATTGTAACAGAGATTTTAGCCGGAGAATCACAGGAACATACTCATCCCATGAAACGCAGGGAAGTATCCCGGTATCTCGGCATTTCTATGGATGCTCTGAGAAATTGGGAAATGAACGGCCTTTTGACTGTAAAACGCAGGCAAAATGGCTATCGCATATATACGAGTCAGGATATACAGAGGCTCAAAATCATTCGCTCCCTGCGGTGTGCAAATTATTCTTTGGAGTCTATTCTGCGTCTGCTCGGCCGCCTGTCAAAAAATCCCGGGATTGATATCAAAGAAGTTTTGGATACTCCCAATAAGGATGACGAAATTATTGCGGTGTGCGACAAACTGGTTACTTCTCTGCTGACTGCCGAGAATAATGCCCTGGAAATGATATGCAAACTGAAAAGAATGAAAAAACAATTTTCTTAAACCCTCCACTTTACCACCAATGTTTCCGTTGGTGGTATTCTTTTTTTATATAAAAAAAGGAGGTATCCTTCATGAATGAAGTGATAAAATCAGAAAAATTATGTAAAACCTATAACAAAACGCCTGCGGCAGACAATATCAGTTTATCCGTAAAGCGCGGAACGGTTTTCGGCCTGATCGGGGCCAATGGTGCAGGCAAGAGCACAACGATTGAATGCATTTTAGGTACAAAGACGGCAGACAGCGGAGAAATATCCATTCTGGGAATGAATCCGCAGACATCCAGAAAGCAGCTGTTTCAAAAGGTAGGAGTCCAATTTCAGGAGGCAACTTATCAGGATAATATCACCGTTTCAGAACTTTGTGAAGTTACCGCTGCCCTCTATCAGGAATCCGCAGATCCAGAAAAATTACTGCAAAAGTTTGGAATTGCCGGCAAAGCAAAAAGCCAGATCAAAGATTTATCCGGCGGCGAGAGGCAGAGACTTTTTGTTATACTTGCACTCATACCCAATCCTGAAGTTGTCTTCTTGGACGAGCTGACGACCGGGCTGGACGCAAGGGCCAGACGACAAGTGTGGAATATACTCTCCTCACTCAAGGAAAATGGACTGACGATTTTCCTGACGTCCCATTTTATGGATGAGATCGAGAACCTGTGTGACTGTATCTGTATTTTAAAAAAAGGAAAAATCATATTTTACGGTACGGTGGCGGAGGCAGTTGAATCGAGTCCTTTTGATCATTTTGAAGACGCTTATCTTTGGTATACAGACGAGGAGGAATGAATCCATGAAAACTTTTAAGACAATGCTGAAAACAGAATTAAAATTATCTCTGAGAGGAATGGATATGTTTATATTTGCGATCTGTGTGCCTCTTGTGGTACTGGCAGTTATAGGAATTATTTATGGAGACAGGCCCGCATTCGGCGGTGCCGGATACTCTTTCCTGGAACAGTCGTTCGGAGCCGTCACCACCATATCCATCTGTGCGGGAGGTGTGATGGGACTGCCGCTGGTCGTCTCTGATTATCGGAGCAAGGGTATATTAAAGCGCTACAAGGTTACGCCGGTCAGCCCTTCCATGATCTTAGCGGTACAGGTGACAATTTATACTTTATATGCGGCTGTTTCTCTGGTCCTTCTCTATACCGAAGCAGTCGTTTTCTTTGGATATCAGTTCCGCGGATCTTTTGTGAGTTTTCTGGGATGTTATCTCCTGGTCATTGTGTCTATGTTCAGTATCGGCATGTTGGTAGGCGGTATTGCTCCGAATACTAAGATAGCGAGTGTCGCTGCGAGTCTGCTGTACTTTCCGATGCTGATTTTTTCAGGCGCAACGCTGCCCTATGAAATCATGCCCAAAGTGCTGCAGAAAACTGCAGACATCATGCCGCTGACCCAGGGAATCAAGCTGCTGAAAGCCGCTTCTCTGGGAGAAGAATTTGGCAGTGTTATTGTTCCGGTTGTCACCATCGTCTGCATCGCAGTAATCTGTACCTCTGCCGCCCTCAAATTCTTTCAGTGGGAATAGCCTGCGCAAAATGTCATGTCTTTTCTGTATTTTGGGCGTATCTTATACTATAACACTTATTAGGAGACAGTATTTTATGAAGCTTATATCACAGATAATCCATGCGGATATCGCCCATAAACATGGCTTCCTGGGGAAGAATATAGGGATTGCCTTCCTGGACACCGGTATCTATCCCCATAAAGAATTTTATCCGGCCGATCAGCGGATCGCCGGATTCATAGATTATGTACACCACAGATCATATCCTTATGACGACAATGGACACGGAACCCATATCACGGGTATTGCCGCATCTGCAAGCTGCGGCATTGCACCTGCAGCACATATCATTTCCCTCAAAGTCCTGGATGCTCTGGGCAACGGAAATCAGCGCACTTTCCTAAACGGACTGTCCTGGATTCACCATTTTCACAAGCAGTATGGAATCCGGATTGTAAACATATCCATCGGCACTCCTGCCTCCGGAAGCGATGAAGCTGCCAATGCGATTGTGAAGCAGGTCAATCAGCTGTGGGATGACGGGCTGGTCGTCTGCATCGCCAGCGGAAATAATGGCCCCAGGGATAATACCATCACCGCACCGGGTAACAGCCGTAAGATCATTACCGTAGGTTCCAGTGACGATGCCAGCCGTCCCATGGGATCTCAGCGCTTTGCAAAGAATTATTCCAGCAGGGGGCCTACCTCTTCCTGTGTCATGAAGCCGGACGTAGTAGCTCCCGGAACAAATATTTATTCCTGCGGCCTGAACGGAGGACACAGCATCAAGAGCGGCACTTCTATGGCAACACCGGCAGTTTCCGGAGCCATCGCCCTGCTTTTGGAGCGGTATCCGTATTATACGAACAAAGATGTAAAAATGAAACTGCGGTACAATTGTGACAAACTTTCCACTCCGAGAAATCATCAGGGATGGGGACAGATCAACGTTCAGAAACTTCTGGATCTATAAAAGAAACTCCATCATTACCTGATTGCTTAAAAACAGGGCCTGTTGCGGGATCCAAATTCTTTCGGCATCCTGTTTTAACAGACCTTTTCCAGAGAGTTCTTGGATAGGTTTCCGGTAAACATCCAGGATACCTGTCCCGAACCGCTTGGAAAATTCCGTTTTTATGATCCCCTTTGTCATCCGAAGTCCCAAAAACATATACTCTTCCATCTCTTCTTTTTTGGACAGCTCGTTCTCTTTTTCAAATATGCCGCTGAAATCTGATAATGACAAATACTCTTCCATATCTGCCGGATTTGCAAAGCGTTTTTTCCCAAAATAAGAAGATGCCGCCAGACCAAATCCCAGGTATGGTTTTCCTGTCCAATACCCGCAGTTATGCCTGCATTCATATCCCGGTCTGGCATAGTTGGACAGTTCATACCTTTCATAGCCTAAGGTATGAAGGATCGCTTCCGTCCTTTCGTACATGGCAGCGTCTTCATCTTCCGTCGGCAGGAGATCATCCAGCCCCTTCTTTTCATAGAAAGGTGTCCCTGCTTCGATGATCAGGCTGTATACCGAGAAATGTTCCGGCTCAAGTTCTGCAGTTTTTAACAGGGTCTGCTCCATCGTTTCCATTGTCTGCATAGGGATCGCATTCATCAGATCCACATTGATATTTTGGAATCCGCAGTCCCGGGCTTCATAAAATCCCGAGACAAAATCCTCAAATGTATGAATCCGGCCCAGCATATTTAATTCTTCTTTCCTGGCACTCTGAAGTCCGAAACTGATCCTGTTGATCCCACAGCTTTGGTAGACCGAAAGTTTTTCTCTTGTGACAGTGCCGGGATTGGCTTCGATCGTGCACTCCATAGTTTCTGCACAGGAAAAAGAATCTCTGACCGTATTCATCAAAGATTCTATCTGCACTGCCGGAATCAGAGATGGAGTTCCTCCTCCGATGAATACCGTGCTCACTGACGGACTTTGGAGGCGTCTTCCCCAATACAGGATTTCCTGCTGAAGCTTTCGTATATAGATACTGATGTCATCATCTCCGGCCGGAAACGAACAGAAATCACAATAGTTGCATTTTCTTTTGCAGAACGGTATATGAAGGTACAGTTCGAGTTCTCTAGTCTTCATCTAATTTCAGCACACTCATGAATGCTTCCTGCGGAATTTCTACATTTCCAACCTGCCGCATCCGTTTCTTTCCCTGTTTCTGTTTCTCCAGAAGTTTCCGCTTTCTGGAAATATCTCCGCCATAGCATTTGGCCAGCACATCTTTCCGCATGGCTTTAACTGTCTCCCTGGCAATGATCTTGCTGCCCACTGCCGCCTGTATCGGGATCTCAAATAAATGCCTTGGTATTTCTTCCTTCAGCTTGGAACACATTTTTCTTCCCCTCTCGTAAGCCGTCTCGGCATGAACGATGAAGGACAGTGCATCCACTTCTTCTTTGTTGATCAGGATATCCAGTTTCACGAGCTCTGATCTCTGATATCCCTTCATCTCATAATCCAGAGATGCATATCCCCTGGACCGTGATTTCAGGGCATCGAAAAAGTCATAAATGATTTCGTTAAGTGGAAGTTCATACCTTAAAACAGCCCGTCCCTCCTCGATATATTCCATTCCAATATAAACGCCTCTGCGTTCCTGGCATAGCCCCATGATCGCTCCCACATAATCGGATGTGACCATGATCTCAGCAGATACGATCGGTTCCTCCATATAATCGATCTGAGACGGGTCCGGAAGGTTGGAAGGATTGGTCAGTTCGGCCATCGTACCGTCCGTCTTATATACCCGGTAAACAACGCCCGGTGCAGTGGTCACCAGATCCAGATTGTATTCCCGTTCCAAACGTTCCTGAATGATCTCCAGGTGCAAAAGCCCCAGGAATCCACAGCGGAATCCGAATCCAAGTGCCACCGATGTCTCCGGCTCAAACTGTAGTGAGGCATCATTCAGCTGTAACTTTTCCAGGGCATCCCGAAGGTCCGGATACTTGGCTCCGTCGGTCGGATAAAGCCCGCAGAATACCATTGGATTTACTTTTTTATAACCTGGAAGCGGCTCGCTGCATGGATTGTCTGCATCCGTGATCGTATCTCCGACCGTGGTATCCTGGACATTCTTAAGACTGGCCGTCACATATCCTACCATGCCGGCGCTGAGTTCTTCCGACGGGATGAACTGTCCCGCGCCGAAGATGCCGACTTCCACTACCTCAGCCACGGCGCCGGATGCCATCATCTTCATCTTTGTTCCTGGCCGGATAGTGCCCTCTTTGATTCTTGCAAAAATAATAACTCCTTTGTAGGCATCATAAATACTATCAAAGATCAGTCCCTGCAGCGGTCCCTCAGGATCACCGGACGGCGCCGGAATCTTCATTACGATCTGTTCCAGCACATCCTCGATGTTGATTCCGTTTTTTGCCGAAATCAGTGGTGCATCCTCAGCTTCAATGCCAATGACATCTTCAATTTCTGTCTTTACTCTCTCCGGATCTGCGCTCGGAAGATCGATCTTATTGATGACCGGCATGATTTCCAGGTCATGGTCCAGGGCAAGATAAACATTTGCCAAAGTCTGCGCCTCGATGCCCTGCGCGGCATCTACCACAAGAACAGCTCCTTCGCAGGCCGCCAGGCTCCTGGAAACTTCATAGTTGAAATCCACATGCCCCGGCGTGTCTATCAGGTTGAAAATATACTCCTCACCGTTCTCTGCCTTGTATACAATACGGACCGCCTGTGATTTAATCGTGATCCCGCGTTCCCTCTCCAGGTCCATATTGTCCAGCACCTGTTCCTGCATCTCTCTGTCAGTCAGGGTGCCTGTTTTTTGAATGATACGGTCTGCCAATGTGGACTTACCGTGATCTATATGCGCAATAATACAAAAATTGCGGATTTTACTCTGATCGATTGCCATAGTTTCCTCCTGTTGCAAATAAACATATTCGATTCAGTATAGCAAAAAAAAGGCTGAAAGTCCATTTCAACCTTTTTTCTATCTTAATATTCTTTTAAATAAATGGTTTTTGAATGTTTCGCTGCATAGTCTTTGTATCTCCAGTTAATACGGACATAATTTTCCCTGACACCGGAACACATATTCTGCTTCAGGCACTGATAGCTATAAGTGCCCTTTTTAAAGATAATGGTCCCGCCCCTGCTCTTTTCCAGAGATTCCAGCCGGTCTCTCAATGTATAATAATTTTTTGTATATTTCGTGTATTTGTTAGACTTAAGATAATTTTTCTTTTTTGGTTTTGACTTTGGTGTGATTGTATAAGTCTTCCCCTTTGCTTCTGCCTGCTTTTCCGGCACAGCAAATTCCGGAAGTCCCGGAGCTGCTAAAAGGCCGGTAACCAGTGCTGCCGACGCAGCAAATTGAATCCATTTTTTATTCATATGTATCTCCCCTTATTTTAGTTTTATCGTTTTTTTATTTTATCACATCTTTCAAGGGTATAACACATCATTTAAAATTTCTGCCAGCGGTTTCATTGCATTTTTAGCCTGCTTTACCGTATTGTTTTGAGCACCCAACTCAATCAGAAGACTCCTTCCCCTGTAATGCAGATTATAACGGTATCCCTTGATGTAAATCTTCCTGGTAAGACCCGGATATTTTTTCATTGCCTCCGCCTGAAGCTGCAGGCTGAACGCCAGATTCGTCTTCTTGTTCGGATTTTTCAGGTATTTGATATCTCCATTTTTGGCAGTCCGGCTGATGCCGTTAAAAAACATAAACTGAGCCATTTCCACCCCATTTTGTTTTGAAACCAGTTTTGTACTCTCTTTCACTCCGTCCCGGTGCAGATCGATCACCACCTGGATACTCGGATATTTTTTAAGATATCTCTCAACAGAGGCCGCCGCATAATAATATGCTTTCGACCGGTCTTCCTTTCCGTTTTTTACATCGTAAATCCCTCTGTCATGTATCACATTGATCCCATATTGTTCTTTCAGGAGTTTTGTTAGAACATCTCCGGCTCCTATGACAGTGTCTGACTTTTCTCCTTTCCTGCTGTCCTTATAAGCTTCACTGCCGTGAGTGTGAAAGATCAAAATCTGGGGCTGCTTTGATTTCTTCAGGGAAAGGTCCTTATTTAAAAGAACCTTTCCATTGATCTCACTGTTCGTCACCATCGTAGTGCTGTCTACCTGATAAATATATTTTCTTAAATAATTCGGATCGTTCCACTTTTTACTGTTGAACACGGTCTTCTTCGCCGGAACTTCATCTACCCGGACTCCGCTCTGTTCATTATCCTCCAGATCATAGAACTGATTTTTTACTAAATCGGAACTTTTAACCTCGGAATAATTTTCACTGTAACAGATAGACGGCACAATGTCATTCCGGTAGGTCGTTATGATTTTATTCAGCACTGATCCGTAAATCGGCTGGCCGCCGCTGTGATAGGACGGAATCAGCTCATTTACTGCTTTTAGATAATAATTCTGGACAGCCGCGGACACCATGTCCGGATGTCCGGAAAAAAAACGGATTCCCATGATAAGGAAGACGGCAAACAAGACGCATCCCGCTGCTCTTCTCTTTTTTCCCATATCATCATTTTATTCAGCTTTTATATGATTATGCAGTAAATGATTAATTCCCTCTGAAATTGTGTAACTGATTCTCTTAATGGATTCGTCAATATTTTTCGGTGTCACATGCATGGAAGTAAAATCCTCGTCAAGCATTTCCAAAATATCTCCGTTATCCGACTCATTCCCCACAATATCACTGATGATAGCGGGAACAGAGATGACCGTCGGAACACCTATGGCAAGGACCGGGATTCCGACTGTTCTCTCTGTGATCTCATTTCTGTGATTTCCCACCCCGGACCCCGGTGCAATTCCGGTATCACTGATCTGGATCGTCTTATTCAGCCTGGAAGAACTCCTGGCTGCCAGGGCAACCACGGCAATCAACAGATCCGGCTGGATCTTGGCTGCCAGGGCCTCCAG
>OAVG01000741.1_pt1 | contig 11534 bp, 9 predicted proteins | sample 1495271 | NCBI WGS metagenome assembly OAVG01 (sample SAMEA2580077, study PRJEB22360) | human gut metagenome | biome: human gut; feature: human-associated habitat; material: faeces | place: Denmark | collected 2008/2010 | reverse complement strand
GGCCTCGGCTTCCAGCGAAACGCCGGTGGCATCATCGGCCACGGCCAGCTCCGGCGTCGGCTCTTCCGTCAGGGGAAGGTTTGCATTCACCAGCACGAGGCGCTTATCCGAAAGGTCCGTCTCCGCGCCGCCCTCATACTCCCGGGCCTCGAAGGCCGTCGGCGGTGCGATGAGGGCATAGGCCCTGGGCAGCAGCCAGAGGATGCCGCCGGGCATCACAGCCATGACCGCGCCGCAGCTGAGCAGAAAGACCGTCCAGTTGCGCACGAGGCGGATACGGTGTCTCCGGCGGCGTTCTTTCGGCGACAGCGCGCGGCGGGGTGCGGGTCGATTTTGCTCCATGATGCAGCTTCCTTCCTGTTTTTGACGTTCGCCCTGAATACAGGCAGATAATAATATTATACACCCCTTTTATCTGGGTGTAAACGGCAGGGGCTGTAAAAAAATTGTGTACGCAAAAAGCCGCCGCACCGGCGCAGGACGCACGGCACGGCGGCTTTGAAGCCACGTCTTACTCGAACAGCATCTCGTGGATGGCGCTGACAGCCTTGTCGGCGTCCTCACGGTCGATGATGCAGGAGATCTTGATCTCACTGGTGGAGATCATCTTGATGTTGATGTTGTTGTTGGACAGCGCCTCGAACATCTTGGAGGCCACGCCGCTGTGGCTCTGCATGCCGGCACCCACGATGGACACCTTGGCACAGGTCTCGTCGCAGATGACCTGATCGAACTTTGCGCTCTCGCGCAGGACGCGCAGAGCAGTCTCAGCTTCGCTCTCCGCGCAGGTGAAGCTGATGTCCTTCTTGCCGTCGCGGCCGGTGGACTGCAGGATGATGTCCACGTTGATATTCTTCTGGGCCAGCAGGCCGAAGATCTTGAAGCTGGTACCCGGCTCATCGGGAACATTCAGGATCGTGATAACAGCAACGTCGGTGTCCTTTGCGACACCCTTGATCAGCATACCTTCCACGTCTTTTACAACCTCCTTGACGACCGTGCCGGGCACGGGGTTCAGGCTGGAGAGGACCTCCAGCTCCACATTATACTTTTTAGCCAGCTCCACGCTGCGGTTGTTGAGCACCTGTGCGCCGAGGGATGCCAGTTCCAGCATCTCGTCGAAGGTGATCTCATCCAGCTTGCGGGTGTTGCGCACCTTGCGCGGGTCGGCGGTGTAGACGCCCTCCACGTCGGTAAAGATCTGGCAGCGGTCGGCGTGGAGCGCTGCTGCGATGGCGACAGCGCTGGTGTCGGAACCGCCGCGGCCCAGCGTGGTGATGTCGTCCAGCTTGTTCAGGCCCTGAAAGCCTGCCACGACGACGACGCGGTTGCGCTCCAGCTCCGAAGAGATGCGCTCGGTCTCCAGCTTGGTGATGCGGGCCTTGGTGTAGGCACGGTCGGTGCGGAAGCCTGCCTGCCAGCCGGTCAGACTGGTGGCATGGCAGCCCAGCTCGTTCAGAGCCATAGCCAGCAGGGCGATACTGATCTCCTCGCCTGCTGCCAGCAGCATATCCATCTCACGGGCAGAAGGGTTGTGGGTGATCTCTGCTGCCTTTGCGATGAGGTCGTCGGTGGTGTCGCCCTGTGCGGACACCACCACGACCACGTCATTTCCCGCGTTGTGGGTGTTGGCCACGATGCGGGCCACGTTGAAGATACGGTCCCGGTCCTTCACCGAAGAACCGCCGAACTTCTGTACGATCAACGCCATATCTTGTCACTCTCCTCTTTTTGCTCCCTCAGTGTGTGAGGGGTACACCGGGCGGAAGCGGTCTTGCACTTCCGGTCCTGTTTATCATTCCACTGTCGCACCGGTGTTGTCGGCATCCAGCCGCAGCAGTGTAAATGCTTCACATCCGTCCAAACCTTCCAGCAGCTCGAGGCCCTTTTCCAGTTTGGAGTAAAATTTCTCGGCGTTGGCCTTTTCGGCCACAGCCATCACGGTGCTGCCGGCGCCCGAGACGTACACCGCCTTGGCACCGCAGAGCCGCGCCATATCGAAGACCTCCTTCGAGCCGGGCATCAGGGGCATCCGGTAGGGCTGGTGGAGCTTATCCTCGGTGGCAATGGCCAGCAGGTCGTGGCGGCCCTCGCAGAACGCCGCCGGGATGAGGGCCGCACGGGACAGGTTATACACCGCATCCTTGTGGGTGACCTCTTTGGGCAGGGCCGCGCGGGCGGCTTCGGTCAGCAGCTTGTAGTCCGGCACGATGGCCGCGAAGCAGAGACTCTCGTCCACGTCCCGCTTGACGGAGTAGACGACGCCGTCCTCGAAAACGCTGCTGGCCAGACCGCCCAGAAGGGCCGGTGCCACGTTGTCCGGGTGGCCCTCGATGGAGGTGGCCAGCGTCAGCAGCTCCCGGGTGTTGAGCACATCGCCCAGCATTCGGTTCGCGCCCAGCAGGCCCGCGATGATGCAGGCCGAGGACGAGCCGAGGCCCCGGGCCATCGGGATGGCGTTGGTCTGGACGAGCTTGAGGGGCGGCATGGTCTTGCCGACCTTATCGAACAGACCCTTGGCCGAGCGGTAGACCAGATTGGTCTCGCCGCGGGGGATGCGGGTGCCGTCCGCCGCCGAGATGTCCAGATGGTCGCTCTCTTCGAAGGTCACGGTATTGTACAAGGTCACGGCCAGACCCAGCGCATCGAAGCCGGAGCCGATGTTGGCACTGGTGGCCGGGACGGAAACTTTTATCTTCATCGCAGTTCCCTCTTCTCCCGCGCTCAGGCGTCCTCAGGCAGGCGGCGGAGCACCAGCTTCACGCTGCCGCCCATGGCCTCTACCTTGCGGGCCGCTTCGGCCAGAGCCTTGCCGTCGGCGCTGTCCACAAAGTAGGAGCAGCCGTCGAAATGCTCTTCCACCACATGGCCCTTGCCGTAGATGGCCTCGGCCACCGCCGGGGCGATGCCTTCCACACGCACATAGTATGCGGCGGGAGCGGGGTCGGTGAGCATTCCTTCCACCGGCTCGGCGGGCTGCCAGAACAGGCTGTCGTGGACCTTGACGCCGTTCTTGAGGGCGTCCACCACGTCGGCCACGACAGCACTGGCGGTGGGCAGCTTGCCCGCGCCCTTGCCGTAGAAGACCACGTCGCCCAGCATATCGCCCTTGACGAGGACGGCGTTGAAGACGTCATCGACACCGGCCAGCTGGTTTGCCTTCGGCACGAGGCAGGGCTCGACACCGGCGGCAACGCTGCCGTCCTCGCCCCGCTTCATCCAGGCGATGAGCTTGATGACGCAGCCCAGCTTCTCTGCCGCAGCCACATCATCCACCGTGATGTCGCGGATGCCGCGGGTGGGGATGTTCTGGGGGTAGATCTGGTGGCCGCAGACCAGCGAGGACAGGATGGCGATCTTGCGGCAGGCGTCGCGGCCGTCCACATCGTCGCCGGGGTCCCTCGTCTCGGCGTAGCCCAGCTCCTGAGCGATCTTCAGAGCCTCGTCAAAGCCCAGATCCTCCCGCGCCATCTTGGTGAGCATGAAGTTGGTGGTGCCGTTGACGATGCCTTCCACCTCGGTGATGACGTTGGCCGCGAGGCACTGGTGCATCGGGGTGATGATGGGCGTGCCGCCGCCCACGGAAGCCTCGAACAGGAAGGCGCAGTTGTGTGCCTTGGCCAGAGCCAGCAGCTCTGCGCCGTAGGTGGCCACCATCTCCTTGTTGGAGGTGCAGACGCTCCGGCCGCTCTCGAGGCAGGCCTTGACGTAAGGGTAAGCGAAGCGGGTGCCGCCGATGGTCTCGACGACGACCTTCACTTCGGGGTCTTCCAGAATGGCGTCAAAATTCTTTATAAACAGCTGTGCAGCCGGATGATCCGAGAAGTCCTTGGGGTCAAGGATGTACTTGACCTCCACCGGTTCGCCTGCGCGGTGGGAGACGCCTGCGGCGTTGCGGCAGAGCACCTCGTACACACCGCTGCCCACCGTGCCAAAGCCCAGAATCGCGATTTTTGCCATGATACTGTCCTCGTTCCTTTTTTCTATGAATGTACTGTCACAGATTGTATCCGCAGTGTACGCCCACGACCATCCGCTGGCGCGAAAGCTTTTCCGTCAGCTCCTCGGGGCTCATCTGCATGGTGTCGGTGCGGATGGTGACAGCCACCAGCGCGGCTCCGTTCTCCGGAGTAGACTGATTGATGGTCACGATGCTGGCACCGGCGGCACTGATGCCGGCCAGAAGGCTCTGCAACGCACCCGTCTCGTCCCGCAGGGTCGCCATGACAGTGATGACCTCGCGGCCATTCTCCGAGTCAAAAATGCAGTCCTTATATTTATAAAATGCACTGCGCGACAGGTCTACGCTGCGGGTCGCAGCCGAAATGCTGCGTGCCTCTCCGCTGGCCAGAAGCTCCTTGGCCCGGACGACCTTGAGGAAGACTTCCGGCAGGACCTGCGCATCCACCAGATAAAAACGGCGTTCCAACTTGTTCACCTCTCAAACACAAGTGTTCTTGCAGAAAATATAATAGCATCCGGCTCCCTGCATTGCAAGAGGTCGGATGCTATTTTGTCAGATTATCCAGTTTTGAGCCGTGAAGTACCCCTTCAGCGCACCGAATCTGCAACCCGATGTGCTGAAAAGTATGATTTTTGCCTCAGTCGGTGTCCAGATTGGTGGTGTCCGGCTCAGGCGCGAGAGGCTGGCTGGCGACAGCTGCCTGACCGTGGGAATAATTGCAGACGTCGGGCAGGTCGTCGGCACGGTAGTAGCCCACTGCCGTGCTCGGGCAGGAGCCGCTGGCCAGCAGGCCGCTCTGGGTGCAGTAGCTGCGCTCCACGACGCCGTCAGCCGCCGGGAATGCCTTATAGGGCAGGTCTGCCTGGACCTGCTCCATCAGGGCCTTCCATGCCATGACACAGGTGCGGGTCTTGGCCTGCTGCTTGCCGAGGGTCTGGGTCATATCGAAGGGCGCGTCATAGCCCCACCACACAGCGGTGACGTAATAGGGCGTGCCGCCCACGAACCACAGGTCCTTTTCATCGCTGGCCGTACCGGTCTTGCCGAAGGCCTCCATGCCGTTGGAGTTGGGGTAGCGGCCGCTGGCCGTACCGACGCTGGAGAACAGGACATTCTTCAGCAGGCGGTTCATGACGTAGGCCGTCTGGGGCGTCAGAGCCTGATAGCTGGTGTCGTTGCTCTCCATATAGATGTTGCCGTCCCGGTCGAGCACACGGGTGTAGAGGTGAGGCGTGGTGTACTCGCCGTCGTAGAAGATCTGGAACGCCGCCGCCAGCGCCATCGGTGTGACGCCGTGGGTCTGGCTGCCCATGACCATCTGTGCAAGGCCCACGTCGTTGACGGGATCCAGCGTGCTGAGCTGCAGGGTATTGTAGACGAAGTTGAAGATGTTGTTCGCGCCCACGAGGTCGCCAACGCGGATGGCGATGGTGTTCAGGGAGCGGGCGAGGCCGTTCCAGAGCGGCAGGTCGGAGCCGTCGCCGTAGTTGCCGCCGTAGTTGCGGGGCCAGCTGCGCCATGCGTTGGGATAGGCCTTCAGCTGCTTGTCCGTCAGGCCCATGAGGCCGTTCCGGCGGCAGTAGTCCTCGTCACGGATGACCATGTCCTGCTTGAGGTAGAGGGGCGAGTTGTTGAGCATGGTAGACCAGTTGACCAGACCATACTCGATGCCCAGCGCATAGGCGCCGATGGGCTTGATGGTAGAACCGGTCTGACGGGTGACGCCGTAGGCGCGGTTCAGGGAAAGGCTCTTGGTCTTTTCGCCCAGACCGCCCACCATGGCGATGACATTGCCGTCATAGTCCAGCGTGACCATCGCCGCCTGGGTGCGGACGTTGCGGTAATAGTAGACCGTACCGTCGTCGCCGGTGCGGGTCTTGGGGGTGCCGTCCTCATTGAAGACCTGCACATCGTCGTCGGAGATGCTGGTCACCTCTTCCTCATGCCAGCCGGCCGGGAAGTAGGCGTCGTCGGTGTTGAGCATCAGGTTCTCCATCGCGGTCTGGATCTTGGGGTTGACCGTTGCCTCGATGGTGTAGCCGCCGGTGTAGAGCATACTCTGGGCGGTGGACTCGTCCACGCCCTCCTTGGCCATAATGTCCTTCACCACCTCGTTGAAGAGGGCATCGGTGAAGTAAGAGGTGGTGGAGCTGCTCTTCTTCGTGTTGTCCGTCTCTGCCAGCACCAGCGGCTGGGCAGCGGCGCTGCGGTAATCCTCCTCCGAGATGACACCCTGCTGCCACATATTGTAGAGCAGGAAGTTCCGGCGGTTGATGAGGTTCTCGGGGTTGGTGTAGGGGTTATAGTTGGTGGGATTCTTGGTGATGGAGGCGATGGACGCGCACTCCCAGAGGGTCAGCTCGCTGACATCCTTGTCGAAGTACTCGTTTGCCGCCGTCTGGACGCCCTGGATGGTACCGGTGAAGCTGATGGTGTTCAGGTAGGCTTCCAGAATGGTCTCCTTGGAGTAGCTGCGGCTCAGGATGAGGGCGCGGTAGATCTCGCGCAGCTTGCGCAGTGCGCCCTCGATGCCGCTGGCGCTCTTGTCGCTGGTCAGGTTCTTGATGAGCTGCTGCTCCAGCGTGGAGGCGCCCTGCTTGGAGCTGTAGATGGGCAGCAGGTATTCATTGATCATCGCGCCGATGGTGCGCTTGAAGTTGACGCCCGGCTCGCTGTAAAAGTCTTTGTCCTCGGTGCAGATGAATGCATACTGTAGGTTGGTGGGGATCTGCTCGAGGTCCGCCCAGACGCGGTGGCTGTTGGAGGAGCGCAGGGTGGCGTACTCCACCTGTGCGCCGGTGTCGGGGTCGGTGGCCACCACAAGGCTCGACTGGCTCAGCTCGATGTTGTCGAGGTTCAGCAGGTCGCCGTCACTGGCCGTAGCCTGCACCACATAGTACACAGCGCCCACTGCCACCAGACTGCCCGCCATAATGCCCAGACAGACGAGGGTGACGATGGTCCGGCCCAGGAATCCGAGAGCGGGATGGCCACGCTTTTCTCCCTGCTCCTGCGGCCCGCGGGCCTCACGGACCCGCCGGTTCTGCTCCGCTGCGGGCCGCTGCTCCCGGAGCGCACCATCACTGTGGAGTCTCCGTCTTTCATTGTTTGAGATAAGGATCGCCTCCTATCGCAATTTTCACTGTTCTGCATCTCAAAGCATCCTCTGACGATGCCGTTTGCTGTTCCTGCTGCGGCCAGACGGCCCACAGCCATAATAACACATTATAGTCCGCGCCGCCCGCTTCCGCAAGGGGGAAATCGACGGGATACGATGTTAGTATAGCACATCTGCCCCGCCAAAGTACAGCATCCGGGTGTGAAAATTCTGCATTCCTGTCTGAGGCAGTTTTCTTTTGCACATACTACCGTCTGAAACACCATTTCAGCCGAAAGGAGTCCACTGCCATGCGCAAGGTCTGGCTCTGCATTTTTTATGCGCTGTGCATTTTTACCATCGTGTTCAGCCTGTTCTGGATGGCCCTGCCCAGTCTCCCCTTCCCTGCCGACTCCGGCGAAGAGACGCCGGCCTCCGAGCCGGGTCTGGCCGCGCAGGGCTCCGCCGGGCAGAGCGGCACCGACTTCTACCTCTGCGACGAGGGCGGGCGGGTGGTCGTCTACACCTGCTCCGACAACGGACTGCCCGACAAGCGGCTCCTGCGCACCGGCATCTATGTCAATCTCCTGCCTGAGGCCGATGCCCTCCGGCTCAAGCAGGGCCTCTACGTCACCGGCGAAACGGCCCTCCGGGCGCTGCTGGAAGACCTGGGCGAATAAACAAAAACAGTGCAGACCTCCCCGGGGAGGTCTGCACTGTTTTTATCCTTTATCAGAATCAGGCTTCGAGCTGTTCCAGCGGGATAAGGTAGTCCTTACGGCACTGCTCGTAGTTGAGCATATATTCTTTGGTGGGGTTGTGGTGCATCATATTCTTGAGGGTATGGGAGTCGTAGTCCTCGCCTGCCTCCATGCCCACCAGACGGGCGGCGATGTTGGAGCAGTGGTCCGAGATACGCTCTGCATTGCTCAGCACATCGAGATAGACGACACCGGTATCAATGGAGCAGACACCATCCTTCAGACGCTTGATGTGCTGCGCACGAAGCCGCTCCACGAGGATGTCGATGACCTGTTCCAGCGGCTCCACCTGACTGGCGGTTCGGGCGTCGTCGAACTCGAAGGCGTCCGTGGTGAGGGTCAGTATCTTTTCCAGCGCATTGTCGAGAAGCTTCAGCTCCTGCTGTGCCTTCTCGCTGAAGGTGACTTCCTTGTCGGCCAGCTCCTGCGCCTTTTCTTTGATGTTGACTGCATAGTCGCCGATGCGCTCGCACTCGGTAACAAAGTTGAGCAGCTCGGTCACCTCATGGCTCTCCGCGTCGCCCAGCTCCTGGTCTGCCAGCTTGATGAGGTAGTTGGAGATGTCCACCTCCATCCGGTCGATGAGGTTCTCGCGGACATCGATGGCGCTCACGACGTCCTCGTCCATCCTGAGCAGCAGCGGGGTGGCGAGGCCGACGTTGCGGGCTGCGCGGCGGGACATCTTGACCACCGCGTTCTTGGCCTGCTGCAGCGCCACAGCCGGGCTCTTGAACAGACGCTCATCCAGCACAGGCATGCTCAGCTCCTGCGCCTCCTCCGCGCTGTTCGGCACGGTCATCATGGCCAGTCTGGACAGCACGCCGCTGCAGGGCAGGAAGAGCAGCATCGCAATGACGCTGGTCATGGTGTGGATGTTCGCAATGCTGCTCTTGTTCATCACATCGCCCCACATGGGGATGCCGATGGTGAACTGGACTGCATAGACCAGCGCCAGCAGGATGACGCTGCCGATGATGTTGAAGTACAGGTGGATGAGGGCGGCGCGCTTGCCGTCCTTGGAGGAGCCGCCGATGGTCAGCAGCGGGGTGAAGGCCGTGCCGATGTGGGCGCCCAGCACGATGGGGATGGCCGAGCTGAAGGTGACGAGGCCGGTGCTGGAAAGCGCCTGCAGGATACCCACAGAGGCCGAAGAGGACTGGATGATGACCGTGACCACCACGCCCACGAGAACGCCGAGGATGGGGTTGGTCATGGTGACGAACAGCTCCTGGAACGCCGCGCTCTCACGCAGGGGAGACACACCGGTGTCCATCAGGCTCATGCCCGTGAAGAGGATGCCGAAGCCCAGCATGATCTGGCCGATGTTCTTTTTCTTCGCGTTGCGGATGAACACATAAAAAATGCAGCCGATAAACGCCACCACCGGCGCAAACGTCTTGGGCTGGATGAGGGTCAGGATGAGACTGTCGCCCGAAATATCCGCCATGCGGATGAGCTGACCGGTGACCGTAGTACCAATGTTTGCACCCATGATAACGCCTACCGACTGCGTAAGGGTCATGATGCCGGAGTTGACGAGGCCGACGCAGATGACGACCGTACCGGCCGACGACTGGATGACGCCGGTGATGAGGGTGCCGAAAATGACGCCCTTGATGGTGGACGAAGTCAGTTTCTGCAATATGCCCTGCATCTTGCCGCCGGCCAGCTTTTCGAGGCCGGCACCCATGATCGACATGCCATACAGGAACAGCGCAATACCGCCCAGCAGAGAGGTGATGTGTGTAATGTCCATAAAACAATGCTCCTAAAATCTTCCTATTGCTCTCTTGCACAAGACGGCCGTGCCTGGCTCTCCATACGCAAAACGCCGTCCTTTTTATTATAGCATCGAACCCCCCGGCTCAACAAGCATTATTTTACAGGAAAATCACCTTTTTGACCGGAATTTTAAGATTTCCGGGCCTTCTCAGACAGTTTCTTTCTTGAATTTTACATTCATTTTATATTAGTTTTTTCTAACTCCCGCCCGGTGCTTTCCGGCATTCCCGGGAATGCGTCAGGCGGCATCCAGCTCTTCCATCGCCTCCCGCAGGGTGTCCGCCGAGAACAGGAACGCGCCCGCCTCCGTATACACCTCCACATGACCGCCCACATACCGAAGCTCAATGTCTTTCATTCCTCTTCCCTCCTGTGTCTTTTTGTTCTGACAGGAGTATAGCAGAATAAAAGTCCAATAAAATGTATCTTCAGGAAGTTTTTTGAGAAAAAAGGCACAGAAAAGCCTCTCCCTTTGGGAGAGGTGGCATCGCGCAAGCGATGACGGAGAGGGCAAGCCCGTCTCCCGAGAGCCGCCATGCAGCGATAAACTGTCTCTTTGGCAGAGCGATGCTATCGCTGCGCCTGTTCCTCTCCGTCAGCATCCTTGCCCTCTCAGTCACCTTCGGTGACAGCTCCCCCAAAGGGGGAGCCTCTGGCGTGCCGGTCAGGCCCACGCGGGATGAGCAAAGTCTGATTTTTTCGGAAACAGTAGTGCCCTGCTACAGAGGGCAGCAGCTTCGGGACAATATCCCTTGTCAAGCTGTCGTGAATCTAGACAGCGGAGCACTCCTGTTCCCGAGACATCGTGCTTTGCTTGTCCAGGCGAAATCTGACCGATATGCCAATGGCTCCCCCTCTGGGGGAGCTGGCGAGCGGAGCGAGACTGAGAGGGCAAGCCCGTCTCCCGAGAGCCGCTACGCAGCGATAAGCAGGTTCTTTGACAGAGCGATGCTATCGCTGCGCCTGTTCTTCTCTGGCAGCGTCCTTGCCCTCTCAGTCACCTTCGGTGACAGCTCTCCCAAAGGGAGAGCCAAAAGGCATTCTTCCTGACGGTTTTTCTCCATTCACGCAGGAAACAGGGCGATTCGCGCAGGTTTTATTGATTTTTTTCCCGCAGATGTGGTATATTCAAAGCAACCTGATATTCTACGGTCTCACCATTTCTTTTCACCGTTCAAAGGAGGTTTTTGTATGCTGTCTTATCGTAAGCTTGCGATGTGTGTTCTGGGTCGCCCCCTCCATACGGGGGGGGGGGGGGTATTGATTCCCCCCGTCCGGCCTCTCAGCGGGCAGCGGCGTTTATCCTGACTGCCGCAATGCTCACCACCCTTGCCGCCCCGGCCTTTGCAGGGACATGGTACATCGAGGATGGTGACATCACCGTGAAAGCAGGCGAGACCGAAGGGACAAACAAAGTCTCACAGGGGGCGAATCAGGAGGTGGAAGACACCGACACCATCATCAAAAATCGTGAGGACACCGCTTCTTCCAACACCGTGACCATCGAGGCCGAAAAGAAGGACGATAAGGTCGAGGTCACGCTCAAGGATGTGAACATCGACACCAGCAGCCGGAACAAAGCCGCCGTAAGCGTGACCGGCAGCGGCAATACCACGATTAAGCTGGATGGCGACAACCATCTCACCGGTGGTAACGGCAGCAGCGGCATCTCCAGCAGCGGCAGCCTCACCATCACCGGCGGCGAAACTGACAGCCTGACGGCCAAAGGCGGCAGCGGCGAAGACGGCGGCGACGGCATCTTCAGCAAAGACCTCACCATCTCCGGTGGTACGGTCACTGCCACCGGAGGCGGTAGCACGGGCAGTGATCGCCCCTGCGGCTACGGTATCTTCAGCACCAATACCACCACCATCTCCGGCGGTACGGTCACTGCCACCGGAGGCGATAGCACGGGCAGTTATAGCTCCGG
>OAVG01000740.1_pt1 | contig 11537 bp, 12 predicted proteins | sample 1495271 | NCBI WGS metagenome assembly OAVG01 (sample SAMEA2580077, study PRJEB22360) | human gut metagenome | biome: human gut; feature: human-associated habitat; material: faeces | place: Denmark | collected 2008/2010 | reverse complement strand
GGCCAGAAAGGGGGGCCGGGAACCGGGGGCAGACCAGCCAGCAGCTCCTTCTCCCCTGCCGTCACCGGGGCCGTTTCCAGCACGGTGCCGGTGATGTCGCCGGTGTCGGTCTGCATCCCCAGCCGCAGCCGGGCGCAGTAGGTCTTGGTGTGGTCGAGCTGAAGGTCCACAGCCTTGCTGGCCCCGCCGCAGAACACCGGCAGAACGCCGGTGGCCATGGGGTCCAGCGTACCGCTGTGGCCCAGCTTGCGGGTGCCGAGGATGCCGCGCAGCTTGGCGATGACGTCAAAGCTGGTCCACTCCATCGGCTTATCTACGATAAGGATGCCCTGCATCAGCTTTCCTCCTGCGTCTCGGGGCGGTCGAGTTCCGCCTCCACTTCGGCCAGAATGGCGCTCTTGGCGTTGTCGAGGTTGCCCAGCAGCTCACAGCCCGCTGCGCGGGTGTGGCCGCCGCCGCCCAGACGCCGTGCGATGGCGCAGGCGTCCACGCCCTTGGCGGCGCGCACGCTGATGCGGTAGCTGCCGCCGGGCTGCTGACGGAGCAGCAGGCCCACTTTGACCCCCTCGATGCTGATGGGCAGGCTGGTCAGCTCTTCCAGGTCAGCCGGGTCCACGCCGCTCTGCTCTATCTCGTCCCGGGTCAGATACATTAGGGCGCAGCGGCCCTCAAGATGATATTCCAGATGGTTGCGGGCGATACGCTCCGCCTCCATCCGCTCCCGGGGCTTGGTGTCGAAGAGCAGGGTGTTCAGCTCCTCCACCTGCGCACCGGCCAGAATGAGCTTTGCCGCCACGATGTGGGTGTTGGCAGTGGTGGAAGAGAACCGGAAGCAGCCGGTGTCCGTAGCGAGGCCGGTGTAGAGGCAGTTAGCGATGAGGGGGGTGATCTCCACGCCCATCTCGCTGATGACCTCATACAGAAGCTCTGCCGCTGCGGCCGCATTGCCGTCCAGCAGGGTGAAATCCGCATAGCCGCTGTTGCCCGTGTGGTGGTCGATGCAGAGATCGATATGGCGGGTATACTGCGGCATGCCGTTGTTTTCGCCAAAGAGCTGCACGCTGGCAACATCCACGGCCACAACGGTCTTGGGCTCAAACTCGCCCCGGAACGGCACCGGTGCGGTAAAGCTGTAGCGGGAAGGCACTGCATCGGAGCAGAGGACAGCTGCCGTCTTGCCCAGCGCCTTGAGCGCGTGGCAGAGGGCGCTGCCGCAGCCGATGGTGTCACCGTCCGGGTTTTTATGACACAGGATCAGAATGTTGTCCGCAGCACAGAGGCGCTCGGCCATCTGCTGCACATTGAGCTGTTCTGTCATTTGATGGTTCCATCCTTTCCGCAGCGCTGGATTTATTCCTCGGTCTCGGCGGGCTGGGAGTCCTCCGCGTCGCCGTTCACATTCAGCGTGCGGAGCAGCTCATTGATGTGGGCTGCATAGGCGGCACCGTCGTCCTCCACAAAGATGAAGCGGGGTGCCTTGCGGATGTGCATTTTCTTGCTCACTTCGGTGCGCACATGGCCTGCGGCGCGGTTCAGGGCCTCGATGGCGGGCTTGGGGCCGTCCTCACGGCCCATCACGCTCACATAGACCTTCGCCACGTCCAGGTCGGGCGTCACATCCAGCCGGGTGACGGTCAGCAGACCGCCCTCCAGCCGCGGGTCTTTCAGCCGTCCGATGATGGCGATGAGCTCACGCTTCATGTCCTGCGCCAGACGGCCCATATTTTTCTGAGACATAGTTTCTCCTCTGAAAAGCCCGTTATCACCGCCCGGGGGGCGGTGATAACAGCAGCTTCAACTCTTAGTCGCGGTATTCTTCCATCTTGAAGGCCTCGTAGACGTCGCCTTCCTTAACGTCGGCAAACTTTGCCAGAGTGACGCCGCACTCGTAGCCCTCGGCCACTTCCTTGGCGTCGTCCTTGAAGCGCTTCAGAGATGCGATCTCGTCCTCCGTGATGACGATGCCGTCACGGACGACACGCACCTTGCTGTCGCGGGTGATCTTGCCGCTGGTGACACGGCAGCCTGCGACGGTGCCGACATTGCTGATCTTGTAGACCTGACGGACCTGCAGCTCACCCAGAGACACCTCGCGGAACTTGGGAGCCAGCATACCCTTCATAGCGTCGGTGACGTCGTTGATGGCGTCATAGATGACGCGGTACATACGCATCTCGACCTTGGTGGCAGCGGCCTCTTCCTTCGCCACGTTGTCGGGGCGGACGTTGAAGCCGATGATGATGGCGTTGGATGCGTCGGCCAGGTCAACGTCGGACTTGCTGATGGCGCCGACGCCGGCGTGGATGACGCGGACGCGGACCTCGTCGTTGGAGATCTTCTCGAGGCTCTGCTTGACGGCCTCGGCGGAGCCCTGCACGTCAGCCTTGACGACGATGGCCAGCTCCTTCATATCGTTCTGAGCCATCTGGCTGAACAGGTTATCCAGCGTGACCTTCTGGAAGGCGGAGAACTGCTTCTCCTTGGCGGCAGCGATGCGCTGCTCGGCCAGCTCACGGGCCAGACGCTCGTCCTCGACGGCCTCGAACAGGTCGCCGGCCTCAGGCACAGCGGTCAGACCGGTGATCTCCACAGGGGTGGAGGGGCCGGCGTCGTTCAGCAGAATGCCCTTGTCGCTGCGCATGGTACGCACACGGCCCACGGCGGTACCGGCGATGATGACGTCGCCGGAGTGGAGGGTGCCGTTCTGCACCAGAATGGTGGCGATGGGGCCCTGGCCCTTGTCCAGACGAGCCTCGACGACAGCGCCCTTGGCACGGCGGTTGGGGTTGGCCTTCAGCTCCATGACCTCGGCTTCCAGCGCGATGCGCTCCAGCAGGTCGTTGATGCCCATGCCGGTCAGAGCAGAGACAGGGATGCAGGCGACGTCGCCGCCCCAGTCCTCGGTGATGATGCCGTACTTGGTCAGGCCCTCCATCACGCGCTCGGGGTTGGCGGTGGGCTTATCCATCTTGTTCATGGCCACGATGAGCTTGACGTTTGCAGCCTTGGCGTGGTTGATGGACTCGACCGTCTGGGGCATGATGCCGTCATCGGCGGCGACGACCAGAACTGCAATATCGGTCATGTTGGCACCGCGGGCGCGCATGGAGGTGAACGCCTCGTGGCCCGGGGTATCCAGGAAGGTGATGAGGCTGTCGTTGACCTTGACCTGATATGCACCGATGGCCTGAGTGATGCCGCCGGCCTCGCCTGCGGTGACGTTGGTCTTGCGGATAGCGTCCAGGATACTGGTCTTGCCGTGGTCAACGTGGCCCATGACGCAGACGACCGGGGGACGGGTGACGAGATCGTCCTGAGAATCCTCCTCCTGGGTGAACAGGCGCTCCTCGATGGTGACGTGGACTTCCTTCTCGACCTTGGCGTGGAACTCCTCGGCCACCAGAGCGGCGGTATCGAAATCAATGACGTCGTTGATGGCGTGCATCTCGCCCATCTGCATGAACTTGGCGATGACCTTGCCGGCCTGCTGCTTCAGGCGGGCAGCCAGCTCACCGACGGTGATCTCATCGGGGATGAGGACCTTCAGCTGCGCATTGCGGGCCTTTTCCAGCTGGATGCGCTGCAGACGCTCGAACTCGGTCTCGCGCTTGCCCTTCTGGAACTGCTGGCGCTGGCGCTGGCCGCGCTGGGTGAACTTCTGCTTGTTGCCCTGGGGGGTGGGCTTGCGGCGGTTCTCGGTGTTCTTGGTGGAGGCCAGATCGTCGTAACGGGCGTCGAAGCGGTCCACGTTCATATCGACGGTGCGGGTATCGACGGTGACCTGATTGTCCTCGCGGCGGACAGAGACAGACTGAGCAGTAGCTGCAGTAGCCTTTGCGCCGGTCTCACGGGCCAGCTCGCTCAGGGAGACGGTCTTTTCCTCGCGCTTCTTGTGCTGCTCGTTCTTCTTGTTGTTTTGCTTGGCAGCGGGCTTTGCCTCGGCCTTTGCGGGCTCAGCCTTGGGAGCCTCGGGCTTCTTTTCGGCCTTGGGCTCTGCCTTCTTCTCGGCGGGCTTCGGCTCAGCCTTGGGGGCCTTGGCGCTGTTCAGGAACTCGTCCAGGCTCTTGACGCTGTTGTCCTTGCTGAACTTCTCCAGCAGGTAGTTCAGCTCGTTCTCCTCCAGAGTGGAGCTGTTCTTCTTGCCGGTGCTGCCCATGGCGTTCAGCTCGTCGAGGACCTTCTTGGCAGAGATGCTCAGGTCCTTTGCAAAATCGCTCACTTTATATTTTACGGTCATTCGCTCATATCCTCCTCAGTTTGAATCGCTCCGCACGCCGTCAGCCGGTCAAAGCAGAGCTTGGCGAGGTTGCGGTCGGTGACGGCATAAATGGCCACCGGTTTGCGGCTGATGTCAGCCAGCTTATCCTGTGTCAGCGGCATGGGGATGACGTCCACCATATCGCCCACAGCGTAGTTGAGCCGCTGCACGGTCTTGGGGCTGGCGTCGGATGCAGTCATCACGAGCCATGCCTTGCCCTTGACGACGGCGTCTTCCACCGCGTCAAAGCCCATGGTCAGAGCGCCCGCCTTGCGGCAGAGGCTCACAGCCTGGAACAGGGCCTCATTCGGCTCAAGGGCCGGTTTTGCGGGGGCGTTATGCTTCTTTGCCATCGCGGTCGGCCTCCTTTTCTGCTTCCACACTGGCCAGCTGCTGGGCCAGTGCATCGTATACCTCGGCGGGGACCGGCTGCTCAAAGCAGCGCTCCAGCGCCTTCTTCTTTTTTGCCTTTGCAAGGCAGGCGGCATCCGGGCAGAGGTAAGCACCGCGGCCGGGCTTCTTGCCCACGGGGTCGATGCTGATCTCTCCGCTGGGTGCGCGCACCACACGCACCAGTTCCTTCTTGGGGCGGCTGGTCAGGCAGCCGATGCACTGGCGGGCAGGGATCTTCTTTTGTGCCATCCGGTTTTCCCTCCTTCGGCAGGTGTTCCGCGCTTATTCTGCGGCGGTGTCTTCGGTCTTCTCAGCCTCGGCAGCCTTCGGCTCTTCCTCGCCGTAGTAGCCGCTCTCGGGGCGGATGTCGATGTTGTAGCCGGTCAGGCGGGCGCACAGACGGGCGTTCTGGCCCTTGTTGCCGATGGCAAGGCTCAGCTGCTGGTCCGGCACGGTCACGCGGCAGGAGCGGGTCTCGCCGGGCAGCAGCTCGACCTTGACCACCTTTGCGGGGCTGAGAGCTGCGGAGATGAACTCGGAGATGTCCTCGCTCCACTTCACGATGTCGATCTTCTCGCCGCCCAGCTTCTCGACGACAGCGGCCACACGGTCGCCGTGGGGGCCGATGCAGGCAGAGACGGGGTTGACGTTGGCGTCCTTGGACCAGACAGCCATCTTGGTGCGGGCGCCGGCCTCGCGGCTGATGGCCTTGACCTCGACGGTGCCGTCATAGATCTCAGGCACTTCCAGCTCGAACAGGCGCTTGACAAGGCCGGGGTGGGTGCGGCTGATCATGACGCGGGGGCCGCGCTCGCTTGCCACGACATCCACGATGTAGACCTGCAGCATCTGGCCCTCGGTGTAGACCTCGCCGGGGACCTGCTCGTTGCGGGGCAGGATGGCCTCGCCGCCCTTGCCCAGGTCGAGGGCAACGATGCCCTTCTCGGGGTCCACGCGGGTGACGGTGGCCTGCACGATGTCGTGGGCACGGGACTGGATCTCGCTCAGCTGCTGGCTGCGCTCGGCCTCGCGGATGCCCTGACGGATGACGTGCTTTGCGGTCTGGGCGGCGATGCGGCCAAAGTCCTTAGTCTTGAGGGGGGTCACGACGCGGTCGCCCACCTGATAGCTCTTGCGGATGTGCTGAGCCTCGGTGATGCCGATCTCGCTGTGCTCGTCGTACCAGTCCTCATCGGCCACGACGTCCTGAATGAGGGCGACGTTGAACTTGCCGGTGCTGGGGTCGATCTCGACCATGACGTGGTCGTCCTCGACCTCGTAGTTCTTCTTCACGGCGATGACGATCGCAGCCTTGATCTTTTCGATCAGGTACTCCGCGGTGATGCCGCGCTCGTGCTCCAGCATGGAGAGAGCTTCAAAAAATTCGTTGTTCGCTGCTGCCATTTTTCGGGTTCCTCCCAGTAATTTATTTTCGTCTTAATCAAACAGATGTTCGTCGTCACAGAGATGGACGCCGGATGCGGCGTTCACCTCAAAGCTCACCGGGCCGTTCTCCGTCTCGACCGTGACGGTGCTGCCCTCGCGGCCTTTCAGGATGCCGGCAAACTCGCGCACGCCGTCGGCGGTGGGGCGGATGAGCTTGACGCCGATCTTCTCGCCCTTGAGTGCCTCGTAGTGCTCCGGGCGGGTCAGCTTGCGGCCAAGGCCGGGGCTGCCCACCTCCAGATAATAGCTCTGGTCGATGGGGTCTGCCTCATCGAGGATGGGGTCCAGCGCGTGGGACACTTCGGCACAGGTGTCGGTGTCCATGGTGCCGTCCCGGTCGATGAGCACACGGAGATACCAGTCCGGCCCTTCCTTCTCAAAGACCACATCCCACAGGCGCAGGCCCATGCCCTCCACGACGGGGCGGACAAGCGCTTCGACTCTCTGGGCGGTGTTTCCGCCAGACTGCTTCGCCATAAAAAACCTCCAAACAAACAAGAAAAGCGGACCTTGCGGCCCACTTTCCAATAAAACTATAGCGTACTACTAGAATATAGCATACTCTTGCGGATTATGCAAGCTTTTTCGTGAAAAATCCTCTTCTCACAGCACCCAGACGCCGTCGCGGAACAGCTCCACGGTGCGGCCGTCGCGGCACTTGCCGGTGATATGGCTGTCCTCGGCGCCCACCATGACGTCCTCGTGGATGGCGGACTGGTTCATGCCCCGGGCCAGCAGCTCGTCCTTCGACAGGCGGGTGCCGCTCTCGGTGGTGCCGGGATAGCTGGCACCAAAGGCGATGTGGCAGGCGGCGTTCTCGTCGAAGAGGGTGCTGTAGAACAGCGCGCCGCTGCGGTTGATGGGGCTGGACGCCGGAACCAGCGCCACTTCGCCGATGCTCCGTGCGCCCTCGTCGGTGCCCAGAAGCTGACCCAGCAGCTCCGCGCCCTCGTCGGCACCGTGCTCCACGACCCGGCCATCCTTGAAGGTGACATGGAAGCCCTTGATGAGCTGGCCGTTGAAGACGTAGGGCTTGGTGCCGTAGACGATGCCGTTCACCTTGTCCTTGTGGGGCGCGGTGAAGACCTCTTCGGTGGGGATGTTGGGCAGGAAGACCACGCCCTTTTCGCTGACGCTGGCGGCGCTCTCCCAGGTGGCCTTGTCGGCGATGCCCACGGTCAGGTCGGTGCCGTTGCTGCTCTCGAAGTGGACGCTCTCGAGGTCGAGGGCGTTCATCTTGTCCTTCAGGCTGGTCAGACGGTCGAGGTGGGCTTTCCACTCGCTGACGGGGTCGCCGCCCGTCACCCGGCAGACGTCGAAGATGAGCTGCCAGAGCTTCTCGATGGCCGCAGCCTCGTCCAGCTCCGGGAACATCTTCTTCGCCCACGGGGCGCTGGGCATGGCGGCGATGGACCACTGGACGCGGTCGTTCATGGTGTACTCCCGCCACGGAGCCATGAACTTGCGCTGTGCAGCGTTCACGCGGCTGATCTTCGCGCCGTCCAGACCGGCGTAGACCTCGGGGTCGTCGGCAAGGATGTGGAGGACGCAGACGCTGCCCTCGCTCTCGGCGTAGTCCAGATAGCGGCGCAGCTGATAAGACTTGAAGTCGGTCAGGGCTTCCTCGCTGCCCAGCTCCATCCGGCTGCGGGAAATGTCGTTGTCGCTCCAGTTCACCAGCACGTCACGGGCGCCGGCCTCGTAGGCACTGCGCACGCACAGACGGGCCAGCGGGGCGGCCTCGAGGCAGCAGTTGATGACAAGGGTCTGGCCCGGCTGGGGGTTGACGCCCACACGGACGATGAAATCGGCGTATTTTTTCAGAAGAAGAGTAAAGTTTTCCACAGAATATCCTTTCTGCCGTGCAGACCACGGCGGTGCATTTTCTATCTGACAGTATAACCGTTCCGGCCGGAATTGTCCACCCGATAAAAACAAAACAGACGTTTCTGCCGGTTGAAAAATCGGGAAACATCTGTTATACTAGTGTTTGAGAGTGCTGTCTACATAACGGCAGGCGGTCTGCACCTTTCCGGCCTTACGTCGGGAAGGCGAACATTTTTGTTATGCCCCCGACGCTCCACAGCGAAAGGGGGGATGTTCTATGACGCTTTTAGAGATTCTGGCTTTGCTTACGTTGCTTGCAACGGTGGGCTTCGGCACATTCGACATAGCGTATAAGATCTTTCATAACAAAAAATGACCGCCCCAGTGTCCTAATCTGAGCGGTCATTTTTTGTTGATCTGCCGGAAAGGTGCTGACCGTTTGCCAGACAGCACTTTCTTTAGTTATATTATACCACAGCCCCGCCGAGATTGCAACGGCGGGGCTGTGATATTTTCGATATTGCCTGGAAGATCTTCAACAACAAAAAATGACTGCCGTGCCTAGCCCACTCGTGCGATCATTTCTTGTAATTGATTTGCCGGAAAGGTGCTGACCGTTTGCCAGACAGCGCTTTCTTTATCTGTATTATACCACAGCCCCGCCGAAATTGCAACGGCGGGGCTGTTTTTTCACTCACAAAAGTGAGTTTTTATCAGAACTCGATCTTGCTCTCGATATAAGCCTTCAACTCAGAGATGGGCATACGCACCTGCTCCATGGTGTCGCGGTCGCGGACGGTGACGCAGTTGTCGGCGGCAATGCCCTTGGCCTCGTCGCCCACGGTGTCGAAGTCCACGGTGATGCAGTAGGGAGTGCCGATCTCGTCCTCACGGCGGTAGCGCTTGCCGATGGAGCCGGTATCGTCGTAGTCCACCATGAAGTACTTGCTCAGCTCATTGCGGATCTCCATGGCCTTGTCGCCCAGCTTCTTGCTCAGGGGCAGGACAGCGCACTTATAGGGAGCCAGAGCCGGATGCAGATGCAGGACGGTGCGGACGTCCTCCTTGCCCTTGCTGTCGGTCAGATGCTCCTCGTCGTAGGCCTCGCACAGGAAAGCCAGCGCCACGCGGTCGCAGCCCAGAGAGGGCTCGATGACGTAGGGGATGTAGTGCTCGTTGGTCTCGCTGTCGAAATACTCGAGGCTCTTGCCGGAGGCCTCCTGATGGCGGCTCAGGTCGTAGTTGGTGCGGTCGGCGATGCCCCACAGCTCGCCCCAGTCGGTGAAGGGGAAGGCGTACTCGATGTCGGTGGTGGCGCGGCTGTAGAAGGCCAGCTCGGCAGGCTCGTGGTCGCGCAGGCGCAGATGCTCCTTTTTGATGCCGAGGCTCAGCAGCCAGTTCTCGCAGTAGTCCTTCCAGTAGCTGAACCACTCGAGGTCGGTGCCGGGCTTGCAGAAGAACTCGCACTCCATCTGCTCGAACTCGCGGGTGCGGAAGGTGAAGTTGCCCGGGGTGATCTCGTTGCGGAAGGCCTTGCCCACCTGACAGACGCCGAAGGGCAGCTTGCGGCGGGTGGTGCGCTGGATGTTGGCAAAGTTGACGAAGATGCCCTGCGCCGTCTCGGGGCGGAGGTAGCAGGTGGAAGAGCTGTCCTCGGTGACGCCGATGGCGGTCTTGAACATCAGGTTGAACTTACGGATGGGGGTGAAGTCGTGCTTGCCGCAGACGGGGCAGACCACGTCCTCGTGCTCGGCGATGAAAGCGTCCATCTCGTCAAAGCTCATGGCGTCCACGTTCACCTCGGGGTGCTCGTCGCCGATGAGCTTGTCGGCGCGGTGGCGGGCCTTGCAGGCGCGGCAGTCCAGCAGGGGGTCCGAGAAGCCGGCAACATGGCCGGTGGTGACCCAGGTCTGGGGGTTCATGAGGATGGCGGCATCGAGGCCCACGTTGTAGGGGCTCTCCTGCACGAACTTTTTCAGCCATGCCTTTTTGACGTTGTTCTTGAACTCGACGCCCAGAGGGCCGTAGTCCCAGCTGTTGGCCAGACCGCCGTAGATCTCGGAGCCGGGGAAGACATAGCCCCGGTTCTTGCAGAGATTGACGATCATATCAAGGGTCTTTTCGCTCTGTTCCATTGTAAGTACATCCTTTCCGTCCGCGGCTGGTTTGCCGTGTCGTGTTGCGTCGTTGTCCCGGCGGCTTTCCCCGCAGCCGGGCCTGCTTTTCCTGTTGAAAGCAGAGTACCTTTACTTTATCATGTTTTGCGGGGATTGTAAAGGCCCGGCCCCCGCGCTCCGCCCCGCCCCTTCTCCAAAAAAACCAAGGCCGGGAGCGTTCCCGCTCCGGGCCTTGGAGTCATTTCTCAATGTGTATCACAGACAGGGTCTGTAATGATTTGAAGAAACAGGGGTGATTACTTGTTCTTAGCAACGACGATGACGAAGTCCTTCTCGACCTTCTTGGCGTTGTCGGTGACCTTCTTGCTGATGAAGTCGACGTTGACAACGATGGTGTCCTTCTTGCTGCCGCCCTTGTGTGCAGCGTCCTTCAGAGAGGTGTGCAGAGCGGTGGCAATCTTGCTCCAGCTATCCTGCTTGGTAGCCTTGGAGGGGATCTCCTTGACAGTAACGGTGAAGCCAGCGGGATCGGTAACGGTGACTTTCTCAACATCGGCAACGGTGCTGGTATCAGCCAGTGCCTTGACGGCGTTCTTCGCAGCGGTCATAGCAGCGGTCAGGCTGGTGTTAGCATCGTTGTTGGCCTTGGTGCCTTCCTCGTACTTGACAACGGTAGTTTCCTTCTTGCCCTCATAGTTCAGAGCATCCAGCAGGGCCTTCTCCTTGACCTTATCGGACAGAGCGCAGCCAGTCAGCATGGACACTGCCATAACACCGGTGAGGACGACGGCCAGAAGTTTCTTTGCCATTTTCATGATTTTTGCCTCCATAAATAAAAATGAATTATACAGGCGGGCCATCCATTTCCGGCTGTCGGCCTGTGTTATCATTATACCCCACCCATTATTTTTGTCAATATCTTCTTCGCATTTTTATCACCTTTACAAATTCTTCTCTTTTCTGTCGTGCATTTTCCACAAATTCACGGTAGCCCTCTCAGTCAAAGGCTCTCCCTCTGGGAGAGGAGCTCAACCTCTCCGTCACGGCTGACGCGCTGCCACCTCCCCTACCGAGGGGAGGCTTTGGCATTCCGCAAAGTGAACGGTTTCGCCAGAGGCTCCCCTACCAGGGGCAACCGCGACGACCGCCGCCAGTGGCGGAAACAGGGAGGAGCTGTTGGGGCAGCGGCCAGCAAGACGCAAGCGGAGCGCGGCGGATGCTGGGAGCCGCAACCCGGCCTTGTCGAGCGAAGCGAGACTGAGAGGTTGTACGAAGGAGAGCCTGACCGACATGCCAATGGCTCCCCCTTTGGGGGAGCTGGCGAGGAGCTTGCGACGAGACTGAGAGGGCTAGGCCGCTGCCAAACAGCTCTGATACAGCGATAGTATCGCTCTGACAAAAAGCCTGCCCATCGCTGCGCAGCGGCTCTTTCCTGCCGGGCTTGCCCTCTCCGTCACCTTCGGTGACACCTCTCCCAAAGGGAGAGGCTTTGGCAG
>OAVG01000731.1_pt1 | contig 11788 bp, 9 predicted proteins | sample 1495271 | NCBI WGS metagenome assembly OAVG01 (sample SAMEA2580077, study PRJEB22360) | human gut metagenome | biome: human gut; feature: human-associated habitat; material: faeces | place: Denmark | collected 2008/2010 | reverse complement strand
AAACTCCGCTTTAGGGGGCTTTATGATTCAGACAGGGAAAATACCGATTACCCCAAAGCCAAATGAACCGACATCTCAACATTTAACGTTTCCAAAAAAATTCAAAAGTGCTCCGGTAGTCATGTTGACTCCATCCAGCGCAGTCCCCGGAACAGCTATACAAGGCGTGAGCGCAGTAAATGTAGAATCATCTGGTTGTGACGTATATATAACCAGAAATAATAATACTGAAACTAATATAATGTGGCTTGCTGTTGGGCCTAAGTAATCCTACATCTTTCCTATTGCAAGCCATGATATTTCTGTATCGGTATCATTTGTTCTTAGCACATATATGTCAAATCCATTTGTTGTTGTACCTATTACTCCAACTCCCAGTAATACTTTACCAGCAACAGATGATCTGGGAGTTATGAAGACTTCTGGTTTGCTTTTAAAAGGCGTCTTAAATGTTACATGTTTTGATGTTTGTTCATTTGGAACCGGCGTTATTGTGGTTTGCCCCGTAAGTAGTGTCATTCCACCTAAAGCGGAGTTTAGCACCTCTTCCACCGTGGTTTCTGTGCCGTCACTTTTTTTGTGCTTTGTCTGGGCACTGTCTGTCTCAAAGTGATAAGTGTCCCAATCTGTCCCATTATTAATCTTAAACTGTGATTTTTTTATTGCTGCCATAATATATCTCCCTTCAAATTTTGATCCATACCTCACCCTTTGCGGGGGCACTTGGCGCTGTTGTTGCCGCTGTTATCTTGGTTCCATTTCCATCTGTTATCTTCTGATCTATCTGAGCCTTGGTATATGTTCCCACGTCCGCCGCTGTTGGCTTATCACCAGCGTGGTAAACTTTGTACCCATTGTATATAAACTCCTTGCCGAATATCTTCATGCTGGTCCTCCTACTCCTAACCGGTCACGGTCACCCTGTATTTACCAGAGGCCGGAGCCGTGGCAAACAGCAGTGTGACTACATTTACACCAGTCACCTGCACGTCGCACAAAACGACATTGTAAGGGCTTGCTTTTTCCCTCACAGTCACGGTGACATCCTGCGTATTGAGGTTATGAGTTATGGCGGCTGAAGCACTGGCAGGCACATCTGCGCTGTACTTTTTCGGGCGTGCATTCCATGCTGCTTTTTCTGTATCGGTTACAAAACGGTGCGTAGCATCGGGAGTAATCATACTTGCTGCATGTGTAGATGGATGCGTATATACCACTGACTCAGATCCATTGATTTTTATGTTTCCGTTTGTTCCTGACTTTTCTACTTTAGTAGCATCTGTCCGGGCGTGTGCACTCTGGCTGTGATCGTATGCAACCTTTCCGCGATCGCCTCGATATGCTGTTGAGGCCGTTTCACCGAGAGCGATTGTATCTGAGATAACCACAAATGCACTTCCTGACCAGCGGTATGTCTTATTTGTCGGAAGATCCACATAGATTTTTCCGGTCTCACCTGTGATCTCTGTGGTATGCGTATCCTCCTTGTAAAACTTGCTGCTGTAGTAATACCCTTCCAGCACGTCATCCACAAAAGAGGGCAACTGCGCAGCCGGAACCTTACCTGTGCTATCCAGCTCTGCAAGGCCGTTTGCGGCTCCTTTTAAGGATGTGTTAAGCTTTGAATTTAAAGCGGCCTGCTGTGCTGTGGATACAGGTTTATTTGCATCTGATGTATTATCTACATTCCCCAGTCCAACTTGAGCTTTTGTAACGCCATGTGGGTTTGACTTATTCGCAATATGCGCGATCAGGTCTGTGACGGCCTTCGATATTTTACCCAGCGCCACAGACAGCTTTTCACCGGAAGTCAGCTTTGCAAGAGTGGTTGCCTCTGTGTATGTCGGTGTCTGATCGTTCGTGGCAACATTCGGCACATTTCCAAGCCCAACATCTGACTTTGTGGTACCATGTGGATTTGTACCACTGCCGGGATGAACATATTTGTTTGCTCCTTCAGCAATACCGTCCAGCTTCTTTTTATCCGCGGCGGATTCCAAACCTGCGGCTGACTGTGTTGCTACAGGTATCGGATCGGTTCCCCCTGTCATGTGTTCCGAAGCATGTACCGGGTATGGCTCCACATTTATCAGCTCGACGTATTCCGCAAGGACCGTATCACCCGCATCCACTCCGGTTTTAAGTGTAAATACTGTCTGCGACGTCTCTGTCACAATCTCATTGCTGACTTTTGCCCCATTCAAAAAGACAGCCAGCGCACCGATTCCCGGTCGATATTTTCCGCCGGTCAAAGTAAAGGCTGTCTGTCCTGCTGTAGCTGTAAATCTCTGCTGTTTTACGATATAGCTCGTGGGGTTATCATTTGCGCTGAGTACACCATCTGTTGTGATACTCAGGTTTGTCCCTACTTTAATTCCACCCAGCACTGTAGCGCTTGCAACAGGAGGTGTAAAAGTAGACGGCTTCCCGCTTACACCCGACCACAGAACACTGTCGGCAGTGGCAGCACTTTTGGCTTTAGCATTAATTCCAAGGTACACACTGTCATGGTTATGTGCTGCCGGTGGGAATGTAGATGGTTTTCCAGTCACATTTACCCATGTGATTGTATCCTGCCCGCCAACCTGTAGCCAGGTATTTGCGGCATTGTCCAACCAAATCTTTTTTGTATCCGTGGCAATATACAGTGCTTTACTCCCTGATGCAGTACCTTTATCTGCATCCAGACCCACAGTTATCTTTGTAGGCGTGAACCCCAGCTTTTCCACAATCTTAGCTTTTGTCAGCTCGTTAAGGATTGTGGCCGCCGATTTATTTTCGACGTTCCCAAGTCCCAGGTCAGTTTTAGTAGTACCATGTGGATTTGTGCCACTACCCGGATGAGCATAAACCTGCGTCTCAGATCCGTTGATTTTTATATTTCCGTTTGTTGTTGATTTTTCTACTTTGGTTGCCCCTGCGGTGATTCCATCCAGCTTTGATTTGAGAGCCAAAGTAAATGTCTCACCGGTGTAGGTGTATATGATATTTTTCCAGGCACCGTTAACATACACATAGACCACATGATCTGTTGTGTTGCAATATATCTGCCCCTCTACGGGGCTGTCCGGTGCAGTAGCAAGATTCTGTATCCTTGCATTCTGCAGTTCATTCTTACCCAAATTCAAATTAGTTAATAAATCCATTTTTCCTCCTAATTGAGATACGCTTTTCCTGCAAAACCGGCGGTAAATGTTGCTGTGAGGTTGTTACGGTCAATATAACGGATATCACCTACGACAACGGAGCCAGCGCTGTCTACCACGGTAACACTGGGATACTTATTAAGGTTGTGCGCAATCTGCCACACGGCTTGAGCTGATATCTGTGTATGTGTATATGTGACGCTCATGCCGTCTTTGCCGTCCTGCCCATCTTTACCGGCAGGTCCCTGCAGGTCAGTATATTTATAGGCTCCTTCATCTTCTCGCTTTACACCAAGTTTTGTACCATCCCAGCGGTACTGTATACTATACCCCTGTGGCCCCTGCTTTCCTTCAGGACCAGGTATACTCTCGTTTTTCGCAGTGTCTCCGCTGACGGCATTAACTTTCTCTATGATGGATTTCGTAGCGGTGCCGAAGGTTGGCTCAACTACATACCCGTCCGAATCAAGTGTTTCCATGACTTCCGTGATCCGCTCATGCAGTAAAAGGGACCACTCTGCATCCTTCGTTGTGACCACATCACCAAGGTTCCACTTTTTTTGATACAGAGCTGCATCGGCCTCGCAGGTATAAGAGGATATTTTCTCACATTCTACCAGCTTTACCCTGCCTCGGTCCGGTAGGTTCGCTTCATCTTCTACGTCCCGGGCATCCACAAACAACTCGTACCGATCAAGACCGGTTTTCTCATTTCCAATGATTTTAATGACTCGCTTTGCTCCGTCTCCCTGTCCTCCAGTGTAAGCACAGTTTTTGTATTCGCTGCTATCCCGAATGTACTCACGATTTTCAATATTATCGTAGTTGACATTAAAGATCATAGGCGGGCGGTCAGTTTGATTCACTGTCCGGTCCACACCTTCTAATACCTCAAATACAAATTGCTTATTCTGTGGGTCCAACGATACACAGACACCAAGTCCCGAGGCGCTACATAACTCCTCCAGGCAGTCAGTAAGTACGTCATACCTTGTTTGGTATGTCAGCCGATCACCCCTGCCGGCGCTTTGCTTTATCACAAGCTTAGGGATTTTTCTTTTACTGTCCGCCGGGGAAACTGCATTTGTGTTAACCAAAGCAGTCATGATATCTTCTGCCGCGGCCTTGTTAAATTCATGATGCGCTTTCCCCTTTGGCGGGACTGTTATCCTCTGCGTGAGCATATGGAGCAGAGAGAACCCTTTGAGTTCCACAGATCCTCCCTCTTCGTCATCCGCCCCGATGTACTTTATAATCCCTGTTTTCCTGGCGTCATTGTCAAGCATGATGATATTCCCATCCTGAAATAACCGGTCATACATAACAGAGGAATGGATTTCAAAATCTCCATAACTTTTCCATTTGCTGACATGGATCAGGGCCGTGTAGTCTGTGATCTCTCCGATAAAATTGATATCGGGGTCAAAAAACCGTATATTTATCCGCTTATCCATATGGCTCCTGTCACCGCCCCTCCAGGCTCCGTAGCCTGTGCAAAAATGTTACGCCAACCGGTTCCCTGCACGTTTTTAAACCACGCCTGGAACTGCCTATCAAATTCTTCTACCATTTCTTTGTATCCAGCCAAATTTTTCGGTCTGATTTCACCACATAACGCAGTATTGAATCTCTCATCAGTTATGGATATCTGACCGGTCACAGGGACATCAATACGATACAGGGATAGTTCATATCGCGACGCATCTCTCGTGAGTGCAGGTACTGTGGGTGTACTGCCGGCAGTACCTGCTTTGAGCACGGCCTGTATTGTTTTACTCTCATAATCCAAACGCAGCACAAGACGATAGATCACTTTGTAGGTGCTATTACGAGTGATCGGTATGGTCTTGTTGCTGTCGTTGTAATAAAAAAAGCCCTGCATAATAGCAAAACCGGGCGTTAAAATCACTGATTCGCCGCTTAGTGAGGCTGACAAAGTAAGGCTGCCATTACTCCCCCTACTTAAGCCGTCCTCATATATATTCTTGAAATACCGGTTGAACTCGTCCTGTCCGTACTCGGTATCTCCGTTAAAAAAACCATAGCTTTCCATGTATTCCTCCTATACTCCCAGATACCTTTTTTTGTACCGGATTATGACACTTTGCGGATTCAAGTCGTTCTGGGTACTGTACTGCAGCAAGTTGTCCCCCAACTGCAGGGAGAAGAAGGTTGAACCCAGGTCGATATAATCAAACGCATCCTCCCGGATACCGTTTCTCTCAATCTCCACAATCTTATTCCGGAATGCAGTGTTGATAAACAGTACGTCATCACTGGTAAGGGTCCGGTTTACCTGAACATATTCTCCCGTAGTCAGGTTTGTCACTCTGGGATTCTCTGCAGGGCCGTGAAATTCTACCTCTATGGGCGTTTCTACATGTCCATCGTTTACAATATTCACCCTGGGATCTCCGCGTCGTTTCATGTGAAATGGGAGCTTGAATTTCCATTTCCAGCCATCCACCCATGTGCTGATTGCCTCCATTAAGTGATATGGGGTCTGGAAATCAGGATCTACGCAGACAAGTTCAAGCAGGCAGGAAATAGGTTCAAACACATTCTGGCTGCTGAATTTCAGCTTTTGGACTTCGTACTCTATGGCTCTCTCTGTTCCCATAAAATCAACAGTTAAGATTCCGCTGCTGTAGGGGGAGAAAAAGCCAATCAGCTTTTGCCTTACTTCCGGGATGTCTTCATATCCGAGATAGTCAAATTCTATGGCTATCGGCCTTTTTAGTATTTTCATCCGTCTTTTACGTTCTCCCGCATAGCCAACATTTTCCTCCGTCAACAGGTCGTAATCCGTTGATTCCAGCCCCTCATATGCCGTTACAGAAAAAGAGGAGTCGTCTAAGACAAGCTCCTCTTCCCCTTTCCGGAATGTAAATATTATCTTTCTTGTCATCCAAATGCCAGCTCCCTTCCTACTTTCCGCAGTTCTCTTGCCATTTCTACATGCGATTTCACAGGCTGATATATATTCACCGTCTGCTCTACCTTTGCCGGTTCCTGCGGTTCAGGCGCTGTTACCGTGGCGATATACCTATTCGCCAAATGATTCCCGGCAATCCGGCTCAGGTTGTTGTCAAAATCTCCTCGCATTTTCGCAAGTAAAGAATTTGGGTCAAATGTCAATTTATCAGACAACCGGTCAACAGCTTTTTCGACACCTCGCTTGTTTTCGTCGATACCTACTTCAAGTCCCTTGTCATACCAACGTCCTATTGCACGCATAACCCTGGAAGGTGATGCTACTTTAAGGTTTCGCTGTGCGGCTGCTACAGCTTGATTTGCAACGTCTGCTGCCGCTGCTGCCACTCCGCCGCCGCCTGCCCGAATACCAGAAGCGAAGCCTGCAGAAAACTGGACACCTATGTCATAACCACTGCCAGAATAACCGCTCAGACTGCTTTCTGCATCACTGCCAAGACCGGATGCTGCTGTAGACGCAGAACTTCGACCTGAATCAATCCCTTCACTGAATGATCTTGCAAATTTTGAGCCTTGTGTCCTCCCCTCTGTAGAAAGGTTACACTCGCTCAATCCCCGAATAGTTCCGGTGCCTAATGCTCTTGCCGCACTTATAGCGGAGGATGTAATACCTCTGATACCGGCACAAAACATATTCACAGCTGAGCGGGCCTGAGACTGGAAATTACTACCCAGGTTCACTCCTTTTAGGGCAGATGCGGAAGAACGTCCAAGATTTTTAGTTGCTGAGGATATTGTACCCTGGCTCCCTTTAATGGTGCTATTCAAGATGTTGGTCGCATTTGTTCCGGTTGTCTGGAACATACTGCTGATTCCTGAATTTTGTAAGGCCATACCCGCGGAACTGCCCACACTGCTTGCCGCCGCAGCGCCCTGGCCTGCACCGGACAACATACCAAATGCAAAATTTGACGCCGCACCATTTGCCTGACCAGCAAATACACCTGGCATATTTGACGCCATAAGAGCCGCATTCGTGGAATTACCAAAATTGGCACCGCTTGCTCCTGCCTGTGCTGCCCCATTCATGAGAGTAAGATTTGCAATATCCGTAGCCGCTTGTGCGTTTGTGCCAAATACTGTAGGCATATTAGCTGAGGCAATTCCTGCATTTGCCGCCGATCCGATGGATGCAGAAGTTGACTGAACGGTATCTTTCAGGCCATTTATTGCATTTATAAGAGCTTGTACCGCATTTGTACCTGTTTCTGAAGGTTCCGTTGTTGTATCGACTGAGCTGGCTCCGTTGTTCACTTCTTCGGTCACTTCCGCCATTGCTGCATTTACAGGCTCTTTTCCAGCGTCAGCCGATTCTGTCATCGCCTCTATTGATTCTTCAGTTTTTTCTGCCGGTACCGTAGTTGTGTCAACCCCGGATGCACCTTCTGGTATTTCTTCCATCAGGTCCGCACCGGCTTCATTTACTTCGGGTTTACCTTCGTTTATTTTTTGGACAGTTTCATCCACGACTTCCTCAGCCTTTTCCCCCGCCGTCTCCTTTGCTGTCTGTCCACCATCTGCGATTTCCCCGGAAAGAATATCCATCATATCTTTTCCTGTACCATCTAACGCACCGCTATCAACTAAGTATTCACGGAATGTATTTAGGATTTCTTCAGATGTCATAACAGATGCATCCTTGAAAGCCGGAATTTCTCCGCTCATACCTTCAAGCATTTCACCCATTGAGCGCTGCATCTGCTCTTTGCCTTCACCACCAAGTTCTCCCATTGCCAGCAATGCCTGCAAGATGGATGCGCGGAGACTCTTTGGTATTTCACCTCCAGATTCTTCTATTTGCATGACAGCGAGATGAAACCCTTCTGTCATGGTCGTATAATCTGTAGATCCAAGTGCTTGTTGAATAACTTCTTGACTTACGGCTATTCCGTCAGCCGCGTTACGTGCTTCTACAGGAATCTGCGAATACATGTTAAGAGCTTCTTGTACACTTTCTGGCGTTCCTTCCGCCAACTTATCCATGACGGCATCCAAACCTTGTATTTCCGTTCCAGCGTCAACTGCTGCTTTACTTGCCTGAGATAATTTTTCCCTAGTATTTTCTAAATTTGTCTGCGCCTTTTCAAAGCCTTCTAAATCACCGTTTTTATTATAGTTCTCAACGGCCTTTGAATAATCCTTTAGCGCATCATTATATCTTTTTTGAGCCTCGTTTAATTCCCCCTGAGCCTCTCCCTGTTTTTGAAGTGCCTCTGTAAACTGGCTTGATGTTGCTTCCTGTAAAGATTTTAGCTTCAGATTACGCACATACTCATCTATGGTATTATTTACATCTTTCAATGATTGCTGAACTTCATCATTATCAGCAATAAAGCCTTCTGATGTAACATGATAATTGGTACCCATAGCATCATTTAGCTGCCCCAAGATATAGTTTGCCATATCTTCACAGCCTTCTTTTACATGCCCCGTTTCATCAAAAGCCTCTTCGAGTTTCCCCCTCCACTTTTCTATTGGGGCACCAGACGCCTCAATAGATGAACTGGTATTTGACATGGAATCCTTCAGACTATCCAAGTCATTTTGTGTCTTTTCAATGGAAGCACCAAGTTCATCCATTTTCTTATTGAAAACATCCTGTTGCTCATCCGCGCGTCCTGCTGTGAGTGCGTATGTAGCCAATCCGCCTACAAGTAGGGCAATGGCACCGGCAATCAGGGTAGCAGGGTTTGCAGCCATAATAGCATTCAGGGCAGTGGTAGCAAGACCTGCACCTTTTGCAGCGCCTGTCAAACTGGTGATGACGCTTACAACGGATGACACCGGACCGCTAACAGCTTTGAAAGTTTTAAATGCAGCCACAACGCTGACAACAGTAGGGATAATATCATCCATATTCCCGCCCAGCCTTTTAAACACTGCACCTACAGCGTTTAAAACTGACTGCGCAACGCTCAAAAGGTTTTTAGCCCCGGACTTGAATGTCCTGACGAGAGAGTCCAAGGCTTTCTTTGCAGGTTTCTGCATTTCCTTCGGGAGTAGCTTTACCAGTCCGTCACACAGGGATTTTACAATATCATTCGCTGCAACTTTAAGCTGCATTTTGTTTTTGCCAATACCTTTTACGAAGGATTTAACTACGGAAACTGAGGCGTCTATCATCTTTGGAGCCGATTGTGCCACCTTCGTAGCAAGCCCTGCCAGTATGTCTCCTGCCTCTTCAACAGCAGCGTCAAATCCGCCCTGCTTAAAAGCCTCTGTGAGTCTGTTAACGTCCGCAATCCCGTTATCTGCAGCATTCTTTAAAGGCTCCTGCATACTCTCGTATACTTCGATTCCCAGACCTTCCAGAGATGATTTGAGGATGGTTAGGCTTCCCTGCAGATTGTCCAGCATGGTTTCTGCCATTCTCTCAGCAGTGCCGTCACAATTTTCAATGGCGCTTTGCAGCTTTTCATATTCTTCTGGAGATGCTCCTACAATAGCCAGCAGACCGGACATTGCCTCCTGGCCTCCTAATGCTGACGCTGTAGCCGCTTTCTCCTCTTCACTCAGCCCAGAAAATCCCTCACGCAGATCCTGCATGATGGTATCCAGGGACTTCATATTTCCCTCAGAATCTGTCAGGGATATACCAAGCTTATTCATGGCACCCTGGGTTTCTTTCGTAGGCTTTGCAAGCCTGGTCATGATGCTTCTAAGTGCAGTTCCCGCTTGTCCTGCCTTTATACCTCTGTTCGCCATCAAGCCGATTGCAAGAGCTGTATCCTCTGCGGTATACCCCATTGCCCCAGCTACGGATGCCGCATACTTAAACGTCTCACCCATCATGGCCACATTGGTATTCGCATTACTGGACGCCGCTGCAAGGATATCCGCAAAATGCCCGCTGTCACTGGCCTGCAGTCCGAACGAACTCAATGCATCCGTCACGATATCAGATGTAGATGCTAAATCCTCTCCTGACGCCGCTGCCAGATTCATGATACCTTCTACACCATTCAGCATTTCCTCTGTTTTCCAACCGGCCATTGCCATATAATTCATGGCTTCAGCGGCTTCCGAAGCAGAGAATTTTGTTTTCGCACCCATCTCCTTAGCTTTTTCGGTCAGTTTGCTAAGGTCTGTCCCGGTCGCCCCAGAAACAGCGGCTACTTTTGACATGGCAGCCTCGAAATCAGAGCCAACTTTCACGGCAAAACCGCCGGCTACTGTTATTGCTGTACCAACACCGGCAAGAGCCGTTACCGCAATCTCTGCCGAATGCTTCGCGGCGGAACCAATCTTACTAAAAGCACTGGACGCTGCCCCTGCTGCTGCGTTACCCTGTTGGCTGACGTTACTTGTCAGTTTTTTAAGGTCTTTTAGCGCCCCAGCATTATCTATACTTGTGTCAATCGTAATTTTGCCATCAGCCAATAATCCCACCTGCCTTTCGCAAGCGTCATCGGCTCATAATGGCTCTACTTGACACTTAAATCCTTATTTCAAATTCTTTTTTGCACTTTCTGCCCTTGCACTGGATGTATACGCCCTGGCAGACAACCCTTGCCGGATCATAAGCTATGGGCATTTTATATCCACAATAGGGGCACACAATCTTTATGCGCTTTTTGTTATTATCCAAAGGGGTCCCTCCCTTCCAGGAGCGCCTGTACTATAGCTTCATCTTCTTCAGATTTCTTTTCCTGGACACGGAAATACCGCTGTAAGGCCGCATAAGCTTTCTTCTGTTCTTTGGACAAGTTTTTATTTTTCGTGTCTATCGTCCGGTATTCAATCACCTTTGACAGACGACACGAAGGGGAAATATCCTCCAGCATCCAGTTAAATTTCCACCAGTGCAGATACGGAATATCGTACAGATCAAGCCCGTACGTTTGGAGGAAGGCAGTATAGATCAAAGCGGAATCAGCGCCAAAATCCATAGGAACCGCATTATTAAGGCCCAGTGCTGCACGCGGAAGGGAACTCTTTTTTCCTATATCTCCACACTTAACAAACCACCCGATTGCATCTGCTATATCGTCAGCTCTCATATTCGGTTTGCGTAGCACCTCTTCCCCCAAAAGCATATCTATGGCTTCTAAAACCGCATTGCCATTACTCTGTCCTCTGATAATCTCGTCGTAGCGGAGGATATCCCTAAAATCCGTTTTGATTGCATACGCTTCTCCCGCAATCTCCACAGTTACTGGAAGCCGTTCTGTTAATCTCACTCTGTATCAACAGCCTTCTCAACTTCCATTGCCGCGATGAGTGCTTCATTCGCTCTCTCTTGTTCGCGCATCTGGTGATTATATTCTTCTACCAGTTCCTTAAACGCATTTGTGCAGGCTCTTAGAGAGTTGTTGGCACCACAGATTTTTTCTCCAGCGCCAGCCCCAAATATACCATCGAAACATGCTTTAACGGACTCACAAAGATACAGATACTGTTTTGGCTGCGGAGCGTTTTTATCAAGCCTGTTTGCCTTTTCTGAAATATTCTGCATTGCATCAAGATATTTTTGAAGGGTGTCTGCGTCTGTCGCATCAAAGTTAAGTTCATCAAAATTTATAATCATTTTTTACCTCCATAAAAGGCCAGGGCTATTCTGCCCCAGCCTCACTCTCCACAGTTTTTCTAGCTATTCTTTTTACGGCCGTTTTAGCAGGTGCTACGGCTGGCGGAGGTTCCTTGTACAT
>OAVG01000729.1_pt1 | contig 11826 bp, 8 predicted proteins | sample 1495271 | NCBI WGS metagenome assembly OAVG01 (sample SAMEA2580077, study PRJEB22360) | human gut metagenome | biome: human gut; feature: human-associated habitat; material: faeces | place: Denmark | collected 2008/2010 | reverse complement strand
AGAGGCCCTGGCCGCGGCAAAGGGCCTCTGCCTGGAACAGGCCGCGGATATGGATTACCGCACGTACAGGCAGCAGCAGTATGACAAGCTCGCAGAAGAGCTCAGGGAGAATCTGGACATGGCTGCCGTGTACAGAATCATGGACATCAGCCAAAAAGGAAAAATGGGCATCAGCCGAAAGGGAAAAGGAGAGGAGAAGCCGGATGACGGATATACAGTTGGAACAGGTACTGCCGGGAGATATTGAAAGGCGCAGTTTTGAGATCATACAGGAGGAACTGTCCTTACAGGGCATACATCTGGAGCCTGAAAATGAAATGGTCATCAAGAGGGCCATCCACACCACGGCGGATTTTGATTATGCACAAAACCTGGTATTTTCCGGCCAGGCTGTAAAAAAGGGCACAGAGGCCTTAAAAGCCGGCGCTGTTATTGTCACGGATACCAATATGGGGCTGTCCGGGATCAATAAAAAAAGGCTGTCCGCCCTGGGCGGGGAAGCCTTCTGTTTTATGGCAGATGAGGATGTGGCCCTGCAGGCAAAGGAACAGGACACCACCAGAGCTGTGGCCAGCATGGAGAAGGCGGCCAGGCTCTACGGGCTGCAGGGGCGTCCGCTGATTTTTGCCGTAGGCAATGCGCCCACGGCCCTGGTCCGCATTTATGAGCTTATAGAAGAAGGACTGGTCTCCCCGGCCCTTGTCATCGGCGTGCCGGTGGGATTCGTGAATGTGGTCCAGTCCAAGGAACTGATTCTGACTCTGGAGGATACGCCGTATATTGTGGCAAGGGGAAGAAAAGGCGGCAGTAATGTTGCCGCCGCCATTTGTAACGCGCTGTTATACCAGATTCCTGTGTAAAGTGTGGAGGAAGGCAGGCTTCCGGCACGCTCCGGTCTATTTCCGGCCGCTCCAGCAGTAGGTGCAGAGCTTGCAGGGGGAGATGCCGATGGACTTCACCAGGTCATCCAGCCTGTGGTAACGAAGGGTGGTGAATCCCAGGCGCTTGCGGATTTCCTCAATCATTTCTTTGTAATTGGCGCTGTCCGGGTCCGTGTAAGTGTTTAACACGTCCCGGGACACATTATCTCCCTCCCTGTCCCGAATAATGCGTCTGGTAATCAGATCCAGCTCTGAGGTGGAACGGGAAAAGTTAAGATAGGGGCATCCGAACATAAGGGGAGGGCAGGCCGGACGTATGTGCACTTCCTTTGCACCGCTCTGGTACAGGAATTCCGTTGTCTCACCCAGCTGTGTGCCCCGCACAATGGAGTCGTCGATGAGCAGCAGCTTTTTGCCGCGGATCAGCGCGTCCACAGGAATCAGCTTCATGCGGGCGATCAGGTTTCTCTGGCCCTGATTCTGGGGCATGAAGGACCGGGGCCAGGTGGGAGTGTACTTGATAAAGGGACGGGCAAATGGAATGCCGGATTCATTGGCATACCCGATGGCGTGTGCGATGCCTGAGTCGGGAACGCCCGCAACCACTTCGGGCTGCGCCTCATCCCTCTTTGCCAGCAGCTTTCCGCACTCATAGCGCATGCTCTCCACATTGATGCCCTCGTAGCTGGATGTGGGATAGCCGTAGTATACCCACAGGAAAGAGCATATCTTCATTTCTTCCCTGGGAGGGCTGACCGTCTCCACGCTTTCAGGCGTCATATATACGATCTCGCCGGGCCCAAGTTCTTTGTAGTCCGTATATCCCAGATTGATGTAAGCAAAGCTTTCAAAGGAGGCGCAGTAGGCGTCGTCCTTGTGCCCGATGACAATGGGGGTTCTTCCGAATTTATCCCTGGACGCATAGATTCCTTCCGGAGTCAGCAGCAGGATGGACATGGAGCCCTCTATTTTTTCCTGGGCATATAGAATGCCCTCCACCAAGGTGGATTTCTGGTTGATAAGGGCAGCCACCAGCTCCGTTGCGTTGATGCGCCCGTGGCTCATTTCCATGAAATGGATGTGGCCGTTTTCATAGGCCGAGGCCACCAGCTCGGCCTCGTTGTTGATTTTTCCCACGGTGGTTATGGCAAAGCTGCCCAGGTGGGACTGAATCAGAAGGGGCTGGGGTTCGTTGTCGGAAATACATCCGATTCCCAATGTTCCCTCCAGCTCGTCCAAATCCCCGTCAAATTTCGTACGGAAGGGGGTATTTTCTATATTGTGGATGGACCTTGTAAAGCCCTGGCTGCCGTATACGGCCATTCCGCCTCTCTTTGTCCCCAGATGGGAGTGATAGTCCACTCCGAAAAACAAGTCCAGGGTACAGCTGTTTTTTGATGCAACACCAAATATTCCGCCCATATGTCATACCTCTTTTATCTATGTGTTTGTTTTATGCCTTCACGGTTGATTGCGGCTCTGTCTGCCGGTTACGGACTTATCATAACATATATTAGTAGTACAGGACAATATGATTGATATATTATTTATACTTATGAGAAACTATAAGCATGCAGGGAAAGGCTTTCCGGTGAATATTCACTTTAGCACCGGGATGACAATTCCCTGCATTTGAGGTATACTTGTGATAAAACTTGTGATAAATTTTCTGGAGCATTCAGCTATATTCAGGAAATAAGGAGGCTTGTAAATGACAGAACCAGATGGACAGGATGAGCGGGAGAGACAGCAGGCCGTCCGCCTGACCGTTGCCCAGGACGGCAGCGGTGACTATGATACGGTAGGCGCGGCCCTGGCGGCCCTGGGAGACAAGGACGGACCGCCGGCCTGCATTTTCATAAAAGAGGGCGTGTACAGGGAACGGCTGGAAATTACAAGGCCGTGGATTACACTGGAGGGCCAGTCAGCCGGCAGCACCGTCATTACCTGGGGACTGTCTGCCGGGATGGCTATGGAGGACGGCAGTAAGCGGGGGACCTTCCGCACCTACAGCGTGCTGGTTGACACCCACGATTTTACCGCGAGGAACCTGACCATTGAAAACAGCGCCGGTCCGGGGGAAGCAGTGGGACAGGCACTGGCCCTGTATGCGGACGGGGACCGGATTCTGCTTAAAGGATGCAGGCTGCTGGGAGGCCAGGACACACTCTTTACAGGCCCCCTACCTCCGAAGGAGATACAAAAGAACGGATTCATCGGACCAAAACAGTTTTCGCCCAGGATAAACGGACGCCACTGCTACCAGGACTGTTTTATCCGGGGGGACATAGATTTTATATTTGGCAGTGCCACAGCCTATTTTGACAGGTGTGAGCTGTATTCTGCCGGCAGGAATACAGAGAAAAAGGGGGATGTGACCGCCGCGTCCACCCCCAAAGGCCAGAAATACGGGTATGTGTTCCGAAACTGCCGGTTTACAGGCAACAGCTCCCGTGAAAGCGTCTATCTGGGCAGGCCCTGGAGGGATTACGCCAGGACCGTGCTCATTGACTGCTATCTGGGACCCCACATATGCCGTGAGGGGTGGCATGACTGGGATAAAAAGAATGCGCGATCCACCCTGTTTTACGGGGAATACGCAAGCTATGGACCGGGGGCGGGAGGACAGGATGCAGCGGACCGGTATGCGGCGGGACAGGATGCAGCGGACCAGGGTACAAGGGACCGGGGTACATCCAGGCCGGACTGGGTTTTTATGCTTACCCGTGATCAGATACAGGACTACACCATGGAACAGGTCTTAGGCGGAACAGACGGGTGGAATCCCGGGGCATAATATTTAAGCAGGAAAGAAGGAATATACTTATGGATTTATACCGTATCATACTGGTGGACGACGAGGAAGAGGTCAGGCAGAGTATCATCAGGAAGATTGACTGGACGGGAGCCGGTTTCTGCGTGGTTGGGGATGCGGAAAACGGGGAGGAAGCCCTGGAGAAAGTGGAGGCCCTGGAGCCGGACCTGATACTGACGGACATCAGAATGCCCTTTATGGACGGCCTTTCCCTGGCTGAACGGGTGAGGCAGAAATATCCTTCGGTGAAAATCGTGATTTTTTCAGGCTACGATGATTTTGAGTATGCCAAGCAGGCCATAAAGCTAAATGTGACGGAGTACATCCTGAAGCCTGTGAATGTGGAGGAGCTGACTGCCATTTTAAAGCGTATCAAATCCAACCTGGACGATGAGATTGAACAGAAAAGGAATGTAAGCCTGCTGCGTGAAAATTATATACGCAGTCTTCCCATTCTCAGGGACCAGTTTTTAAACGAGCTGGTGGGAAGCACTGTGCCCGGAAATCTTCTTAAGGAAAAGCTGGCTGAGTATGATATCCCGCTGGCAGGGGCCAAGAAATGGGTGGCTGCGGCCATTGACATAGAGCCGGAGGAGATCCGGGAAGGGAATATGCTGCCTCTCCACAAGGAGAGGGACCTGATTCCCATTTCCGTCATGCAGATCGTGGAGGAGAAGCTGGGGAACTATTGCCGTTCTTCCGTATTCACTTCCTCCAGGACCTCCTGGTCTGAGCTGGCCCTTATTGCTGCCATTGACGGGGATAACAGCCAGACCGGGCTGATTGACGTGCTGGGGGATATCTGCAAGGAGACAAAAAAGATTCTGGAGGTGCCGATTACCATTGGCATCGGCCACAGCTGCCAGGACCTGGGGGAGATCAGCGGATCCTATAAGGCGGCCGTGGACGCCCTTGGCTATAAGGCCATTGTGGGAGCGGGAAGCACCATCTATATCAATGACGTGGAGCCTGTAAGCGGGGGTAAGCTGAGCTTTGACAGCAAGGACGAAGCGGAGCTTATTGCGGCCATCAAGTTCGGTCCCAGGGAGAAGATAGAGGAAGCGGTACAGGCGGTCATGGATAAAATGAGCGATGCAAAGGTGCATTTCAGGCAGTGCCAGGCATATATGCTCAGCGTGTCCAGCTCCATTGTCCAGCTGATTCAGCAGTATGACCTGGACCTGGAACAGCTGACGGAGGAAGGGGAGGAGCAGGGAGATACCTTTGCCGTCATCCCCAGGATGATGAAAAAGGAGGACTTTGCCCACTGGCTTCTCTCCGCCGCCCTCAGGATGAACCAGGCCATGAACCGGGAGCGGGATAATACCATGAAGCAGGTCATCCAGAAGGCCAAGGAATATATTATGGACAATTACCAGGACCCGGATTTATCCGTGGAGAAAATATGCCGCCAGCTGCACATGAGCCCGGCCTATTTCTCCACCATGTTCAAGAAGGAGACAGGACAGGCATATACCGCCTACCTGACCCAGGTCCGTCTGGACAAGGCGGTGGAGCTTCTCAACAAGACCGATGACAAGACCTATGTCATAGCGGCCAAGGTGGGATATCAGGAGCAGAATTATTTCAGCTATGTATTCAAGAAGCGTTTCGGGGTCTCGCCCACCAAGTTCAGAGGGGTAAAATAGATATAAAAGGACTGCTGGGCCGCGTATCGCATAAACGCGGCAGGCAGCGTAAAGGAGAAGGGGACATGTTGTTTGAGAAGCAGAGGATTAAGCTGCAGAAGGCCAGCATACGCTACATCATATTCATCTACTTTACTCTGACGGCCCTGGCCGCCAGTATATTCATAGGCATCTCCCTGTATTCCAGGCTGTCGGGCCAGATGTCCGCCACCATCCGGGAGGAGAACCAGATTCTGATTAATCAGATCACCAGGTCCATGGAGGATTACCTGCGGATCGTGATGAAGCTGTCCGATTCCCTGTACTATGGGGTTATCAAGAACGCGGATCTGGCCAGCGGCTCCATCGGAAGCGAGATGACCCTTCTCTATGACAACAACAAGGACAATGTGGAAAATATTGCCCTTTTGTCCAAGGAGGGAAAGCTTCTGGAATCCGTGCCTGCAGCCCGCCTTAAGACAAATGTGGATGTCACCGGGGAAAACTGGTTTACCTCCACCCTGGAGAAAACAGAGAATATGCATTTCTCCACGCCCCATGTCCAGTATATCTTTGACGGCAGCGAGAACCAGTACCGGTGGGTTATTTCCCTGTCAAGGGCAGTGGAAATAACCCAGGGACCCTCCACAGACCAGGGAGTCCTGCTGATTGACATACGCTACAGCAGTCTGGAGCAGCTCTTTGACGGTGTGAATCTGGGAAACGGGGGCTATGTCTACTTAATCAGCAGCAGCGGGGAAATCATATACCACCCCCAGGCCCAGCTTATTGATTCAGGAATCGTCCGGGAGAACAACCTGGAGGTATCCGGACTCAGGGACGGCAATTACCGTCAGACTGTGGACGGGGAGGAACGGACCGTCACGGTTAAGACCGTGGGATATACAGGCTGGAAGGTGGTGGGGGTGACGCCCCTTGACGGCGTGTCCCTCAACAATATAAAGACAAAGCTCCTGGTGATTTTTATGATTGCCTTTGTGCTTTTTATCATGACCATCATCAATTCCTATATTTCCTCCAGGATAACAGACCCCATCAAGGAGCTGGAGAAATCCGTCAATGAAATTGAGGCAGGCAATCTGGAGACTGAGGTCAGAAGCGGCGGATCCTACGAGATACAGCATCTGGGCAATTCCATACAGAACATGGCACGGCAGATACGGCGGCTTATGGACGATATTGTGGCGGAGCATGAATCCAAGCGCAAGAGCGAGTTTGACACCCTTCAGGCGCAGATTAATCCCCACTTCCTATATAATACCCTGGACATCATTGTGTGGATGATTGAAAATGAGAATCTGACCGACGCGGTGCGGGTAGTGACGGCTCTGGCCAGGTTCTTCCGCATCAGCCTCAGCAGGGGAAAGAGCATCATAACGGTCAGGGATGAGCTGGAGCATGTGCGCAACTATCTTATGATCCAGCACATGCGGTATAAAAACAAATTTTCCTACACCGTGGAGGCAGAGGATGAGGTCCTTGACCTGGCCAGTCTCAAGCTTATCCTCCAGCCCCTGGTGGAAAATGCCATCTATCACGGTATGGAATTCATGGACGGCGACGGGGAAATCCGCATACGGGCATGGCGCAAGGATAAGGATTTATTCATGAGTGTGTCGGACAATGGTCTGGGCATGACCCTGGAGCAGGTAAAGAGGCTGTTCGGGGATACGGACCACGTGCCGTCGGGCAGGGGATCCGGCATTGGGGTGAAGAATGTCAACCAGCGTATCCGTCTGTATTTTGGAAATGGCTATGGACTGGAAATCCAGTCGGAGCCGGATGAGGGGACCACGGTCACGGCCCATCTGCCGGCCATCTCCTACGAGGAAGTAAAGAAAGAGGGATCCAATGTTAAATAAAGGAAAAATACTCTGGTGCATATGGGCCGGTATCCTGGTCCTGCTGTTTTTGATGTCCTCCACGGATCTGATTATCAAGGAAAAGAAAATCGAGGTATATCCGATTTCCGTCATCATAGAGGGGGACAACGACGACTATTATGTGAATTTCAAAAAGGGTATGGACCAGGCTGCAGCCGAGTTCCATGGGGATGTCAGCTTTATCACACTTTATGCTTCCGATGACCAGGCGCAGCAGATGGAGCTGGTAAAACGGGAAATCAGGGACGGGACCAGGGCGGTGATCCTGGCTCCGGTAAAGACCGGGGAGGCTGCAGAGGAGCTGGAGAATATGAACCCCGGCTGCCCTGTCATCCTTTTGGGACAGTCTGGGGATGAGGGAGGGAATCTGGATTCCATCGGTGTGGACGGCAGGGAGATTGGACGGCTGCTGGGCCAGGCAGCGGCTTCCCAGGCCCCCGGGGATGTGCCGGTCTATCTCTTTTGCAGGGGACTGGACTATGGGGACAGCGCCCAGGTCTACGAAGGGGTCAGGACTGTTCTGGATGAGAAGGGGTATCATTACCGGCTCATTGAGAAGAAAAACCAGGACACATTCCGTCAAGCCATACAGGAGACAGACTCTCCCGGAGGCGGCAGGATTACCATTATAGCGCTGGATGTGCAGTCGCTGGACCAGGCCACCCGTATACTGGAGGAAAATACCATATACCAGGGCAGGGTGGCAGGACTCTACGGCGCAGGGAGCACCACCTCCCTGCTCAGGGCTCTGGACAAGGGGATTATCACAGGGATGACTGCCTATAACCAGTTTGATGAGGGATATTTAAGCGTGAAGCAGGCAGTGGAAGCCATCCAGGGCACGCACCGGAAGCAGCAGACCGTGCTGGAGGCTATCTATGTGGATGAGGACAGGCTGAGGGATAAGACATACGAGAAAATGCTCTATCCCATTGAGTAAGTGAGAGGGGCCGGAAGTAAGAGGAAACAAGATAAGGAAAGGGGCATTGCGGTGAAAGGGAAGTGGATGTATCTATTGGCAGCCTGCATGGGGGCGGCTGTCCTCATAGGGGCGTGGCAGTACGGGGCAAGGGAAGACGGGCGGAAGGCGGATAAGAACTCCATCCGCATCGGGGTTCTGCTCTACCGGGGGGACGACACCTTCATCGGTACCCTGCGCACCGGTCTGGAGGACAAGGCAAAGGAATATGAACAGGAAACAGGAATCAAGGTAAAGCTGGACATCATGGACGCCAAGGGGAGCCAGAATACCCAGAACAGCCAGGTGGAGCGTCTGATTTCCCTGGGCTGCGATGCCCTGTGCATCAACAGCGTGGACCGCTCATCAGCTTCCATTATCATTGACAAGGCCATGGACGCAGGCACTCCGGTGGTGTTCTTTAACCGGGAGCCGGTGGAGGAGGACATGAACCGCTGGGAAAAGCTGTATTACGTGGGAGCGGACGCCAAGGAATCTGCCGTGCTCCAGGGAGATATCCTGGTGGATGCCTACCGCCGGGATTCACGTACCCTGGATGCCAACGGCAACGGTCTGGTAAGCTATGTGCTCCTGGAGGGAGAGACCAGCCACCAGGATTCCCTGATCCGCACGGAGTGGTCTATCCAGACCTTAAAGGACGGGGACGTTCCGTTAGAGAAGATTACAGGAGGAATTGCCAACTGGGACAGAAGCCAGGCATCAGCGCTGATGGAACAGTGGCTGAAGGAGTATCCGGGACAGATTGAGCTGGTGGTCAGCAATAATGACGACATGGCCCTGGGAGCCATCGACGCTATGAACCGGGCCGGAATCGGGGCCAATTCCATCAAGGTGGTGGGGATTGACGGCACCCCGGTGGGCATCAAGGCCCTGGAGGAAGGGTATCTTTTCGGCACAGTGGAATCAGATAAGGAACGCTACTCCCAGGCCATATTTGACATTGCCTGGAGTCTGTCACTGGGCCAGGACCCAAAGGACAGGGTGCCGCAGCTGGAGGGAAATTATTACTGGTGTCCCCAGCGGGCGTTGACCCAGGCTGAGGCAAAATTGCTTAAAAACCAGTGATGCACATCAAAAACAACGATGAAAAAGGATAAAATCGAAGAAATTTTCTAATCATTCTATAAAAATCATATGGAAAAATGCACAATCAGGTCGTATAATGAACTTGTTGTTAAGCAAAAACAACCAAAGTCAACAAAACTATAAGGGAGGAATTAAAAATGAAGAAAGCATTAAGTGTTGCACTTGCGTGTTCCATGGCATTATCACTGGTTGCCTGCGGAGGCGGCAGCAAGCCAACGGAAGCACCAACCACAGCAGCTGCCGGGGATACCACAACCGAAGCAGCAGCAGACACAACCGCGGCAGATACAACCGCAGCACCGGAAGCAGGCGCAGAGGTGGCCAATAAGGATAAGCCTTTAGTATGGTTTAACCGCCAGCCCTCCAGCAGTGCTACAGGACAGCTTGATATGACAGCCCTGAATTTTAATAAGGATACATATTATGTAGGTTTCGACGCAAATCAGGGTGCTGAGCTTCAGGGTACCATGGTTAAGGACTACATCGAGAAGAACATCGACTCAATTGACCGCAACGGCGACGGAATCATCGGCTACGTTCTGGCAATCGGAGACATCGGACATAATGACTCTATCGCACGTACAAGAGGCATTCGTAAGGCTCTCGGCACCGCAGTAGAGAAAGATGGCAATGTCAACAGCGATCCTGTTGGTACAAACGCAGACGGTACAGCAACCGTTGTACAGGACGGCTCCCTCGAAGTTGGCGGAAAGACATATGTTGTCCGCGAGCTTGCTTCCCAGGAGATGAAGAACTCTGCAGGCGCTACATGGGATGCTGCCACAGCTGGTAATGCAATCGGCACATGGTCTTCCTCTTTCGGCGATCAGATTGATATTGTTGCATCCAATAACGACGGTATGGGCATGTCTATGTTCAACGCATGGTCAAAGGACAACAAGGTTCCTACATTCGGCTATGATGCAAACAGCGACGCTGTAGCTGCCATCGCTGAGGGATACGGCGGCACAATCAGCCAGCATGCAGACGTACAGGCATACCTGACACTCCGCGTACTGCGCAACGCTCTGGACGGAGTTGATATTGATACAGGTATCGGCACAGCAGACGACGCAGGCAATGTACTGAGCTCTGATGTATATGTTTACAAGGCAGATGAGCGTTCCTACTACGCTCTGAACGTAGCTGTTACCGCTGAGAATTATACAGATTTCACAGACTCCACCATGGTATACGCACCTGTATCCAATCAGCTGGATGAGGCTACCCATGCTACAAAGAACGTATGGCTGAACATCTACAACTCAGCAGATAACTTCCTGGGCTCCACCTATCAGCCTCTGCTGCAGAAATATGACAAGCTTCTCAACCTTAAGGTTGATTACATCGGCGGCGATGGCCAGACCGAGTCCAACATTACAAACCGTCTCGGAAATCCAAGCCAGTATGACGCATTTGCCATCAACATGGTTAAGACAGACAATGCAGCTTCATACACATCTCTGCTTGAGCAGTAAGATTCATTGAAATAAAGATGTACTGTTATTAGGGAGAAGAAATTCTCCCTAATATTAAATACTGAAACCTATCAATCTACATATACAGGAGTAAAATAATGGCAGATAAGAAAGATGATATCGTCTTATCAATACGCGGTATGAGCAAATCCTTCGGCCGGAACAGGGTTCTGGACCATATCAACCTGGATGTGAAGCGCGGAACCGTTATGGGGCTTATGGGTGAGAACGGAGCTGGTAAGTCAACCATGATGAAGTGCCTTTTCGGCACCTACCAGAAAGACGAGGGAAATATCTTCCTGAACGGCAAGGAAGTAAGCTTTTCCGGACCAAAGGATGCTCTTGAAAACGGCATTGCTATGGTTCACCAGGAATTGAATCAGTGTCTGGAACGGAATGTAATTGATAATTTATTCCTCGGACGTTATCCGGTCAATTCCATGGGTGTAATTGATGAAGGCAGGATGAAAAAGGAAGCCGCCGAGCTCTTTAGAAAATTGGGAATGACCGTCAACCTCACCCAGCCCATGGGCCGTATGTCCGTATCACAGAGGCAGATGTGCGAGATCGCCAAGGCCATTTCCTACAATTCAAGGGTGATTGTTCTGGATGAGCCCACATCCTCCCTGACCGTGCAGGAGGTTAACAAGCTCTTCGAGATGATGAGGATGTTAAAGGAGCAGGGAATTGCCCTGATTTATATTTCCCACAAGATGGATGAGATTTTTGAAATCTGCGACGAGATATCAGTGCTTCGGGACGGCAACCTGGTTATGACTAAGAGCACCAAGGATGCAAACATGAATGAGCTGATTGCGGCAATGGTCGGCCGTTCCCTTGATAACCGGTTCCCGCCTGTTGACAATACCCCCGGTGATGTGATTCTGTCCATCCAGAATCTGTCTACAAAGTTTGAGCCTCATTTGCAGGATGTTTCATTTGACGTAAAAGAAGGAGAGATATTCGGGCTGTACGGTCTGGTAGGGGCAGGACGTACGGAACTTCTGGAAACAATCTTTGGTGTCCGCACCAGAGCCGCAGGACGCGTTTATTTT
>OAVG01000698.1_pt1 | contig 12535 bp, 13 predicted proteins | sample 1495271 | NCBI WGS metagenome assembly OAVG01 (sample SAMEA2580077, study PRJEB22360) | human gut metagenome | biome: human gut; feature: human-associated habitat; material: faeces | place: Denmark | collected 2008/2010 | reverse complement strand
ACGCGGCGTCCCGTGCTGGTCCGCCAGCGGCAACGAAGCCGATGACTTAGCCGCCACGCTGGCGGTCAAAGTGACACAGGCCGGGCATCAGGCAACGATTGTTTCGACAGATAAAGGCTACTGTCAGTTACTTTCACCGACATTACGTATTCGTGATTACTTCCAGAAACGTTGGCTGGATGCGCCATTTATCGATAAAGAATTTGGCGTTCAACCGCAGCAGTTGCCCGATTACTGGGGGCTTGCGGGGATCAGCAGTTCAAAGGTACCGGGTGTTGCAGGGATCGGACCAAAAAGCGCCACACAGCTACTGGTCGAGTTTCAGAGTCTGGAAGGGATATATGAGAATCTGGATGCGGTTGCCGAAAAGTGGCGCAAAAAATTAGAAACCCATAAAGAGATGGCGTTTCTGTGCCGCGATATTGCCCGCTTACAAACCGATTTGCATATCGACGGCAATTTACAGCAATTGCGGTTGGTAAGGTAACGGCGTGCCGGATGCAAACGATTATCAACACATTGAATTTCATGCACTTATATGCCGGATAAGACGCGGCTAGCGTCGCATCCGGCATTATCACATCAGCGTATTTACCAGGCGGTATGGTAAAGCTCTACAATATCCTCAAGCGTTGCTTCACGCGGGTTGCCACCGGTACAAACATCATCCAGTGCCGCCTGCGCCAGTGCCGGAATGTCTTCCTTGCGTACACCAACATCACGTAAATGTGGCGGAATACCGACATCACGGTTGAGAGCAAACACCGCTTCAACAGCGGCATTACGCGCCTCTTCCAGGCTCATACCTTCCACTTTCACGCCCATAACGCGCGCGATATCGCGGTACTTCTCACCGGTAAAGTCAGCGTTATAGCGCATGACATGCGGTAACAGGATGGCATTTGCAACACCGTGTGGCGTGTTGTAAAACGCGCCCAGTGGATGCGCCATACCATGCACCAACCCTAACCCAACATTCGAGAATCCCATACCCGCAACATACTGCCCGAGCGCCATTTCTTCTCCGGCATCCTTATCACCAGCAACCGATCCTCGCAGCGCCCCAGCAATGATTTCAATCGCTTTAATGTGCAGCGCATCGGTTAGCGCCCACGCGCCACGGGTAATATACCCCTCAATAGCATGAGTGAGCGCATCGACACCCGTCGCGGCTTTCAGCGCTGGAGGCATACCATCCATCATGTCAGCGTCAATAAACGCCACCTGCGGGATATCATGCGGATCAACGCAAACAAACTTGCGCCGTTTCTCTTCGTCAGTGATCACGTAGTTAATGGTCACTTCTGCCGCAGTGCCTGCTGTGGTGGGGATTGCCAGAATCGGTACACTGGGTTTATTGGTCGGGGAAAGCCCTTCCAGGCTACGCACATCGGCAAACTCCGGGTTGTTGCTGATAATGCCAATCGCTTTACACGTATCCTGTGGAGAACCACCACCAATAGCGATCAGGTAATCCGCGCCGCTATTCTGGAATACATCGAGCCCTTCTTTGACGACAGTAATTGTTGGGTTAGGTACTACGCCGTCTTAAATCGCCCATGCCAGTCCTGCCGCATCCATCTTATCGATCACTTTCGCCACCACGCCGCATTGCACCAGCGTTTTATCGGTGACGATCAGCGCCTTCTGATAACCACGGCGTTTCACTTCATCGGTTAAAGCTCCAACAGCACCTCGACCAAACCATGCCGTTTCGTTCAGAATCATTCTGTTAGCCATCATCCTTCTCCTTGTTGCTTTACGAAATTACTCTTCAATCCGTAACCCGTAGGTTTTGAATTTCTCCAGCACTACGGCAATCTCTTCATCGCTCAGCACTGGCACCGGGTCCGTAATCGCCAGGGTCGTCAGGTAAAGTTGTGCCAGCACTTCAACTTCATGCGCCAGCCATAACGCTTTCTCCAGATTCGCCTCACAAGCGATAAGCCCATGATGTTGTAACAAAGTTGCCTTACGATTTTTGAGAGCCAGCGCAACATGTTCAGAAAGTTCGCGTGTTCCAAAGGTCGCATAAGGCGCGCAAGGAATAGAATTACCGCCAGCCGCCGCAATCATGTAGTGAATCGCGGGGATCGGTCGGTTAAGAATGGAAACTGCCGTACAATGAACGGCATGATTGTGAACAACCGCGTTGGCATCCGGTCTGCTTTGATAGGCCGCCATATGGAAACGCCACTCGCTTGAGGGGAGCTTTCCTTCCTCATGTTTGCCGTTGCCATCAATAAAGACAATATGCGACTCCGTCAGTTTTTCATATGGAATACCTGTAGGCGTAATCAGCATCCCATCCTGATAACGTACACTGACGTTACCCGCTGTCCCCTGGTTCAGCCCCAGGCGAGTCATTTCCAGGCAAGTGTCAATAATCTGACGAGCAAGTTTATTTCGTTCCATTAGCTACCTCTCTCTGATTCAAAACAGGGCAATAATGTTGTTCCTTTCACACTATTGAATTAGCCGTTTAATTACTCACCATATTCTTCCTGATTAACCAGAAAGAAATTCACAAGCTTATATTTTGTGACCTGGTTCAACTAATCACAGTAAATAACTGCAATTTCTCTTTTTATAACCACATTAAAAATGACCGCTCTTAAGAATATTTATCAAAACGGTCATTTTTCTACTCCTCCCTGCCAGGAATGCCCGTTTTCGGCACAAACAATTAATACGGTCATCTGGTTTGTGTTTTTTATGATTTATTTTCTGAAACGGGCATGAAATTTCGATTATTAAAGTGATGGTAGTCACATAAAGTCACCTTCCAGCTAATAAGTGTGACCGCCGTCATATTACAGACCGTTTTTTATTTGAAAATGAATCCATGAGTTCATTTCAGACAGGCAAATATTCACTGATATGAAGCCCGAACTCGCTGGTTTTGCACTTTTGAAAACATAACCGATTACGTGCTTAAGCTTCTGAACCTAAGAGGATGCTATGGGAAACACATCAATACAAACGCAGAGTTACCGTGCGGTAGATAAAGATGCAGGGCAAAGCAGAAGTTACATTATTCCATTCGCGCTGCTGTGCTCACTGTTTTTTCTTTGGGCGGTAGCCAATAACCTTAACGACATTTTATTGCCTCAATTCCAGCAGGCTTTTACGCTGACAAATTTCCAGGCTGGCCTGATCCAATCGGCCTTTTACTTTGGTTATTTCATTATCCCAATCCCTGCCGGGATATTGATGAAAAAACTCAGTTATAAAGCAGGGATTATTACCGGATTGTTTTTATATGCCTTCGGCGCTGCATTATTCTGGCCCGCCGCAGAAATAATGAACTACACCTTGTTTTTAGTTGGCCTATTTATTAGCCGGATTAGGTTGTCTGGAAACTGCCGCAAACCCTTTTGTTACGGTATTAGGGCCGGAAAGCAGTGGTCACTTCCGCTTAAATCTTGCGCAAACATTTAACTCATTTGGCGCAATTATCGCGGTTGTCTTTGGGCAAAGTCTTATTTTGTCTAACGTGCCACATCAATCGCAAGACGTTCTCGATAAAATGTCTCCAGAGCAATTGAGTGCGTATAAACACAGCCTGGTATTATCGGTACAGACACCTTATATGATCATCGTGGCTATCGTGTTACTGGTCGCCCTGCTGATCATGCTGACGAAATTCCCGGCATTGCAGAGTGATAATCACAGTGACGCCAAACAAGGATCGTTCTCCGCATCGCTTTCTCGCCTGGCGCGTATTCGCCACTGGCGCTGGGCAGTATTAGCGCAATTCTGCTACGTCGGCGCACAAACAGCCTGCTGGAGCTATTTGATTCGCTACGCTGTAGAAGAAATTCCAGGTATGACAGCAGGTTTTGCCGCTAACTATTTAACCGGAACCATGGTGTGCTTCTTTATTGGTCGTTTCACCGGTACCTGGCTCATCAGTCGCTTCGCACCACACAAAGTCCTGGCAGCCTACGCATTAATCGCTATGGCACTGTGCCTGATCTCAGCCTTCGCTGGCGGTCATGTGGGTTTAATAGCCCTGACTTTATGCAGTGCCTTTATGTCGATTCAGTACCCAACAATCTTCTCGCTGGGCATTAAGAATCTCGGCCAGGACACCAAATACGGTTCGTCCTTCATCGTTATGACCATTATTGGCGGCGGTATTGTCACTCCGGTCATGGGGTTTGTCAGTGACGCAGCGGGCAACATCCCCACTGCCGAACTGCTCCCGGCACTCTGCTTCGCAGTCATCTTTATCTTTGCCCGTTTCCGTTCTCAAACGGCAACTAACTGAACATATTTTCCGAATAAAGTGAGGAATCAGTAATGAAAAAAATCAGCTTACCGAAAATTGGTATCCGCCCGGTTATTGACGGTCGTCGCATGGGTGTTCGTGAGTCGCTTGAAGAACAAACAATGAATATGGCGAAAGCCACGGCTGCACTGCTGACCGAGAAACTGCGCCATGCCTGCGGAGCTGCCGTCGAGTGTGTCATTTCCGATACCTGTATCGCGGGTATGGCTGAAGCCGCTGCTTGCGAAGAAAAATTCAGCAGTCAGAATGTAGGCCTCACCATTACGGTAACCCCTTGCTGGTGCTATGGCAGTGAAACCATCGACATGGATCCAACCCGCCCGAAAGCCATTTGGGGCTTTAACGGCACTGAACGTCCCGGCGCTGTTTACCTGGCAGCGGCTCTGGCAGCTCACAGCCAGAAAGGCATCCCGGCATTCTCCATTTACGGTCATGACGTTCAGGATGCCGATGACACATCGATTCCTGCCGATGTTGAAGAAAAACTGCTGCGCTTTGCCCGCGCCGGTTTAGCAGTCGCCAGCATGAAAGGTAAAAGCTATCTGTCGCTGGGCGGCGTTTCGATGGGTATCGCCGGTTCCATCGTTGATCATAACTTCTTTGAATCCTGGCTGGGAATGAAAGTCCAGGCGGTGGATATGACCGAACTGCGTCGCCGTATCGATCAGAAGATTTACGACGAAGCCGAACTGGAAATGGCGCTGGCCTGGGCTGATAAAAACTTCCGCTATGGCGAAGATGAAAATAACAAACAGTATCAACGCAATGCCGAGCAAAGCCGCGCAGTTCTGCGCGAAAGTTTACTGATGGCGATGTGTATCCGCGACATGATGCAAGGCAACAGCAAACTGGCCGATATTGGTCGCGTGGAAGAATCACTTGGCTACAACGCCATCGCTGCAGGCTTCCAGGGGCAACGTCACTGGACCGATCAATATCCCAATGGCGATACCGCTGAAGCGATCCTCAACAGTTCATTTGACTGGAATGGCGTGCGCAAACCGTTTGTCGTGGCGACCGAAAACGACAGTCTTAACGGCGTGGCAATGTTAATGGGCCACCAGCTCACCGGCACCGCTCAGGTATTTGCCGATGTCCGTACCTACTGGTCACCAGAAGCAATTGAGCGTGTAACGGGGCATAAACTGGACGGGCTGGCAGAACACGGCATCATCCATTTGATCAACTCCGGTTCTGCTGCGCTGGACGGTTCCTGTAAACAACGCGACAGCGAAGGTAAACCGACGATGAAGCCGCACTGGGAAATCTCTCAGCAAGAGGCTGACGCTTGCCTCGCCGCTACCGAATGGTGCCCGGCGATCCGCGAATACTTCCGTGGCGGCGGTTACTCTTCCCGCTTTCTTACCGAAGGCGGCGTCCCGTTCACCATGACTCGTGTCAACATCATCAAAGGCCTGGGACCGGTACTGCAAATCGCGGAAGGCTGGAGCGTGGAATTGCCGAAGGATGTGCATGACATCCTCAACAAACGCACCAACTCAACCTGGCCAACCACCTGGTTTGCACCGCGCCTCACCGGTAAAGGGCCGTTTACGGATGTGTACTCGGTAATGGCGAACTGGGGCGCTAACCACGGGGTTCTGACCATCGGCCACGTTGGCGCAGACTTTATCACTCTTGCCTCCATGCTGCGTATCCCGGTATGTATGCACAACGTTGAAGAGACCAAAGTGTATCGTCCTTCTGCCTGGGCCGCGCACGGCATGGATATTGAAGGCCAGGATTACCGCGCTTGCCAGAACTACGGCCCGTTGTACAAGCGTTAATACATTACTCCCTGATGTGATGCCCGGTCGCTCCGGCTACCGGGCCTGAACAAGCAAGAGTGGTTAGCCGGATAAGCAATGTTATCCGGCTATATTGCAGGAGCGATTATGAAACAAGAAGTTATCCTGGTACTCGACTGTGGCGCGACCAATGTCAGGGCCATCGCGGTTAATCGGCAGGGAAAAATTGTTGCCCGCGCCTCAACGCCTAATGCCAGCGATATCGCGATGGAAAACAACACCTGGCACCAGTGGTCTTTAGACGCCATTTTGCAACGCTTTGCTGATTGCTGTCGGCAAATCAATAGTGAACTGACTGATTGCCACATCCGCGGTATCGCCGTCACCACCTTTGGTGTGGATGGCGCTCTGGTAGATAAGCAAGGCAATCTGCTCTATCCGATCATTAGCTGGAAATGTCCGCGAACAGCCGCGGTAATGGACCATATTGAACGGTTGATCTCCGCACAGCAGTTGCAGGCTATTTCTGGAGTCGGAGCCTTTAGTTTCAATACGTTATATAAGTTGGTGTGGTTGAAAGAAAATCATCCACAACTGCTGGAACGCGCGCACGCCTGGCTCTTTATTTCGTCGCTGATTAACCACCGTTTAACCGGCGAATTCACTACTGATATTACGATGGCCGGAACCAGCCAGATGCTGGATATCCAGCAACGCGATTTCAGTCCGCAAATTTTACAAGCCACCGGTATTCCACGCCGACTCTTCCCTCGTCTGGTGGAAGCGGGTGAACAGATTGGTACGCTACAGAACAGCGCCGCAGCAATGCTCGGCTTACCCGTTGGCATACCGGTGATTTCCGCAGGTCACGATACCCAGTTCGCCCTTTTTGGCGCTGGTGCCGAACAAAATGAACCCGTGCTCTCTTCCGGTACATGGGAAATTTTAATGGTCCGCAGCGCCCAGGTTGATACTTCGCTGTTAAGTCAGTACGCCGGTTCTACCTGCGAACTGGATAGCCAGGCAGGGTTGTATAACCCAGGTATGCAATGGCTGGCATCCGGCGTGCTGGAATGGGTGAGAAAACTGTTCTGGACGGCTGAAACTCCCTGGCAAATATTGATTGAAGAAGCTCGCCTGATCGCGCCTGGCGCAGATGGAGTGAAAATGCAGTGTGATTTATTGTCGCTGGCAAGGCGTAACGCTTAATACCACGCGGGGGCATTTCTATCGCGCGGCGCTGGAAGGGTTAACCACGCAATTACAGCGCAATCTACAGATGCTGGAAAAAATCGGGCACTTTAAAGCCTCTGAATTATTGTTAGTCGGCGGAGGAAGTCGCAACACATTGTGGAATCAGATTAAAGCCAATATGCTTGATATTCCGGTAAAAGTTCTCGACGATGCCGAAACGACCGTCGCAGGAGCTGCGCTGTTTGGTTGGTATGGCGTAGGGGAATTTAACAGCCCGGAAGAAGCCCGTGCACAGATTCATTATCAGTACCGTTATTTCTACCCGCAAACTGAACCTGAATTTATAGAGGAGGTGTGAAATGCTGAAAACAATTTCGCCGTTAATTTCTCCCGAACTATTGAAAGTGCTGGCAGAGATGGGGCATGGAGATGAAATTATTTTTTCCGATGCTCACTTTCCCGCCCATTCGATGGGACCGCAGGTGATCCGCGCTGATGGCCTGTTGGTGAGCGACTTGCTCCAGGCGATTATCCCGTTATTTGAGCTGGACAGTTATGCACCACCGCTGGTGATGATGGCGGCGGTAGAAGGTGACACTCTCGATCCTGAAGTAGAACGACGTTATCGTAATGCGCTTTCACTACAAGCCCCCTGTCCTGACATCATCCGCATCAATCGTTTTGCGTTTTATGAACGGGCGCAAAAAGCCTTTGCGATCGTTATCACAGGCGAACGAGCGAAGTACGGGAATATTCTTTTAAAAAAAGGGGTAACACCGTAATCTCATACCGGTACGCCCGCATGACGCGGGCGGTTATCGAATGATGGGGTGAAAAATATGAAAGCGGCACGCCAGCAAGCGATAGTCGACCTGCTGCTGAACCATACCAGCCTGACCACGGAAGCTCTCTCTGAACAGCTAAAGGTCAGTAAAGAAACCATTCGTCGCGATCTCAATGAATTACAGACGCAGGGTAAAATTCTGCGCAATCATGGGCGCGCTAAATATATCCACCGTCAAAATCAAGACAGTGGCGATCCCTTTCACATCCGGCTGAAAAGCCATTATGCGCATAAAGCAGATATCGCGCGCGAGGCGCTCGCGTGGATTGAAGAAGGGATGGTGATAGCCTTAGACGCCAGTTCAACCTGCTGGTATCTGGCACGCCAGTTGCCTGACATCAACATCCAGGTCTTCACCAATAGCCATCCGATTTGCCATGAACTCGGTAAACGCGAACGCATTAAACTGATCAGTTCCGGCGGCACACTTGAGCGCAAATATGGCTGTTACGTCAATCCCTCGCTGATTTCCCAACTTAAATCGCTGGAAATCGATCTGTTTATTTTTTCTTGTGAAGGGATCGATAGCAGCGGCGCACTGTGGGACTCCAATGCCATCAACGCTGATTACAAATCAATGTTATTAAAACGTGCCGCGCAATCGTTGTTATTGATTGATAAAAGTAAATTTAATCGTTCAGGGGAAGCCCGCATCGGGCATCTGGATGAGGTAACGCACATTATTTCTGATGAGCGCCAGGTTACAACTTCTTTGGTAACAGCCTGACGGAAAGGGTAGCAGGCCGGAGACGACGCCCCGGCCTTCCCTGTTATCGCTCGTCGCGACGCCCACCCACCGCAGCCCAGATACGGCGGACGTGCACCGTCACTTCTTCGCGATCGTGATACAACTGCCGCGCCTGAATCTGAGCATTTATGCCATGTTCATCAAGCTGTGCCTGAATATACGCCAGATTGTGTGACACTTCTTCGTAGCGTTTTTTCATCGGCAGTTTGAGATTGAAGATAGTTTCACGGCACCAGCCATTAACCAGCCACTGCGCCATTAATGCCGCAACTTTCGCCGGTTTTTCAACCATATCGCATACCATCCAGGAGATATTGCTGCATGTCGGACGGAATTTGAAACCGTCTTCCCGCAGCCACGTCACCTGCCCGGTATCCATCAGACTTTGCGCCATCGGGCCGTTGTCGACGGAATAAACCCACATGTTGCGCTTCACCAGTTGGTAGGTCCAGCCGCCTGGGCAAGCACCTAAATCCACCGCCCACATCCCGTTCGCCAGGCGTTCATCCCACTCATCCGCGGGAATAAACACATGAAATGCCTCTTCCAGTTTGAGCGTGGAACGACTCGGCGCATCTGCCGGAAATTTCAGGCGCGGAATGCCCATATAGAACGGCGAATTATTGCTGCTGTATGAGTAACCAGTATAGCAACAGCCTGGTGCAATAAAGAATACATGCACAACCGGACGCTTCGGCGTTTCATAGTTCGCCAGCACCCCCGCATCACGCAAGGCAGCGCGTAGCGGCACGGTGAATTTACGGCAGAATTTCAGCAACTCTTTGCTTTCGTTGGTATCGGCAACTTCAACACGCAGTTCACCGCCCTTCTCTACTACACCCTGTAACATGCCGACAATGGGGGTAATACGATCTTCTGGCGGCAAATGCTGCAGGAGTTCCCCCACCACAAACCACTGGCGGGCAAAAATTAATGAACTGAACGGCAGCTCACGGATTAACTTATCGCCATCATCAGGTTGATAACATTCATAAATGACATAACCCGCATTCTCTTTCACGCGGGCAAAACCGAAAATTTCCCGCTGACCGGCTTTATCGGTAATTTCTGCGGCGCACTCTTTTTCAAAGCCCGGACGGCACAGCAATACAACCTTATTCATGACTTACGCCCTTGCGCTTTAAACGGATAGCACCAATTAACATTAACGCCCAGCCCGCAAGGAAGCTCACGCCGCCAACCGGTGTGACAAATGCCCACAAACGCAGATGGGACAGCGCCAGGCAATAAAGGCTGCCGCTGAACAGCACCGTGCCTAACGCGAGGAAAACGCTACTCCAGTAAAACCAGATACTGATGCGACGCTGCATTGCCACCGCCAGACCTAAGATCGCCAGCGTATGAAACGCCTGGTATTCGAGGCCGGTCTGGATCCAGCCCATCTCAACGGCTCCCATGGTTTTACTTAACACATGCGCGCCAAAAGCGCCCAGAGCTACAAAAATAAAGCCGCTAATGGCGGCGAAAATCAGCATAAAACGGCTGGTCATGGTCGTACCCTACGTAAATTATTGTTCATAACGAAAGCGGAATTTTTCTTGTTCAGCAGCGGCTTTCGCCAGGATCCATTGGCGAAAGGCGGCTATTTTACCCAGTTCTGCCTGGCTGTCATGACAAACCAGATAAAAAGCGTTTTTACTGACCAGAACATCATTAAACGGGCAAACAAGACGTCCGGCCTCGATTTCAGATTGCGCCATCACGTTATTTGCCAGCGCCACTCCCTGCCCGTGGATAGCCGCTTGCAGCACCATGGCGCTATGGCTAAAAATTGGCCCTTGCTGAACGTTGATATGATTTAACCCCAACTGTCGGGTATATGTCTGCCAGTCACGGCGTGATGCATCATGTAATAACGTATGTTTAGCCAGATCTTCCGGGGTCTTCAAGGGTTTTTCGCCAGTCAGCAGTAGCGGCGAGCACACCGGCAATAAATATTCGGCGTACAGTTTTTCCACCCGTAGCCCCGGCCAGTTGCCCCGACCATAAAATATCGCCACATCAACATCATCCGCCAGCTTATCTTCCTGACGATCAACCGCCTGGATTCGAACGTCAATTCCCGGATAAGCTGAATTAAAGCTGGAAAGTCGCGGAACCAACCAATGAATCGCGAAACTGGGGAGTAAACTGACCGTCAACGCCCCCTTAGCGCTACGGGCCTGGAGTTTACGCGTCGCTTCGGTTAATTGCGAAAATATCTCTTTGATATCGAGGAAATAGCTTTGCCCTTCCTCGGTCAGCAGGAGTGAACGATTACGGCGGCGGAACAGTTTTAGCCCCAGAAAATCCTCAAGAGACTTGATTTGATGACTTACTGCGGCCTGGGTCACAAAAAGCTCTTCTGCTGCGCGAGTGAAACTTAAATGGCGTGCTGCGGCATCAAAAACTCGTAAGGCATTTAGCGGTGGTAATCGTTTAGACATGGCTTTTAAACTTTGATGTTAAATGAATTTAACAATTAGATCACACTGTGTAACCTATTAGTTTTTTTAATCTGAGCCATTATAAATTGTCCGTTGAGCTTCTACCAGCAAATACCTATAGTGGCGGCACTTCCTGAGCCGGAACGAAAAGTTTTATCGGAATGCGTGTTCTGGTGAACTTTTGGCTTACGGTTGTGATGTTGTGTTGTTGTGTTTGCAATTGGTCTGCGATTCAGACCATGGTAGCAAAGCTACCTTTTTTCACTTCCTGTACATTTACCCTGTCTGTCCATAGTGATTAATGTAGCACCGCCTAATTGCGGTGCTTTTTTTTACCTTGCGATCGCGAATTACTGATCCAGTTCGACCATCTCTTTCACGTCAGTACGGTTGATCTGCTGTTTGTTGCCATTAGCGTCTTTATACGAAATCATACCGGTATCGTTATCAGTCTGTGGTTTGCCGTCAGAGACGATGGTACGTCCGTCATTGGTGTGCATCACATAGTTCGAACCGGAACAGGCGCTCAGGGCAAAAGTCAGCATACAGGCAGAAATAATTGCGGCAGTCTTTTTCATCATCTTCTCCTTAAAGCGATTAATAAATCTTAATAGTATTGATTAACAGGCTAAAATTAACGCCTAACACTATTCAGCATATGTTACTGACGCGGCTTCGCCAGGATATCCAGATAATTCTGATGGTTAGCACTCTCCTTGTATCAAAGTGAATTTTGCGTCACGATCGGTGCATCAAGCCGAGGAGTACCATGAACGTTTTTAATCCCGCGCAGTTTCGCGCCCAGTTTCCCGCGCTACAGGATGCGGGCGTCTATCTCGACAGCGCCGCGACCGCGCTTAAACCTGAAGCCGTGGTTGAAGCTACCCGACAGTTTTATAGCCTGAGCGCCGGAAACGTCCATCGCAGCCAGTTTGCCGAAGCCCAACGCCTGACCGCGCGTTACGAAGCTGCGCGGGAAAAAGTGGCACAATTACTGAATGCATCGGATGACAAAAATATCGTCTGGACGCGCGGCACCACTGAATCCATCAACATGGTGGCGCAATGCTATGCCCGTCCGCGTCTGCAACCGGGCGATGAAATTATTGTCAGTGTGGCAGAACACCACGCCAACCTCGTCCCCTGGCTGATGGTCGCCCAACAAACGGGGGCCAAAGTGGTGAAATTGCCGCTTAATGCGCAGCGACTGCCGGATGTCGATTTGTTGCCAGAACTGATTACTCCCCGTAGTCGGATTCT
>OAVG01000693.1_pt1 | contig 12722 bp, 10 predicted proteins | sample 1495271 | NCBI WGS metagenome assembly OAVG01 (sample SAMEA2580077, study PRJEB22360) | human gut metagenome | biome: human gut; feature: human-associated habitat; material: faeces | place: Denmark | collected 2008/2010 | reverse complement strand
ACTTTTTCGCGGGGGGGCCGGGGGGGAGGAGTTGGCCGCTGCCATTCTGGATGGAGCGGACACGCCGGAGGAAATCTCGTCCCGCACCGGAATCCGTACCGGTTGTACCATCGAGTGCATCCAGCCCATTCTACGTCTGCTGGAGGCCGCCGGCATCCAGCCCAAACCCAACCCGGACGGCTGGCAATGGTATGGAGAGACGGTCACCGCCTGGACCATGCCGGAGAAGGTCAAGCAGAAATATGCCAGCCGAGGCTTCTATTTTGACGAGGACCGGAAGCTGCTGGACCAGGTGGCCGCCACCAATCAGGAGATTTAGGAGAGGAGGTAATCCCATGTGCAACGAGAATTTGAAGCACGCCCCCATTATGCCCATTGCCGCTAAACCCTCCCAGTATGGTATTGATCCATCCCTGGTGAAAAGGCGCGTGGCCGAACTGCCCGGCATGTGTTCCCTCCGGTTGGCCGAACTGTTTCCAGAGCTGCCCCCGGTGATCTATCCGGGCGGGCAGGATGCACTGGACAAGCTTTACCAGGTGGCCATGGAGGAGCTGCGGAAGGTGGACATGAGCTTCATCAAGCCCGGCCAGTCGGTCAACATCCTGGCTTCTCACCACGGCTTCACCCTGCTGGGCGGCCAGCCCTACGCCATCCTGATCAAGGCCACCCGGGATGCCATCATCGAAAAGACCGGCTGTAGGGACGTGCGCCTGCGGGCCGGCGTGGGTATGCGCTTCCGGGAGACGGAGGAGTATATCAGGCGCTATCAGCTGGACGAGTACTTCGGCCCCGGCAAGACCAAGGGCGTGGCCCCTATTGATGAGGGCATCCCTATCGAGACGGAGGTGGGTACCCTCTACGGTATCAAGGCTGTCTACGACGCCGACTGGATCGTCCACTGCCACCACACCGATGTGCGGGAGGTCCACTTCCACCGGCAGGTGGACAAAGCGGTCAAGCCCTTCGGCATGTCCTATGCCCGCATCGAGACCCGCTCCACTTACCATCAGAACCTGGGCCCCCGGGCCGCCAACTTCACCGCCCGGGCCATCTTTGAGAGTCCCTTTGTCCAGAGCAAATTTGCCTTTGCGTCCTTCCTGAACGTGGGTCCCCATGGCGTCATCGGTGTAGATGCGGATAACGACCTCTATGCCGTCAACGACCGGGCCACCTTTGTTGGCTGCCAGCTTTATGGAAAGGTGATGACCCTATTCGGCAAGATTGACGAGTGCATCGCCGTACTGGACTTCCCCTGCCCGGTACCATACGTGTTCTCCGCCGGCGTCATCTACGCCAACTTCACTGGGGCCAACCAGGATCTCTACGATATGGAGGGCACCCCCCTGCCGCCCTATACCTGGTACACTGAGGCCTTTTACAAGAGAAACGGCAAGCCGATCCTGAACGATATCCCGCCGCTGAACCCGGCCATCAAGATGTGCGTGCACAACTACGCGTGGACCGGATACCCCTCCGCCTTTTTCTCCGACCACATTCCCACGGTGGTGGTGGGGCAGGAGCAGGCTGACCTGTTCGACATGGAGCCTATGAACATCGAGTATATGTCACACGCGGTGGTAGCCAAGACTACGGAGAGCGCCATGGACTTCGCCTATAAGACGACAGGCACGGATAAGGTGATCATTTTTGACGGTGCCATGGGCGGGCTGAACTGCTCAGAATCCCTAGCGGATCTTCTCATCACAAAGGCGCCGGAGGTCAGCAAAGAGGTGGACGAAATTCTCATGCCCAAGTGGTTCCGCCAGCGGGGCGTGGATGTCTCCATCCTAGACCGGATGTAACTCATTAAAAGGGGCAGGCTATTGTCAGCCAATTTGTAAATGGAAGGAGAATTCAGATGGTCAGTAAATCCCTGCGGGAGTGGCTGCGTGTCCTGGAGCAGGACGGAGTGCTCAAGCATGTGGGAAGGGAGGTGAATTTGGAGCATGAACTGGCGGCGGTAGGGAAGAAGGCATGTGGTACCTATGCAGTGTGGTTTGATAAGCCTATAGGAGAACGGCTGCCGAAGGATAATAAGATCCCGGTTGTAACGGGGATCTGTGGGAACCGTGCCATGTTTGCAAAAGCGATGGGGGTCTCTGCAAGAGAAATGAGCGGGACATTTTCCGAGGCGCAGGCGCATCCGATAGAGCCTGTTGTGATTCCGCCGGGGGAGGCTCCTGTGAAGGCAGTTGTGACCAGACAGGTAAACCTGTATGGGCTGCCCATACCGGTTCACCACGAAAAGGACAGTGGACAATATATTACAGCCGGCGTAGTAGTGGCAAAGGACCCGGTTACTGGACAGCGCAATGTATCCATTCACCGCCTACAGGTGACAGACAAAAACCATCTGGGGGTTCTCCTGTTGCCGCGGCATCTCATGGCTTTACAGAGAATGGCTGAAAAATCAGGAAATCCACTCGAAGTCGCCATCTGTATTGGGTTGGATCCCATCGCTTTGCTCTCCTCCCAGGCAATTGCAGCCCTCGGTTTCGACGAGTTTGGTATTGCAGGAGCACTGTACGGGGAGCCCATGAAGTTGGTAAAGGGAGAGACAGTGAACGTAGAATATCCGGCCAATGCAGAAATTGTGCTAGAAGGCCGCATCCTGCCCAATATACGTCAGCCAGAAGGGCCGTTTGGCGAGTACCCCAAATACTACGGGCCCCGAAAGGAAAGAGAAGTCATTGAACTGACCTGCATGTGCACACAAAAAGATCCCATCTACCAGACGATTGTACCGGCTACGGACGAACATACCATGTTGGGAGCCGTTGCCCGCGAGGGGGGAATTTTGCAAATTGTCCAGCATGCGGTACCTACAGCCAAAGCGGTGCACCTAACTCCAGGAGGTACCGGAAGATATCATTTGGTGATCCAAATCGACAAGAAAAACGCGGGAGAGGCCAAAAATGCTATTTTTGCGGCAATGGGGAGCAGTCAGGAAATCAAGCATGTAGTGGTCGTGGATACCGATGTTGATCTCTTTGACCCGGTAGATGTGAATTGGGCAGTTGCTACCCGATGCCAGGCGGATAGGGACGTATTCATTATCCCGGGGGCCTGTGGAAACAAGCTGGATCCCTCCACAGATGACGGACTCTCGGCAAAGATGGGAATTGACGCCACAGTTCCCATGAAAGAGAAAGGAACGGATAAGTTTCATCGGATTCGCATTCCTGGGGAAGACACATTGCGTTTGGCTGATTATATAACTTTGTAACAAGGCAAGACAAGCCAGAATAAAAAGAGGGAGTATGGAGGTTAGCACCATGCAAGTGGATATGGCGATTCTATCTATCCTAGCCGTCGTTATTGTCTTTGTCATCGGCGCATTCAAGCAGAATCCATTGCATCTGGGAATATTGGGCATGTTCGTTGCATTTGTGATCGGGAAGGCGGCCGGAATTGCAGATACTACGATTATGGGCTTTTTCCCGACGACACTGTTTGTTCGTGTCTTCGGAATCATGTTTTTCTTTGCGATTGCACAGGCCAATGGCGCCATTGAACTCCTTGCCAAAAAGATGATTGCCAAGTTCGGAGCCAATGCCAGATTGATGCCCTTTGTCCTGTTTTATGTGGGCGTCATTCTGGGATCAATCGGAATCAACAGCTTGGCAGGTATGGCCATTCTGGGCGGAATCGGCGTATCTCTGGCAGCCGCCTCTGGTGCTGACCCGCTGCTCTATGGTATGGCTGGCGGTTACGGTATAGCCTGTGGCTGCTATAGCCCCATTAATGAATATACTGCAAATATTATCTCGGCATGTGAGACGGCTGAACTCACACCCAATCTCGTCGGTATCTATCTGTTCTGCCTGGTGGCCTTCTCCATCAGCTTTGCAGTCATCTACTTCTGCATGGGTGGCTTTAAAGTAAACCGCGATGGGACTGCAATGGCATCAAACATTGATGTGCTCAAGGATCTACCGGCGTTCTCCCGCGGACAGATCATTAGCCTGGTAGGTATTATCGCTGTAATTGCACTGGTCGTCGTTTTCGGCATCGATGTTGGCTGGGCTGGAATCTGTGTCGCAGTGGTTTGTATCCTGTTGGGTGCCTGCAAGTGTGGGGCTGCAATGAATAAGGTTTCTCTGGGATCGCTGATGCTTATCTGTGGCATGGGTACGCTGATCAATTTAGTTTCTGAGCTGGGTGGCTTTGAGGTGATGAGCAATCTATTGGCTTCCGTCATGAGCACACATACAGTAGCGCCCCTCATGTGTATTACAGCGAGTATTCTGAGCCTGTTTACGATCTCGCGGCTGGTGGTTATTACACTAATTCCGACACTGCCGGGGATTTTGGCCGCGATTCCCACTGCCTCTGTAGGAATGGCAATTACGGCCACTTGTGCTGGTGCGTTTGCCTCCTGTGTCGGTCCATTGTCTGCCTGCGGTGCGCTGGTAATGTCTAGCTTGGGCCAACAGTATGGAGAGAAAGAAGCACAGAACTACTTTACCAAGCAAATGGTAATGGGAATCGTAGGTATGCTGGTTGTTGCCGCAGTCTGCTGGGGCGGTTCGTACATTGGCGTGTTTGGTTCATAAGAATTGGGCGATGAGGAAGGCTGGCATGGAAACACGTCGAATCATTCTTGGCATGAGCGGAGCAAGCGGAGCAATCCTAGGTATCCGGCTTCTGGAGGCGTTGCAGAGCACAGATATAGAGACTCATCTGATTATGAGCGAATGGGCAGAGAAAACCGTTGCCTTAGAAACAGAGTATACTGTAGAAAAGGTAAAGACACTGGCTAGCGCGGTTTATACACCTGGAGATATGGCAGCCCATATATCCAGCGGTTCCTTCCTGACGGATGGAATGGTCGTATGCCCGTGCAGTATGAAAACTTTGGCTGCCATTGCATCCGGCTTTTCACACAATCTTATTACGCGATGTGCAGATGTCTCTCTTAAAGAGGGACGCAAGCTGCTCCTTGTGCCGCGCGAAACACCGCTTTCTGCCATCCATCTGGAGAATTTGCTCAAGCTTTCCCGGTTAGGTGTTAAAATTTTGCCGCCATGTGTAGGGTTTTACACAAAACCCAGAACCGTTGAAGAAATAGTTAGCCATCTTACGGGAAAGATCCTTGACATGTTGGAGATCGAGAATCATATGTATCGGCGTTGGGGGGATTAAATAACTTTCAAAAAAGCAACCGCATTCCGTGCTGTGGTGAACGGAGCGGAATGCGGCTTGCAATATCGAAAAGGTGACCATATGAAACAGTATATTCCCTGCCGTATTGCAGCGCTTCAGGATAAGCTGAGGGAGCGTGGACTGGACGCTGCCCTGATCTATGACCGGGAAAATCTGATCTACTTCTCGGGGATTTCGGATCTGGAGGGAGGAGTGCTTTGCGTTCCCTCAGACGGGACGGCGGAGCTGTTTTGTCTCTGGATGGAGGCGGAGCACATGCGCCGGGTGAGCGGCTTAAAGGTGACAGGCTACCTATTTCCGGCGGACACTCAAAGCACCATGGCGGCTAAATGGCTCCACAAGCTGGGATTGGAGCGGCCCCGTGTGGGATTTACACGCTATTTTATCAGCCTGAAGGACTACCAGTGCCTCCGGGAGGCCGTGCCGCAGATGAAGGTGGAGGATATTGCGGCGGTCTGCTACCAACTGCGCAGCATCAAGTGCCCGGAGGAGATTTGGCGCATCCGTGCGGCATCCAAGGCATTGAAGGCCGGAATGGATGCGGCACTATCAGTTGTCAGAGCGGGGATTTCGGAACGGGATGTGTTGGTTGAGGCGGAGTATGCAATGGGGAAAGCTGGAAGTCAGGGCTCCCCTTTCCGGATGCAGGTGCTGACCCATAGCCGACAGATGCAGAAGCATCCCTATGCCGGCGCTGCGTTGCTGGAGGATAACGCACCGGTGGTGATTCATTTGGGAGCGTCGGTGGAGGGCTACACCGCAAAAATGTGCCGTACGGTCTTTCTGGGTACGCCGCCGGAGGCATGTGTGGAGATCTACCGGGTGCTCCGGAGGGCTCAGGAAACCGCAGTCGCCAGACTGCGCCCCGGCGTGACCTGCGGAGCGCTCTATCAGGCTGCTGCCGACTGTGTGGAGAAAGCCGGATACGGGGAACACTGGGTGATGGAACACATTGGCTACGGTGTGGGTATCCGGCAGTCAGAGTTCTATCCCATCATCGCAAAGGGAAGCGCGGTCCCCATTGAAAAAAACATGGTGGTTGACTTGCTCCTGCCCAGCATCTATGTCCCCAATATCGGCGGGCCCCGGCTGACGGATACAATCCTTGTAACGGCCCATGGCGCAGAGTATTTAACCGATTATAGCCGAGAAATTTGGTTCCGCTGAACGGGGCCTTGTATCCGGCTGTGAAGTACCGCGTGGGGAAGAGCCGATTACTGAAGAAAAATGCGCAATGTGATTAACGGGCTCTTGTATCGTTCCGCTGCTCCTTGATGCGCTGAATCGGCCTGCGGCGGTACGAATCAAACTGAAAGCCATTGAAATTAGGGCCGCGGCCGTCAACTGTGTTTCATAACCAAGGGAGTAGCGACCGATTCACCAAACGATAAACCCGCCAGAAACTACGGATTCTGGCGGGTTTCCCTTTTATAGCACGGCGATCAATCTGGTAAAGTGTACGAACTGAAGCTCTGTGCCGGAGCGGAACAGAGGGAACTTTAGGGCAGATGAATATTATACTGCTTAATTTTGCGGGAGATGGTGGAGACATTCACGCCCAGAGCTTCGGCGGCCGACCGCATGCTGTTGGTGTTTCGAAGCGCCTGCTCAATCAAGGTTTTTTCATAATGTGAAACGGCATCTCCCAGGGTAGATACCGGCTGCAACGCCTCGTCTACAGTGTCCTGCCGCAGCAGATCCAGAACAACGCTCTCCTGTACCACATCGCCCTCGGGACAGCACAGCGCCAGATACTCCAATGCGTTTTCCAGCTCCCGCACATTGCCGGGCCAGCGATAGCGTGTGAGAATGTCCATTGACTTGGGCGTGAGCGTGATGGACCGCTGATATTTCCTGCGGTAGATTTCCAAGAAGTGTTCCACCAGTTCGGGAATATCCTCTGGGCGCGCTCTTAGCGGGGGGATCTGGATGGGAATAACGTTGAGCCGGTAGAAAAGGTCGCTGCGGAAGGTCCCTGCGGCGACCTTTTCCCGCAGGTTGCTGTTGGTCAGGGAGAGAAAACGGATGTCCAGACGCCTTGCCTTGGTACTGCCAACCCGGGTGATCTCCCGGTTCTGGATGGCGCGCAGCAGCTTGGCCTGGAGATCCAGGGGGAGGTCGCCGATCTCATCCAGCAGCAGGGTGCCGCCGTCCGCCAGTTCAAAGAGGCCGGCCTTACCGCCGGCGCTGGCGCCGGAGAAGGCGCCCTTATCATAGCCGAACAGCTCTGACTCCAGCAGGCTGGCGGGGATCGCGGCGCAATTTACTTTAATGTAGGGGCGGTTGTTGCGCAGACTGTGGCGGTATACCTCGTCTGCGACCACCTCCTTGCCTACACCGGACTCGCCGGTAATAAGCACGGTGGCATCGGAAGCCGCTACATGCCGGATTTTCTCCCAGATACCATTCAGCGCCTTGGAGTGCCCAATCATGGGGCGGGCCTCCAGGGTGCTGCTGTTTTCATTGACGGAGGACACAGGCTCCCGCTTCCTGATTTCCTCAAGATTGTGGAGGAACTGCTCAAAATCGCCCTGCAGCAGCTTCAGGGTGGACAGGGGACGGCTGCTGACCACCACCTTGGATAGGGAGCCATCCCTGTTAAAGACGGGAACGCCGACGGTATAGCCCATCAAGGGCGGGTCTGTCTTATAGGTTGTGGAGAGCCGAAAGACTCGCTTCCGGTTCTGAATGACATCGCAACTGGCACCCCCGGTGAAGATTCTGCCCTCCTGCACGATATCGAATACGTTTCGGCCCAAAACATCCTCCGGCTGGACGTTGGTGTTCTGACTGTAAGCAGGGTTGACATACAGCACATTGCCTTCCCCGTCGGTGACGAAAATGCTGTGGTCCACATGCTCCACAATCTCATGGAAGTCCAGATTTTCCCTCTGAAATGCATGCAGTTCATCCACTGCTTCAGACAGTACCTGGGCGGCCTGCCCGGATACCGGCCCGTCCTGCCGGCAGAGCGCCTCTAACTTTTCTGCGATCGTGTCAAGCCGTATATGTCTGTCCATTGAAGCACCTCCACGGAAAACGTCGCTTTTTCGTCCCTATTATTGTACCATAATTACGAATATTGTCAAAAGTGCAATTGTTTCAGGTGCGCAACACAGATGCGCAGTTCCGCAACAATATGCTGATATCCCACAAATGTCCCGCCCCGGGAAGCAAACCGCCGATCCCTTGGAGCCGTAAGCAGAAAAAGGAGCAGCCCGCTTTTTTGCTGCTTGGCACGCGGGTTGCTATAGAAATAGGATGTCAAGCGGTTCTATTTGGCATTGGCTCAATCAATACCGAGGAGAAGGAGTACACCGAACCGTTCGGCCATCCGCCAATTGAGGATTTTCCAGAGTGGGAACCGGTGCACATCATTCTGCTGGGCAACAACGTGATGGGAGTGGAGAATGCAGGAGGTGATATTGAAAAAGTAACCGGGCCAGCGCTTTACCATTGCGGCCTTCCCGCTGCGCTGGTATATGGGGGATGGCACGATGATTCGTATGGCCGCCATTACGGATGAGGAGCACATCAATCGAAACGTCCCTGACCGTGTTTGCAAATACGGCGTGAACTGATGGCCGCACCGGCTGACATGAAATTTGAAATGGGAGGGATATCTGTTTCATGAAAAAGAAAATTGCCTGCGCTGTATTAGGTGCGATGCTTCTGGGACTCTCGCTGACCGCCTGTGGAAATGCGGACAACCCGTCCACGGGAGAGATCACGGAGTCCGGCTACCCCAAACGGGAGTTTATTGTGGCCGCCATCGACTCCCACGACAAGACATCGGCCCACGAAATTGAGATCTTCACCAATCTGGTTACTGAGCGCTCCGGCGGCGCCATTACATTCAAGGTCTTTTACGACAATCTGCTGGGCAAAGCCACCGACAACCTGAATACGCTCAGCTCCGGAATTGCCGACCTGGGTACGGTGTGCACCCTTTATACGCCCAGCAACCTGCCTTTGTCGCAGATCACCTACTGCGTGCCCTTTGCCCCTGATGACCCCGTCCTGGCTGCAAAATTAATGTATAAAGTGTCCGAGGCGTACCCTGAGTTTTATGAGGAGTACGAAAAAAACAACGTGGTATGTCTGGGCTGGAAGGGCAATGAGCCCTACAAACTCTATTCCAAGGGGCCTATTGAAGAACTCGCACAGCTAAAGGGGAAAAAAATCACTTTGGGCGGCGTGTACTACATCCCCTGGTTCCAATCCATCGGCGCTGTCCCTGTCAACGCTGCGGCGGCCGATCTATACCAGACCATCAAGACCGGTGTTGCCTCCGGCTCCTTCGTCTATGACAGCATCTACTGCAACTACAAGCTCTATGAGGTGGAAGACTACTGCCTTCAGGTCGGCCTGGGCGCGCGCAATAACAATGTGCTCTGCTTCAACAAGGACATGTGGGAGAGTTTGGACGAGAAGACCCAGCAGCTCTTCCAGGAGTGCGCCGACGAGGCCATGGCCGAGTTCCAGGACTGGCAGCAGAGCGAGATGGACGGCTGGGAACAGGAGATGCTCGACAACGGCGTTACGATTTCCACCCTTTCCGACGAAGCCAAGGCCGAGTGGGCTGAGACAGCCCTCGGCTATCAGGACACCCTCCAGACCTGGATTGATGAGGTCACAGCCCTTGGCTATGACGGCGCTGGCATTATGTCCGCCTACCTGCAGGCCGGGGAAGAGCTGGGTTATGAGTGGCACTTTGATACCACTCCCTATATACAGTAAGCCCCTGTACCGCCGGCTCCTGTGCGTGCGGGAGTCGGCAGAGAGGACAGATAAAGGAGGAACGGCATGTCAAAGTCAATGAAACTATCCGCGTTTTATGAAAAGCCTGAGCTCTTGATGAAGCTCTTCGGCTGGGTCTCCGCCGGGGTGATGCTGTTTAACATGGTGCTCATCTGCTGCGATGTGTTCATGCGCTATGCGTTCAATTCGCCGATCCAGGGGACGACAGAGATCGTTACCATGCTGATGGCCTGGGTGGCCTATGCCGGCATGGGCTACACTTTGCTGAAGGGACAGCACATGCAGCTTGGCGCCGTGTACGACAGGCTGCACGGCCGGATCAAGCACATCTTCAGCTTTTTCATCTACCTGCTGGCCACAATCCTGTTTGTTGTCATGATCAAAGCGTCCTGGGACCAGTTCTGGGCCTCCTGGCTGATCAAAGAGAAGTCGGTGGCCGCCGTGACGGTGTATGTATTCATCGGAAAGTTCGGCTGTTTCCTGGGCTGGCTGCTGCTGGCCATTCAGGGTGCGTTCATGACGGTATACTGCGCCGTCGGAATCGCCAGGCCAAACCAGGTGGACCCCATCCTGATCAAATCCGAGCTCCCCTCCGAGGATGAGCTGGGCGCGTTTGGTGTGGAAGGGACGCAGAACGCGGAAAAGGATGGTGACGGCTAAATGGAAGGCGGAATCATTTTGGCCCTGGTCGGCATGGTCACCCTGATCGTGCTGGTCCTGATGGGAGTACACATTGCGGTGGCGCTGGGAACCGTGGGCTTTTTCGGGCTGGTCGCCTGCCTGAACCTGCCCAAGGCGGTGGCCATGGTCGGCATTCAGGCCTACAGCGGAATTGCAACCTTTGATTATGCAGTCATCCCGCTGTTTATTTTGATGGGCATGCTGGCAACCGGAATCGGAATCAGTACAGAGTGCTACGACACGCTGGCCAAGTGGCTGGGCCGCATTCCCGGCGGCCTGGGCGTGGCTACCACGCTGGGATGCACCGCCTTCGGCACGCTGAACGGCTCCGCGCTGGTCACCGGCTCCGTGTTCGCAAAGATCGCTGCGCCGGAGATGCGCCGGTACGGCTACAATACCAATCTGACCTATGGCTTGATCGCTGCCTCCGGCAACATCGGCCAGTTTATCCCGCCCAGTATCCTGATAGTCATTTTCGGCGCCCTGTCGGGCGACTCTATCGGCCGCCTGCTCATGGCCGCCATCGCCCCCGGTCTGGCACTGGCGATCGGCTTTTCCCCTTTTTTCTCCACCGGCTTCTCTCTGTTTACCGTGATCGCGGCCATCGTCAAGCCCTCCCTGTTCCCACGGGTGGAGCAGCGCTTCACCTGGAAGGAAAAGCTGGTTTCCCTGAAGAACCTGATCCCCATCGCAATTGTGGCCGTGGTGATCATCGGCGGCATCTTCTTCGGCATCTGCAGCTCCGCGGAAGCCGGCGCGATCGGCTGTCTGGTGTTCTTCCTCATGGGCCTCATCAAGCGCACCCCCTTCCGGAAGATCTGGCGCTCCATCATGGACACGGTGGAGAACATGACCATGCTGTTTCTGATCCTGGCCTGCTCCGGCATGTTTGCCAAGTTCATGACCGTGTCCGGTCTGGCCCAGGCGCTGACCAACCTGGTCACCCAGGCCCACCTGAGCCCCATCGTTTTCATGGTGGCAGCGGTAGTCGTGTTCCTGATTCTGGGCTGCTTCCTGGATGCCTACTCCAGCATCGCCCTGACCATCCCCGTGTTCTACCCCGCCGCCGTGGCGCTCGGGATTGACCCCATGCAGTTTGACCTGGTGGCAATTCTCGCCCTTCATATGGGCGGACTGACACCGCCTGTGGGCCTGTGCGTTTACTCGGTCAAGGCGGTGGCGCCCAAGGATGTGGACGTCATGGGCATATTCAAGGGCTCCATGCCCTATCTGGCGGTTATGATCGTCATTACACTGCTGTTTATCTTTATTCCAGGACTATCCACCTTTATCCCCAACGCTATGTTTACCTGATCAGGCTCCATCCTCATTTCTGCCATTTTGAAAGGAGTTATTATCATGAGTAAGACCATTCTTGTCGACCTGTCCCATCCCTTCGGCCGCGGCAATCCCCTGTGGCCCTCCAACGGCGACTTCCACATCGACCGTGTGCAGCACATGCCCATGCACTATCGTCTGCTTCAGACCTTCAACGACTTCCACATGCACAACTCCACCCACGCCGACTCCCCCTCCCACGTGATTCCCGAGTCTCCTTATACCCACGAGCTGCCTCTGGAGAACTACTATGGCCCTGCGGTCTGCCTGGATATCCCCAAAAAGCACTGGGAGCTGATCACCGTTGAGGACATCGAGAAGGCCGCCGCCAAGGTGGAGGGCGGCATCCAGGAGGGCGACTGGGTCCTCATCTGCACCGGCATGAACCAGCGCTGGGGCGAGAACGACGACTACTTCATGTACTCCCCCGGCATGTCCATCGAGGGCGCCCACTGGCTGGTGGACCACAAGGTCAAGGGCGTGGGCTTCGATCTGCAGGCGCTGGACCACATCCTCTATACCTACGCGGCCCAGCACGGCCCCGGCCCCTACGTCCCCCGCATCGTGGACGAGTACAAGAAGGAGTTTGGTCATGAGCCCATCGAGGACTACCCCGAGTGGGAGCCGGTGCATACCATCCTGCTGGGCAACAACGTCATGGGTATTGAGAACCTGGGCGGCGACATCGAGAAGGTGAAGGGACAGCGCTTCATGTTCTGTGCCTTCCCGCTGCGCTGGTATATGGGCGACGGCACCATCGTCCGCGCCGTGGCCAT
>OAVG01000678.1_pt1 | contig 13226 bp, 10 predicted proteins | sample 1495271 | NCBI WGS metagenome assembly OAVG01 (sample SAMEA2580077, study PRJEB22360) | human gut metagenome | biome: human gut; feature: human-associated habitat; material: faeces | place: Denmark | collected 2008/2010 | reverse complement strand
ATCAGAACAGCTGACCAAAATCCCAGTCTCTTTCATTCCGATATCTTTTACAAGTTGAAAATCTTTCTTGCTTGCACGAATCCAGCTTGTCACCTCCGGAAATTCGTATCCTCTCTCCATACATTTGTAAACTGCGTCCCGGTCTTTTTTACTATATAGGAAAAATTCGCACTGGCGGATCTTTCCTTTCGGACCACCAAGTCTGTGAAAATAATCATACAATGTGACAATCTGTTCTGTAGAATAAGGCGCTCTCGACTGCTGTCCATCACGGAATGTCGTATCGGTAATCCAGATTTCATCCGGCATGTGATGAGGCACGATTCGGTCATTGAAGGCAATCTTTGGAATCTCATCATACGGAAATAGATTGCGGAAAATGTTCGGTGTCTCCACATCCACCAGAGGATACATATGTTCCTCAAGTTCTAACAGATTATTATGTTGATTCATAAATACTTTTCTATTCTCCATGGTCATCCTCTTTTCTTTATTCCAGTTTTGTATAATTGTATACAATTATACATTTCGTGTCAATACTTTACCGAAATAAAATAACAGAGTGAGAATATTTTTTCCCACTCTGCTACTCTTATTCGCCACATTTATATAAAATTGTCCTTTTTGCGCATTTTATCTAAACAGTATTTGACACTCTCTGTCTCAAAAGAGTCTAGTGCAAACAAAGATTCATTATATTGAAAATTTCTCTCTTTTTCTCCATCAGAAAGCAGTTGTTTTTCCGAAAACCAAAGTGATACTTTTTCTATCTGATCTCCAACTGCCTTATAACTGATCGTGTACAGATAATCCTCTCCTGATCCTTTGCAAAATATCTGTTCCCCTTCTTCACTTTCATATTTCAGAGAAATACTCCTATAACTTATTTCCATTTTTTCTTGTATGCATCATCCATATTCTGTAATAAACCTTTCCTTTCAATACCTATTTTAACAAATCAGAAATGCAGATTTGAAAATCCTCATATACTTTTAATTTAATTGTATCGCCAAAAGGAATGATAACAGGCGCGACATCTTCTTCGTAACGATATATGGTAGTGCGTTCTCTAGCCGGATCGACAATCCAGTATTCTCGAACTCCTGCATCTGCATAAAGCGCATTTTTTGTAGAATAATCCATTTTCCGACTGCTTGGAGAAACAATTTCAATAATAAAGTCAGGCGCTCCTTCACAGCCACGGTTTGAAATTTTATTATGGTCACATACCAAACTAATATCCGGTTCCACATAATTAGAATCATCCTCTTTGATAAACACTGCAAATGGCGCTGGATAAACTTTGCAGTTCCCATGTTTTTTTGCAATGTAGTTTTGCAGCGAAGTTGTCAGTACTGCAACAAGTTCCTGATGCAAAGGAGAAGGGGGCGCCATGTCATAAATTCTCCCGTCAAGCAATTCCGCTCGCTTACCATCCGGAAGGGCATAAATATCATCGATTGTATATAGTTTTGTTTTTAATAATGGCATCGTATCATATCCTTTCTTGCTTTCTTTGTCTTTTAGTATAACATGAGTTTCCGCAAAACAAAAGTATTGCTGCCGTATTACAGAACACAATCTGTCTCATCGCCCTCACCAATCGCATATCGAGTAACGTTTTTCTCATCTGAATCAGTCTTTCCAGATTTTCGCGCTGATAACTCACATAATCTGTCCAAAACTCAAAATCAGACCAGCGCTCCGGAATCATTAACAAGTACAAATCTAAAATCATTTTCAGCCATGTGTAATCCAATACTTTCCCTGGCCCAAATTTCATCTGAAGTGTCTCTTCCAGTACACGCATGGATTCATATTCATCTTCTTTCACTTTGGTAACTACCCGCTGAAACGTAGCCGTTTCTCCCTCTTTTGGCTCGTATACAAACAAATTTTCCTTATGTTCGATCACTCCCGCAATCTCATATTGCTTTTCCTCTTGATATTCCTGTACCGGGATCCCACCTTCTGTTGTCTGAACAAACGATACAAATTGCATCTCCTCTTCCAACCTCTGCATAGCATGTACCGCCAATATATAGAAACAGGCTATCAGTGCAATTGCCAGAACACCAACCACCTGCTTTCTATGCGCTTTCACTGCTTCTGCGGCTTGATGCGGCCGCCATCAGAAATCTGTTTTGACGAGGATAGGATAATGTTCTGATTGACACTCAGACCTTTCACTGCTGCATATCGATCTCCTTTGTATTCGACAGTCACATCCACACGTCTTGCAATGACTTCTGTTCCAAGGATTGTTTTCTTTTCATCGGTGGTATACACATAATATTGATTTCCCTCTTCTTGATGCAGCGCTTCTAAAGGTATACACCCTGAATACATTTTTTTGCTTGTCTCTATTTGCACACCTATTGAGGTGCCAATCGGAAGCGTATTGGGTGGAATCCGTATACTTGCCTCTACCCCTGCCCCCGTTTCTGTATTTTGCTGTATCGCTGTAATTTTTAATTTCCCAACTGCATTTTTCTCTGTTTCCATAAGCACATCAGAAATCAGCTTTACATTTGCACCGACTATCACATGTTCTTTATTCTCTTCCGAAAACTGTACTTTCAGCATCATTTCAGCAGATATATCAGCAATTAAAATATCTGCCGTTCCAGAAGTCATACCACCTACCTGTATATTCACAGCTGATACAACTCCATCCATAGGAGACACTACCTTCCCTTCTGCACTCTGGAGCTCTTTTAACGCTGAAAGCTGCTTTTCCACAAATCCAGTTTTTAAAATTTCCGCATACGCAGTCTGTTTTGCGAGGGACACCGCAATTCCTAATGATAAGACAAGCAAAACAGGAATACAGACTCCCACAAAACGTCCCGTATTTGTGAATGCCAACAAAAACGCTTTATTGTGTAAGATAGATTTAAAATTCAAAAGACCTACAAACTGACCGGAAGCAGTCTGCATAAATGCTCTCCTTACGACATCAATGTACGGAATCAACACAAAGAGCAATACACCGACAAAGCTTGGCAGGATAAACAGATATCCCACCCACATTTTTCTCTTTCTCATCACTTATTCCGCCTGATAAATCTCTACTTTTTCTACAATTGCATTCACAGCAGATTCCAACGATTCTTCTCCATACACATAATGCTCCGCCTGTGTCAGAATCTCCTCAAACAGTGCCTGCTCCACTGCAATTTTCGTGTCTGCTTCACTTAAGAAATTTACAAATTCCTCCGCTTCCTCTGCATTTAATTTCTGAATGCGAATCCCTTCTGCACTATCCTGTTCCGGATACATGACTGTCATCTGTTCCTTTGTCTCTGATATCGGAAGCGTCTTTCGAAAGCTTGTCTTATTCACACTCAATGTCCAGTCATACTGATCCATATTCTCGGAAGATAAAAAGTACGATAGGAACGCTTTCGCAGCTTCTTTCTTCTCACTGGACGCAGTTATGCCAAATATCCATTTCGGGATAAACTTTTTCCCACTTTCGCTGTTTAAATAATCATAGAACACGGGACTATTCGCACTCACACTTTCCAATTGCGCCAGCGTCTGCCCCATATCCATTTCATCAACCGACAAAATATCCTTTTGAAATGCCATTGTTACCCCGGCGTCTCCGGAATAGTTTGGATACGTATCTATCATTTCCTGAAAGGGTGGTACTTCCTGATAATACGGCAATTCCAAATCAATCTCAGATGCATCAAAAAGCATCCTTGCCTCTTCTAAAAATGTGGACAGTGCCTCTTGATCTACCACACTCTCTTCTGAAATAATATCGTTCCAAAAAGTCAATAGAAGTAACGGAATACTCTTCGTTGCATTCCGTGCGATCCCTTTTATCTGCTCTTCCGTCCGTGTTTTCAATGTGCCTGATAGAGTTTTTACTTCCTCTGGTGTCACCGCACCTTCTTTTCCAATAATAATCGGAACGGAAAAACGGGATGGGATTGCATACACTTTCTCCCCTTTTTCATATGGGGAAAGTACGTTTTCAAAAAATTCTTCCCCATTTTCTTTCACACTCTCCACCATGTCACTTAAGTCTTCCAATCCCCCTTTTTCGATGTAGTCCTCAATTGGAAGTCCATCCATCAAAATGATATCCGGTCCATTTCCCGCCATAATCTCGGTGTTCAGACTTCGGATTGCATCGGATACCGTCTTTCCGTCTTCCTCTGATATCCCCACCTCTATCACAACCGGATACTTAGGATATTTCTCCATAAATAACTTTGCGCTTTGCCACAAATTCTCATTTTCTTTTAGGGTATACAAACGTAGCACTGCATCTTCTTTCTTTGTTTGTTCATTTTGTTTCTCCATCGGCTTTCCCACACAACCGGATAAAAACACCACCCATGCCAGTAAGATTCCGATTTCTTTTCTCATTGCTATCCCTCCTTGTATTGTTTTCTAATATGACTATACGGAGAGATGCATCTTATTTGCATCAAAAAAAAGAGCTTGCGCCCTTTTTTTAATTTCTATTTCTAATATCTCTTATAACTATCCCCACGGTTACCAATATCAATTATACAAACTTTTTATGTCTTCACTTTCCGCTTTCAGCCCCATTGTATCATATTATATAAATAAATTGGATATATTTTCAAAATTTCCTTACTCCCAAAGTTATAATCTACATATATTTTGGTTCATCTAAAATAATGAGCTTTGAATTTCCAATCAAAACCATAACAATCGATACTTTCATTATGCTTCTTTTTCAGCTTATTTTAAGCATCCCTGCACAGGCACTCAAATTCATACAGATAGACGTCTTCAAGTGTCGGGCTGACTTCTGTCCACCGGTATTTTTCCGGGCGCTGCTCTGAGATAACACGCACGACAATCTCCCCGTCCGTCCGAAATAAGTTACTGATTTCAAATTCTTGTTTTACCTGATTCAATTCATCCTGTGAAATCCTGATTTCAAATACTTTCCCAGCAATTTTTTTCTGCAATGCCTCCGGGCAGTCTTTGTCCACAACCTTTCCGTTTTTCATCAAAAGAATTTCTTTTGAGATAAACTCAATGTCAGACACCACATGAGTAGCAATCAGGACAATTTTGTCGCCGCTCAAATCCGAGATCAGGTTTCGGATACGGATACGCTCCTTTGGATCCAAACCGTCAGTCGGCTCATCTAAAATCAGAATCTGTGGATCATCCAAAAGAGCCTGCACAAGGAGAACCCTCTGTTTCATCCCGCCGGACAGTTCTTTTATCTTCTTTCTTCTCACCTCGCTTAAATTCAAAAGTGGAAGAAGTTCCTCCATGCGCCTCCTGATTTCTTTTTTATCCATACCGTGCAGTGTTCCCATGTAGCTGATAAAATGATTTACGGTGAAAGAATCATATAATTGTTGCTGCTGCGGCATATACCCCATGATTTTCCGATACTGTGCTTTCATCTTCGTAATCTCTGTTTCATTGCACAGGATTCTCCCCGAATCACGCAGCAGGTTATCCGTCAATATATTCATCAATGTACTTTTCCCGGCTCCATTTGGACCTAATATCCCATAAATTCCATTTTCAAATACTGCATGGAAATCCTGCAACGCAACTTTTGCCCCATAGTTTTTGTTGAGTCCTCTTATCACTAATTTCATCCGTCTCACTTCCTTTTATCATAGATTTCATAGAGAATATAACAACTCGCAGCAGGGAGATAAATCCAAAAAACCAGCACCTGCAACACAATCATATCCCACCGCCCCTGTAACAGTTGATGCGCATCCAGCAGCGCGTTCATGCTCCAAAAATGTATTTTATAAAGCCCGCCCCATTCCATGACAAGCGGTCCTATAAAGATTACAATCCCTGAAATATTTGTCAAAATCGTATCTTTTAACAGTGCAGACAGCGCCACAGCCGCCAGTGCAATAACAAACAGCGAAAGAATCTGGGAGAGTGCCAGCAAAAAAACATATTCCCCAATCGTGCAGTTTAAGACTGACTGTCCTGCGAACGGCATGGAGCGCACTTTCGCCCCCCAGTTATCCATCGGATACGACTTCACTATTTTCAAAATGAAAGGGAGGTGAATCAAAACTGCCATCAAAAATGTAATTTTGAATACCGTGCCTATCTTCGTAGTCAAAATCGGCAGCCGTCCCCGCTTTGTACTCCGAAGCAAATTCATCACTTTCAAGTCATATTCCATGCCAAGCGCCGAGGATGCGCTGTAGACGGCGACAAACACACACAGGCTGAGTAGAATCAGGCGGCTTCTTGCGAGGCTGCTGCCGAACATCTTTTCATACCCGGTGTCATATACGAGTTCCTGCTCACTGACGCCGCGCATGGAATTGTTGCCCACCACATATTGAAGCTGGGCATAAGCCCTCCTGAAACCTGCATATGGATAGCGGATATTATTCTGTTTTTGTGCAATCTCCTGTTCCGAAAGTCCCGATTTTTCCGGGGTCAACGCCATGATTTCCTCGTATTTTTTCTTTTCTTCCGAAAAGTATTTCAGCTTGTCCTCCGTAATGTGCCCCTGCTGTTTCGCCACATACATTTGGTAGTACTCTTCCTCCACATCTTTGTAAAACTTCATGCCATTTCCAACTAAAACAGCGCCATATAGAACAGCGCACAGAGCCATATTGTTTTGTTCGTGAACAGGTTTTTAAACAGCTCATGCAGACACAATTTATCCGTCACAAATGCAGGTACGCTCTTCGGCTTCTTCCTTCTCCATCGCGCCTTTACTTTGTCGCAGTGGGAAAATTTTCGGATGTTGACAGCCAAAAGCAGCAACAGGCATACTGGCAGAAGCGCCAAAAATATGTGCATTGCGTTGACCGGATATCCAAAGACGTCCAAATTATGATATTGGGATAACAGTGGATATACCTTGATATACTGCGCAAGATTTACATATTTCAGCACGTCCATATAAGAGACAGACGGCAGCAGCAGACAGAGCAGATACTCCCCAATCCCAATAAATCCAATTCCTAAAACTGCCCCCGAAGAACTGCCCGCCTTTTGCGCCAGCCACATCATAGCCAGTGCAATCACATAACAGACAAACATTTTTAAAAGCAGATAAAGCATCAAATAGTCGCCAACCGAAAGCATGTATGGACTTTCATACATTGCAGTCACGGATTGAACCGGTCTTTCCAAATCCCCAAATCCATATTGATGCATGGAAAACAAGTAATTTCCGCCATATAAAAACAAGACAAGAAAGCATGTAATTCCGGCTGCAATCAGCAATTTTTCCCGAATTACATACTTCCGTCCTTTATATGTAGATTTTAAAAGCCGGTATAACTGATTCTTTTTCTCATAAATCACCAAAAAATATGTCATTGCAGTCAGCAAAAGAACCATGCAGACGTCCGTAAATTCTGTCTGTGCTGCAAAAATCACACCATCCGAAATATCCACCGCCAACTCTAAACCATGCAGCTTTTCAAATGCTTCCGGTGTTTTCTGTGCATTCCGATATGCAAAAGAACTTTCTTCTGAGAAAATCGCACTCGACATATTTGTGCTTTTTTGCTCAATCTCATCCAAATAAGATTCATACTGTCCAGCCTGCACATACTCGTGCAGAACTTTTTTATACAGTTCCTCCTCCGCATAAGGGTTGCCGGTGTATGATGATATTTTATTCTCCTTCAGCTCCTTAAGCCAACGTTCCCGCTCTTCCTCCGGCTGTCGTTTCAAATCCGCGTACAGCTCTTTTACTGCCTCCGCCGGAGGCCAGCTCATCTTTGCCTGCTCAGAAAGATTCCACAGATTAAACAGGAACGCCACCACGCACAGCAGCCAAAAGAAACGAAATGCAATGAACTTCTTCCACTCATACCTTACACATTCCATACTGCCTCCATCTTTCTAATCCCCAATCAGCTTCCCATCCTTATCCACTAAATTTCCCGTTGAAGAGACACTTGGCTTCAAAACAACTTCCACATCGTTCTTTCCACTCAACAAATCCTCCCAGCGAATATATCCATACCATTCAATCAAGTCGCCTTCCGTCTCGCCGATAGTGTAATAATTCAGATATACTCCTTCTTCTGTCTGGCAGATAAAGTTACTCAGTACAGCCCCCTCCGCCGGAAGGTTCTGCGGCAGAGACAACTCCCGGATTGCCCCGCTTTCTTTCTCTTTAAAGAACATCCATTGCTTTGGATAATCAGACAAACGGAAAACAACCCCTTCCTCTAAAATACCATCCAGTGACAGATAGCCTGTTTCTTCGCCAACAAACTCTTTCAGTTCAGACCGGTTCAGATATATTTCATTTTCGTTCGTATCAAAATGATAAATGGTATCCAATTCGTTTTTCTCCGTTCCGGCATAGTAAAAACTGCTTTTGTCAGGACTAAAGTATATCAGCTCATACCCACTATTATGCAGCACAATCTCTTCTGATTTTTTTGTTTGATACTCAAATTTATAAAACAATGGAGTGTCTCCATTTATCAGAGAATAAATCAAATAGTCCTTTGTTACCCCAAGAACGTTCACAAAATCGGCTTCTTCTGTGAAAATCTCCTCCTGTTTCATGGAATCCAAATTCAGCACATTAAAATGACGTTGGTATTTTGTATCCTGAATATTCTCTTCTTCTGCCGCATCCAAAATATCAGAATAAAAATAGTATAATTCATCTCCGACAACAACCCCTGCATGAAAGACACAGCCTGCATCGATAAAATAATCTTTTTCCTTCCGGTTGCTTCCGTCAAATTCTGACACAACAAGCCTCGTTCCATCTTCATCACTCATCATTCCATATAGCTTCCCTTTATATGGAAATATATTGTTGGAACCTTTTGCGGCATTGCAGGCAGTCTCTGCATCCTCATAATTGGAAAGATGGCGGCAATCCGGTTTATTACAGATGGAAATGTACCATTGAGATACCAACAACAAATAGCGGCATAACAGCAGCAAACAACTTCATATCACATAAATACAGTTAAATAACATATAGAATTAGGAATACTTGAAAAACGGTATTCCTTTTTTATTTCCAGACGTTCAGAAATGAGCGTCTATTTTTTTACCCAAATGAAAGGAGAATCAAAAAATGAATAAGATATTGAAACGATTGCTTACAGGTGTTCTTACTCTTGCAACCGTCTTTACTGCTCTACCCACAACCGCTGTCAATGCTGCGGAAACGCAATACTGGACGGAATCAGAGGAACGTGTAGGAATTGTAGAAAAAGTAATGAATGACGGTTCTATCGGTTCTACATTCAACGAGGGTCATATGACCGTTGAGGGTGAGGACGCTTACTGTGTCGATATTAACACTAACTTCAAAAATGGATATAAGACCAGAAGTGACGCAAGTACACGTTTGAGTGACGACCAGATAGCCGATATTTCCCTATCCCTTGAATACGTCAAACAGTATACCGCAAGCCATAGCGGAATCAGCAGCCAGCACGCCTATCTTTTAAGACAGTTAGTAGTCTGGCAGAGATTGAGTGTCCATCTTGGGTGGAGCTGTGACAATGTACGAGCTTCTTATGATGAAATCTCAAAAGCTGTGCAAGATGAAGTGTTCGCCGGAGCGAAAGCCTTTGTAGCAGCAAACAAAGGACACTATGACTGTTACGGTTATATCTACACTGGTGAGGGGCAGGATTTAGGACAGTTCTTCGCAGAGCTGGCTGTCGGAAATGGCAAGATTCAGAAATCTTCCAGTAATACCACAGTCACAAGCGGGAACGACTGCTATTCTCTCTCTGGTGCGACTTATGGTGTCTATTCTGATAAAGGCTGCACGAAATCTGTTGCCACACTTACGACAAATGCCAATGGCAATACTGACACTGTGGAATTAAGAGCCGCAACATACTATGTAAAGGAAACGAAAGCTCCAAAGGGATTCCAGTTAGATAAGAACGTCTATACTATGACGGTCAAAGCTGGTGAAACTACGACTTTAAAAGTCAGCGACACACCAAAAGTCACAGACACTTTGGTTGAGCTTTTCAAGATTGATATGGAAACTTCCAAAGCTACGCCACAGGGTAACGCTTTTTTGGAGGGTGCGGAGTTCGTCTGGAAGTATTATGACGGTTACTACACAAAAGATAATCTTCCATCTGAACCGACACGCACATGGACGACAAAGACAATCACTGAAAAAGACAGCAATAATGAAGTCCATTACATCACAAAATTAGCGGATTCCTACAAGGTGTCTGGTGACAGCTTCTATACACAGAATGGTACTATCTGTTTGCCGCTTGGTACTATCACTGTGGAAGAAAAGGCAGCTCCAAACGGTTACTTATTGGAGGGTGCTTATATGCAGGCTGCCGGAAGTTCGGAACAGATAAAAGGTGTCTATGTGGCACAGATTACAGAAGATGGTGAGCTTGCAGCGTTAAGCGGCAGCAACCAGTATTCCGTATCAGACAAGGTTATCCGTGGCGGTGTGAAAATCCAGAAACGTGACCTTGAAACCAAAGATACAAAAGCACAAGGCGGTGCGACTTTGAAAGATACTGCCTTTGAAATTATTTCCTTAAATGATAATGCTGTCTTGGTAGATGGCAAGTTATACAACAAGAATGAAGTTGTCAAGACAATCCATACAGGTGTTGACGGTATCGCTATGACTGATACAGACACACTTCCTTACGGTCACTATAAAATTTCAGAATCCCAAAGTCCGACAGGTTACTTGACAACTGGTGCGGTTGACCGTGAGTTTGACATTGTGAATGACGGTGAAATCGTGGATTTAACAGATGAAGCACATTCCATCTACAATCAGATTATCCGTGGAGATATTGAGGGTGTAAAAATCGGTGCTGGCACTCACAAGCGACTTGCGAATGTTCCCTTTAGGATCACAAGCAAGACGACTGGTGAGAGCCATATCATTGTGACAGACGCAAACGGTCAGTTTTCCACTTCCTCTGATTGGGTATCTCATAAGCAGAATACCAACGCCGGAAAGACCAGTGAGGACGGTATCTGGTTCGGTACTTCCACACCAGACGACAGCAAAGGTGCTTTGCTCTATGATACTTACACAATCGAAGAATTACGTTGCGATTCCAACAAAGGAATGACGCTGATTCCGGCGTTTGATGTAGTGGTATCAAGAAATAAAGTAGTCGTGGACTTGGGTACGCTCACAGATGAATACGAGCCAGAAATCACTATCCATACGACTGCCACAGATAAGGTGACAGGTGAAAAATCAATCGTTGCCGGAAAGAGCGTGACTATCGTTGATACTGTGACTTTAGATGGTTTGACAAAAGGCACAAAATATCAGTTGAAAGGCTGGCAGATGGTGAAGTCTGAAAACGCACAGCTTTTGATTGACGGTCAACCTGTGGAAAGTGATTACACATTCACTGCGAAAAAATCAGAAATGGAGGTTGAGGTTTCCTATACGTTCAATGCTTCTGCTCTTGGTGGCAAAGACCTTGTGACATTCGAGGAATTGTACGACTTATCCAATCCAGACGAGCCTATCAAGGTCGCAGAACACAAGGACATTGAGGACGAGGGGCAGACCGTGACTATCGAGGAACGAGTGATTGAAATTCATACCAACGCTGCCGACAAAGCCACAGGTGAAAAGATGATTGTTGCTGGTAAAGAGGTAACTGTCATTGATACGGTCACTTTAGATGGCTTGGAAAAAGGTACAACCTATCAGCTCAAAGGCTGGCAGATGGCGAAGTCTGAAAACGCACAGCTTTTGATTGACGGTGAACCTGTAGAAAGTGACTATACCTTTACTGCAAAAGATTCTAGCATGGAAGTCCAGATTGCCTTTACATTCAATGCCAGTGAGCTTGCAGGAAAAGACCTAGTAACATTCGAGGAATTATACGATTTATCCAATCCAGACGAGCCTACAAAGGTGGCAGAACACAAGGACATTGAGGACGAGGGGCAAACAGTGACGATTACGGAACGTATCATCACTATGCACACAACCGCTACCGATAAGGCAACAGGTGAAAAGACGATTGAAGCAGACGACAAAGTAACGATTGTCGATACAGTTACTTTAGACGGTTTGGAAAAAGGCGTGAAATACATCCTTAAAGGTTGGGAAATGGTAAAGTCTGAAAATGCAGAACTTTTGGTGAATGGTAAATGTGTAGAAAATGACCTTACCTTTACTGCCGAGGATTCTAAAATGGAGGTTCAGATTGAATTTACGTTCAATGCTTCGGAGCTTGGCGGCAAAGAGCTTGTGACCTTTGAAGAATTGTACGATACGTCCAATCCAGACGAGCCTATCAAGGTAGCAGAACATAAGGACATCAAGGACGAGGGGCAGACTGTGACGGTCAAAGAAAAACCAGAATCCCCTACGAAACCAGAAGAACCTAGTACACCAACAAAGACAAGCGATTCACCAAAAACAGGTGACAATACGCCATTTGTTGCATTATTCGCTATGATGGGAATTTCTGCTGCTGGTCTTATCTTTGCCGGATATAAGAGATTCCGCAGAGTAAAGAAATCTGACTGATACGGGAGGTAACAGCTTATGAAAGCAACAACCCGTTCACCGCCTATCATGGAAACGTCAGTCTGTGGCTGACACTATATCTAACTTCTGCTTGATTACGATTTATCTTTCTGAATGGGGATTGTCAAGGGTGCTTCCAGCACAACGCTTGCCCTTGATAATTCACAGGCAGACAGATATTATCCCAACAGCAGAATGACACTATATAACAAATCAATCAAAATCAGAAAGAAAAGAGGTAAACAATTTATGGAATTAAAACACGTTATCCCAAACATGGAAAAGACATTCGGGAATTTAGAGTTTGCAGGTGAAAATAAGGTGGAACAGCGTAGGATCAACGGACGTATGACGGTCGTTTCCCGTAACTTCAACCTTTATTCGGACATACAGAGGGCAGATGATATTATCGTGGTGCTGCCTGCTTCTGCTGGTGAGAAGAACTTTGAATCAGAGGAAAAAGTGAAACTTATCAATCCCAAAATCACCGCAGAGGGTTACAAAATCGGTACAAGAGGATTCACAAACTATATCCTGTCAGCAGACGATATGGTGAAAGCATAAGGAGGTATTGAGTATATGAGATTAGCAAACGGAATCATCATTGACAAGGAAAAGACTTTCGGAGTATTGAAATTCTCCGCATTAAGACGAGAGGTACATATCCAGAATGAGGACGGTACGGTTTCTGAAGAAATTAAAGAACGTACCTACGATTTGAAGTGTAAGG
>OAVG01000658.1_pt1 | contig 13693 bp, 15 predicted proteins | sample 1495271 | NCBI WGS metagenome assembly OAVG01 (sample SAMEA2580077, study PRJEB22360) | human gut metagenome | biome: human gut; feature: human-associated habitat; material: faeces | place: Denmark | collected 2008/2010 | reverse complement strand
CTGCCGACTCAAAAATATAATTTTATCACAGAAATTCCGGATATGGTATTCTTCTAAATTGTTTTTAACCACAGATTCGAACTCCAGGATCTTGAGCCTTGCGGCAATATTCTCCCATTTGGGAGCCTCCTGGGAAGTGAGCTCGGCGGCCGCCTTTACAAGCAGAAGGAGTTTCTCATGATCCTCCATATTTTCCTTCAGAAAACTCTGAAACTTCTCGTTCAGGATATTTAAGTCATATTCTTTCTGCAGAAACTCATTTTGTATGGATTTAAGAAGGTTTCCAATCGGAAATTCATCTGTCCGGAATGCTTCCAGTATCGTCTGTCTTACGATGACAGCGTTTTCGGAGCCCTGTGCTCTTGTTATGTTTTTCATATGAATTGTTCACCTTTCAACTATATGTAGGATGCTAAAAATTATATTAACACAATATATTGATCTTGACAACGCATATCAAGAATAAAACTGATGCAAAGAGACACGGGAATATATTCCTCCTGGGAAATTTCACAGGAATTGTGCAGCTTCATTGTTTGATAGCCCCTCTCCCTAAAGCCTTTGTATATATTGATTACATTTTCAAGGTCTGTTAGGATGGATTTGTTGAAAATAACAACACAGTAAAGACCAGAAGATTCCGTCTGATGTGTTGTGCTCAATACCCAGGCGCCGGGCTTTGAGTCCAGTTGACGAAGAAAGGATGAAAAATTATGATGCAGAAAATTCAAAAATTCGGCGGGGCGATGTTTACTCCGGTTCTCTTGTTCGCCTTCGCGGGAATTGTCATAGGGATCGGAACCCTGTTTACCACAGAGACTATTATGGGCAGTCTTGCCGCTCCGTCCAGCATGTGGTACAAATGCTGGAATGTGATATTACAGGGCGGCTGGACCGTATTTAACCAGCTCCCTCTCCTGTTTGTTGTCGGACTTCCAATTGGCATGGCGAAAAAACAGAATGCCCGGTGCTGTATGGAAGCTTTGGTTTTATATCTCACATTTCACTATTTCCTGAGCACGATCCTTTCCCAGTGGGGAGGAGTCTTCGGGGTTGACTTCGCACAGGAAGTCGGCGGCACAAGCGGTCTCACAATGATCGCAAATATAAAAACCCTGGATATGGGTATGATGGGCGCACTCGCTATCGCGGGAATCGTCATTTACTTACATAACCGTTTCTTTGACACAGAACTTCCGGAATGGCTGGGTACGTTCAGCGGCTCCACCTTCGTATTCATGGTCGGATTTTTCGTGATGATTCCGGTGGCAGTCCTCGCAGCATTATTATGGCCCAAAATCCAGATTGGTATGTTTGCATTCCAGGGATTTGTCAAAGGAGCGGGAGCTCTCGGAATATGGGTCTTCGTCTTTTTAGAGAGAGCCCTGATTCCTTTTGGCCTGCACCATATCTTATATTCACCGTTTTATTACGACAATGTGGTGGTACCCGGAGGACTTTATGCCTACTGGGCAACCAAGCTGCCTGAGATCGCAGCGTCCGGTGCATCTTTAAAATCGTTGGTTCCTATGGCCGGATTCACATCCACTGGGTTCTCAAAAATCTTCGGATGTCCGGGGATCGCACTGGCTTTTTACTCAACTGCGAAGAAAGAGAAGAAAAAGAAGATCCTGGGTCTGCTAATTCCGATCACACTGACCGCGATTTTCTGCGGCGTGACAGAGCCGATCGAGTTTACCTTCCTGTTCGTGGCGCCTGTACTCTTTGTAGTCCATGCACTGCTGGCGGCCACCTTATCCACTACCATGTATCTGGCAGGAATCGTAGGAATCCACTCCGGCGGAGCGATCGAAATGGCTTCTTTAAACTGGATACCGCTGATGGGAAATCACTGGAAACAGTATCTGCTCCTGCTGGTCATCGGCCTTGTATTTACCGGAATTTATTTTGTGGTATTTAAATTTCTGATTCAGAAATTTGATTTCAAGACACCGGGTCGGGAAGATGATGATGAGATTAAATTTGGTTCCAAGAAAGAGTTCAGGGAGAAGAAAGGTTCTAAGCAGGACCAGAAAATAGAGTTTGCGCAGCTGATCCTTGAAGGCCTGGGAGGAAAGGATAACATAGAAGATGTGACAAACTGTGCAACTAGGCTCAGGGTCAATGTAAAAGATGAAAAGCTTTGTAAGGACGACCCTTATTTTAAATCCATAGGAGCCCATGGCTGCTCTGTGAATGGAAAGTCATTCCAGGTTATTATCGGCCTGAAAGTAGCAGGCGTCCGGGACGATTTTGAGAGTTTACTGTAGTAGGTTGAATTAAGAAAGCAGGGATAAAGATGATGAATGTAAAAAGCAGCAGATTAGACAGGTATTACAATATCGCCAGGGTCCTCCTTTGCCTGACACCGTTCGTGTGCCTTGCGTACCTTTCCATGGGAGCGGCCAGAGTGGGAGGCTCAGTCTCAGCCGCGATCGGGGAGGACCCTAAGCTTGCGGTGATGTTTCTGGTGTCTATGATCAATCCGTTTATCGCATACCTCATGACGTTTATGCAGAAGAAATTACACATGGATGCTTCCTATGCAGTTGTCAATCTCACCCTGCTCATTGCGGCAGAAATCATGCTTCAGAACATCTGGTATATCCTGCTCCTTGGGTTTATACTGTATAAGACAACCCGGGAGAGCGGACTGACCGTCAGGGAGAGCTTTAAAAAAGTTTGGAGGAATCAGTTTCTGAGTGTTATTTCAGGGAGCCTTGTCGTGATCGCGCTGTGCTCTGTCTGCCTGTTTGCAACCATAAGAATTGCGCTGCATTAAGCAGAAAATGGACGTAATTTCTACCGGATAAGTATCCATCTAACAATAGTTTTTTACCACTATTGTAGGAGCGCATTTTAAAGCGCGACGGAAATAGTGGTAAAAAACTCATTGAATGAAATATCTGTTTACATATCTCCGATAGAGAAGTTCACCAGGCGAAAGTAGTCTTTTACATCCGGAATCGTCAGACGGAGGCACAGAAATTCATCCAGGTTAAAAATATAAAGTTTTATCATTGATCTGCCCTCCTTTCATAGATTACAGTTTTTAGGAGAGAAAGAATCGGGGCCCTGTTTCTGTTCTGCTTATCTGTAATATCATTATAACGAAAAAATACAGATAAAAATATAAGATTACTGCTGCTTTATATCACTATCCTGCCATTTGCGTCGGTATTCTTTTGGTGAACATCCCATGGTTTCCCGAATGCGTGTGCGATCTGAGAGACCGTCAGTTTTTCAGAATAATGCTCCTGAACGTACTGCATTATGGATTTTATTTTTTTTTGAGTCCAGAGATTTTGTGGCGTGCAGGACGTTGGAATTGACCAGACCGCCGGAACCGGCAGGAAAGCTCATTTTTCCGCCCGGAGTGTGATATTCCAGAGTTTCTTTTTGGATATAAAATAATCCGGCCTCCTTATGCAGTGCCAGGGGATCTGACCGCCGATACAGCGGTCAAACTCTACATAGGAACAGGTATATGGAAAATCCGGGCCAAAATCCGGGAAATGTGAAAATTCACAGCTTTTGTTCTGTGTCACGGAACCAATGACCGCTCCCTAAACCCGGCAAATCTATTGTCACCGGATGCTTTTGGGGTGTACTATTTGGTCAGTGAAGAAAACAACAAAGCAAATGCTAGGAGGATGTTGATTATGACAAAGAAGAAATATGCAGTTACAGTGGCAGGAGGAGGCAGCACATTTACACCGGGTATCGCTCTGATGCTCTTAGAGCACATGGACCGTTTTCCAATCAGAAAAATCATGTTTTACGACAATGACGCCGAGAGACAGGAAGTAGTGGCACAGGCATGCCGGATTTACCTGAAAGAGCATGCACCGGAAATTGAATTTGGATATACGACGGACCCGGAGACTGCATTTACAGACATTGATTTCGTACTGGCACATATCCGGGTAGGGAAATATGCCATGAGAGAGCTGGATGAAAAAATTCCGTTAAAATACGGAGTGCTCGGACAGGAGACCTGCGGACCGGGAGGAATTGCCTACGGAATGCGTTCCATAGGCGGCGTTATCGAGATTTTAGATTATATGGAACAGTATTCTCCGAATGCCTGGATGCTGAACTACTCAAATCCGGCAGCCATCGTTGCGGAGGCTACCAGGAGGCTGCGTCCCGATTCCAAGATCCTGAACATCTGCGACATGCCGATCGACCTGGAAGAGAAAATGGCAGATATGTGCGGGCTGTCTTCCAGAAAAGAGATGCAGGTCGGATATTATGGGCTGAACCACTTCGGATGGTGGCATAAGATTTATGACAATAACGGAAATGATCTGATGCCGCAGATTAAAGAGCATATGAAAGCAAACGGTTTTGCGGACGCATTGTCCGATACAAACCAGCATGTGGACGAAAGCTGGGTACATACCTTCCAAAAGGCAAGAGATGTCTACGCAGTAGATCCGGAGACGATCCCGAATACCTACTTAAAATATTATCTGTTCCCTGATTATGTGGTAGAAACCTCTGATCCGGAGTACACAAGGGCCAATGAAGTCATGGACGGACGGGAGAAATTTGTGTTCGGAGAGTGCAGGCGGATTGTAGAAAACGGCACAAGCAAAGGATGTGCGTTTGAGGCGGATGCACATGCAACTTATATCGTTGACCTCGCCTGTGCCATCGCTGAGAATACACAGGAAAGATTCCTCCTGATCGTTCCGAATGAAGGGGCAGTGGAAAACTTTGACCGCACAGCCATGGTTGAGATTCCCTGTATCGTAGGCTGCAACGGATATGAAAAGATCTGCCAGGGAGCAATTCCTCAGTTCCAGAAAGGATTGATGGAACAGCAGGTAAGTGTAGAAAAACTGACAGTGGAAGCGTGGATCGAGGGAAGCTATCAGAAACTGTGGCAGGCGCTGACTCTTTCAAAGACAGTTCCGAGTGCAAGGATTGCAAAACTGATTTTGGATGACCTGATCGAAGCAAACAAAGACTTCTGGCCGGAACTGAAATAAGTCAAATGGGAGGTATGGGATGTTCGGATTTTTAAAGGGAAAAAGTAAAAAAGAGAAGATATTTTATTCCATGGTAACAGGAAAGAGTATTGATCTTTCTGAGGTAGATGATGAAATGTTTGCAGGAAGGGTTCTGGGTGACGGGATTGCTGTCTGGCCGGAGGAGGATGTGTTTTCGGCTCCCTGCACCGGTACAGTGACTACGGTGACGGATACAAAGCATGCCATCGGTCTTGAGAACGGTGACGGTGTTCAGGTGCTCATTCATATCGGACTGGACACGGTAAAACTTGATGGAAAGGGCTTTGAAACTTATGTGGAGCCAGGACAGAAGGTAAAAGTCGGTGATCCCCTTGTAAAGGTGGACCGTCAGATGCTCAGGGAAGAAAAAATTCCGGACGTCTCCATGCTGGTTTTCATAGAACCAAACGGACATAAACTGACCAAATTTTATACACGACAGACAGTGGAGGCGGGAACAAGTCCTCTGGTGGAATACGAGTAGGAAATTTCTCCATTATTGCAAGGCAGGTATCATGAGGATATCTGCCTTCTTGCATCAATGGACAAAATGTGGGAAATAGAGTAAAATTAGGGTAAGATTCAGGAACCAGAAGGCGGCGGAAGCATTTATGAGGTAGATGTCTTTATGAAATTAGATGAACTGGTGAACAAGCATTACGGACAGCTCAATGAAAATGATTTATACATATGGAATTACATATTTTCACACAGGAAAGAGTGTGAAAAGCTTACCATAGACCAGCTGGCTTTTAAGTGCAGTGTGTCGAGAACAACAGTCCTGCGGTTTGCCCAGAAACTGTCCTTAAAAGGCTACGGTGAACTGAAGGTCTTTTTAAAGCTTGACAATCAGGAAGCAAAGGAAAACATCAGACATGTGGACATGGTCTGTGAGTCTTACCGCCGGGTGATCGACAGCATGAAAGAAAAGGACTGCACAGATATTTTAAGGAAGTTTGACCAGGCAGAGAATATCTATGTGTATGGGATCGGCATGATCCAGTCCTCTATTAAAAAAGAGTTAAAGCGGACCTTCATGATGAGCGGGAGACTGATCTATGATCTGAGCGGATATGAGGAGGCGGAAAGGCTCCTCAGTATTGTCGCAGAGGACGACTTGTTCATCATCATATCTGTGTCAGGAGAGAATGAATTTATCAATAATTTTACTAGAAACTTAAAGATTCGGGGCGTCTCTGTGCTGTCCATCACGAAGCTTCGGGAAAATACGCTGGCACATATGGCGGACTATGCTCTCTACGTTACTGAGACGGTGTTTTCCCAGCCGTTCAGTCACATAGAGTATGATTCTCTCACATCATATTTCATTTTGATTGAGATTTTATTTTTAAAGTACATGGAATATAAGACAAAAAAAGAGGAGATAGCGGATGAGGCTGGAAACCCTGATTGAAGAAAATTATGATAAACTGAATGAAAATGATTTGAGTGTCTGGAACTATATTCTGCGGCATAAGAAGGAGTGTCAGACCATGTCGATCCAGGAGCTGGCAAAACAGTGCCATGTGTCCCACACAACAGTCTCAAGATTTACTCATAAACTGGGGATGGAAGGCTACGGGGAACTGAAGATTTTTTTGAAATGGGACAGCCGGGAGGAGGAATCCTTCGATGTGAGGGAGATCGAGCGGGTCTACCAGGACTACATAAAGACTCTGGATATGATGAAGGGCAGGGACTGTTCTGATGTCTCAGAGATGCTCTCCAGGGCCGGAAGCATATATGTATACGGAACAGGAGCGGTCCAGAAAAATGCTGCAAGAGAGTTAAAGAAGAACCTGCTTTTCCTGGACTATTTATGTAATTTGATTGAAGGACGGGATGAAATAAAGATGGTGCTGGAAATCGTAAAAGAGGGAGATGTATTTTTTCTGTTTTCTCTTTCCGGTGAAAATGCCTTTGTCAATGAGCTGACAGGCAGGCTGAAAGCAAAGGGTGTCAAAATCATCTCTGTGACAAAAGTGGGGAATAATGAGCTGTCGCGGCTCAGCGATATCAGCCTTCAGTTCTATGCTCATCCGGTGCTGAAGGGAAGGTGTAATTCCGATGTATATATGACGGCTCAGTTTTTTGTGGTCAATGAGTTTTTACTTTTAAAGGGATTGGAGTATGGAAGAAGTGAAGAGTGAATTCTAAAAGGTACAATAGACGGTCTTTCTCTTTTCTGTTAAAATAAAAAGAAAAATCAGGTGGTGACAGATCATGTTTGTAGAAGAAAGACAGCAAAAGATTCTTGAACTTTTGCATGAAAATCAGAAAGTAAAAGTAAAAGAGCTGAGCCGGATGTTTGAGGTTACAGAAGACTGTATCCGGAAAGATCTGGCCAGTATGGAAGGCCGCGGCCTTTTAAAGCGTGCCTATGGAGGTGCTGTTTTGACGGAAGGCATGCACCCGGGGCACAGCAATGCGGTTTCTTCAAGGAAGGAAACGAACCTGAAAGAAAAACAGAGGATTGCAAAAAAAGCGGTAAAGCTGATCAGCGACGGGGATGTGGTTTTTTTGGACACATCCACAACGAACCTGGAGGTTGCGCGGGAAATCATCCGTTCTAAACGGAAAGTGACGGTCGTAAGCTGTATGCTGGATATCGCAAATCTGTTCGCAGCAGACGGAAACACTGGATTTATACTTTTAGGAGGAGAGTTCAACCGTTCTCAGATTGGGTTCCTGGGTTCGCTGACCCTTTCTATGATGGAGAACTTCAGATTTGATCTCTGCTTTATGGGTGTTGTCGGAGCGGATATAAAAGGAAATGAAGTCACTACCTATGTTCCGGAGGACGGAGCCATGAAGCGGAAGGCCATCGATAAAAGCCGCAGAAGATATCTGGTGATGGAGACAAAAAAGTTTGATTTCCAGGCAAATTATGTCTTCACAGATTTCACACAGGTAGATGGGGTGATCTGTGAGAAGGAGCCTCAGGAAGAGATAAGAGAAGTGCTGAGAGAATATGGAACAGAAATCATAGTATGACAGTTTCTGCATGATCTCCGCTCGATTTTTGAAATGTATGGATAAATAAGATCATAGGCAAAGTATCTGTAAAATATGGACAGATACTTTGCCTGTTATATTTATTGTTTGGTGTACTTTGTTAATTGAACATCAATATTCCGCCCTTGATACATTACGCGTATGATGGTCACTGTTCGGCCCGCTTGTATGTCGGAATATCCCTTTTCTAATTCTGTATTCATCTTTACATTTTCATTATATGGATTTGTCAGCACAAAAGTAATACAAATTAAAATTATTTTTATATTTGTACCACCCTGTCCACCCAGCCGCGGTAAAAATTCTCTTCATGAGATACAAGAAGTACGGTGCCCGTGAATTTTTTCAATGCGTCTTTCAATGCTTCTTTGGCCGCTGAATCCAGGTGGTTTGTGGGTTCATCCATAATCAGGAAATTACATGGGTTTAGTGTCAGCAGACATAACTTTACTTTGCACTGTTCTCCTCCGCTTAATGACCCGATCTCCTGTCCGGCATGACGGCTGGAAATGCCGCAGTGTGCAAGACGCTGACGTACTTTTTTTATCGGGAGGGAGGGATAACAGTCAGACACGATCTGAAGCGGTGTCATGGTCATATCATCCCATAACAGATCGATACTGGTAGCCGACAGACAGATGTCTCACAAAGAGATGGTCGGTATTTGTCAAGGGGAGCTGCGAAAAGTTAAATTGAGGACATCTCTCAGTTATATCCGGATCTTCCATACGCTCAATTCTTTTTAACTGCTTTTGACGCCCTCTGGCCATTTTTGATTTCCGTCCGGCAATATTTTTGCGGATAAATTCTTCTGTTTCTTTAATTTTTTTCTGCTGGGATGAATATTGGCGCACATATTCTTCCTGAAGAAACGTCTTCTTTTTTAAAAATTCTGAATAAGAGCCGTAATATTTTGTGAGTCTGCCGTTATGAATATCACAAATACGGTTGACGCTTCTCTCTAAAAAGTCATGGTCGTGGGAGACGGCCATAAAAGCATTGGGAAGCCCCGAAAGATAGTCTGCAAGCCATGAGACATGTTCTTTATCCAGAAAATTCGTCGGTTCATCCAGCAGCAGGACAGAAGGCTGTTCCAGCAAAAGTTTAGCGAGGATGACTCTGGCCCTCTGGCCTCCGCTGATTTCTTCTACCTGGCGTTCAAGACCTATGGAGAGGAGTCCCAGTCCGGCGGCTGCCTGTTCAATTCGAGTATCGATCTGATAAAAGTCATGAAGTTCTAATTGTTCCTGGAGCCGTGCGGCGGCAGAGAGTGCTTTTTCATCTCCGGCCGCTGCTTTTGAATACAGCAGGTTCATTTGCTCCTCTTTTATATAAAGAGACTGGAAAGCAGATTTTAAAAAATCTGAGATCGTTATCCTTTCCTATCATATAAAAAGACAGAAGACAAAATACATTACTGTATCTGCCTTCTGCCGTATCTTAGAGTCGGTGTATTATAAAACAACAAAAGGCCGCGGACAAAACATTGTCCGCAGCCTTATAGCATGGGATTTTTCGGGAAAACGGGTATCCAAATAAGAACTGCTCATGCAGCCGCAGATAATTCTTGATTCGGATCTGTCTCCCGATGAAATCTTAAAGCGGGCAGGTGCCGCCATACTCTGCAAAATGTCCTACATCCCTTCGTGGAATGTTCGTCTCACAACTTCTTCCTGCTGTTCTCTGGAAAGCTTATTAAAGTTTACTGCATATCCGGAAACACGGATCGTCAGTGTCGGATATTTGTCCGGATGTTCCATGGCATCAATCAATGTCTCGCGGTTGAATACGTTGACATTCAGGTGATGAGCGCCCTGTACAAAGTAACCGTCCAGGATATTTGCAAGATTTTCTTCTCTCTGGCCCTGATCTTTTCCTAAGGCCTCCGGTACAATGGAGAAGGTGTTGGAAACACCATCCTGGCATACGTCGCGGTAAGGGATCTTGGCTACGGAATTTAGAGAAGCCAGAGCGCCGCTGTTGTCCCGTCCGTGCATTGGGTTTGCACCAGGAGCAAGAGGCTCTCCTAATTTTCTTCCGTCCGGTGTGGAGCCCGTTTTCTTTCCATACATAACATTGGATGTGATGGTAAGCGCAGATAATGTATGGATGGCATTTCTATAGATCGGATGTTTCTTTAATTCCTCAGAGAATAAAGTGACAGTGTTGACGGCCAAGTCGTCTGCCCGGTCATCGTCATTGCCGTATTTCGGGAAGTCTCCTTCAGTCTCAAAATCTACAGCCACACCGTTTTCATTGCGGACCGGTTTTACAGCGGCATATTTGATCGCTGATAAGGAGTCTGCCGCGATGGAAAGACCTGCCACGCCGTATGCTGCGATACGCTCCATATTGGTATCGTGCAGTGCGAACTGGCTCGCCTCGTAGGCATATTTGTCATGCATATAATGGATGATATTTACTGTGTCAACGTATAATTCGGCCACATAAGAAAGAACCTTTTTGTAGTTTGCCCAAACTTTTTCGTAGTCCAATACTTCATCGGTGATCGGCTCGATGCCCGGAATGACTTCAATGCCCTTTTTCTCATCGATGCCGCCGTTGATTGCATACAGCAGGGACTTGGCAAGGTTACAGCGCGCTCCGAACAGCTGGGTCTGTTTTCCGACTTTCATAGCAGACACACAGCAGGCGATAGCATAATCATCTCCGTAAATCGGTCTCATGACATCGTCATTTTCATACTGGATAGAGTCTGTGTCAATGGAAACTTTGGAGCAGAACTTCTTGAAGTTCGCCGGAAGCTTTTCAGACCAGAGGACAGTCAGGTTCGGCTCCGGGGCTGTTCCCAAATTATAAAGAGTATGGAGATAACGGAAAGAAGTCTTTGTTACAAGCGGTTTGCTGTTGATTCCGATGCCGCCGATGGACTCTGTGATCCAGGTAGGGTCTCCTCCGAATAATTCATCGTACTCCGGTGTCCTTAAATGTCTTACAAGACGAAGCTTGATGATAAACTGGTCGATCAGTTCCTGGGCGTCTTTCTCCGTCAGAACGCCGTTTTCCAGGTCGCGCTGAATATAAATATCAAGGAAAGTGGAAGTACGTCCGAGGGATGTAGCCGCACCGTTGTTTTCTTTTACACCGGCAAGGTAAGCCATATATACGGCCTGAACAGCCTCTTTGGCGTTGGATGCGGGTTTAGAGATATCCACTCCGTAGGAAGCAGCCATTTCTTTGATCGCTCCTAAAGCACGGATCTGCTCGGATACTTCCTCTCTTGCACGGATGCGGTCTTCGCTCATCGGTCCGTCTAAGGCATCCAGATCACGTTTCTTTTCTTCAACGAGATAATCAATTCCATAGAGGGCGGCACGGCGGTAGTCTCCGATTACACGTCCTCGTCCGTATGCATCCGGAAGCCCTGTCAAAAGACCGGCAGTCCTTGCAAGTCTTGTGCGCTGCGGATAAGCATCAAAGACACCTTCGTTGTGTGTCTTGCGGTATTCATTGAAGTGACGGTCAATTTCCGGATTCAGCTTGTATCCGTACTGCTCCAGAGAAGAATGGGCCATTCTCTTTCCGCCGTATAAGTTTACGATACGTTTTAACGGAGCATCTGTCTGAAGACCGACGATGACTTCATTTTCTTTGTCGATATATCCGGGAGCAAAGTTTGTGATGCCGGAGATGATGTCAGTTTCTACATCTAAAACTCCGCCTTTTTTTGTTTCTTCGGAAAGCAGTTCTTCGCATTTGTTCCACACTTTTTCCGTTTTTTCTGAAACACCTGCCAGGAAAGAGTCATCGCCCTCATATAACGTATAATTTTTCTGTATAAAGTCCCTTACGTTGGTTTCCTTTGTCCATTTTCCATCTTTAAAGCCATTCCATTCTTTTAACATTGTTTTCCTCCATATTGATCAAAATAGGTTTCCTGAAGTTGTTTGGTACGTTCCTTGTCCATTGCCGGAACTCCTTTGAGTGGGTAAGAAAGATTCATTACCTCATATTTGTTGGCACCGAGCAGATGATAGGGAAGAAGCTCTACCTTTTCTACGTTTGGTATGCGGTCTATGTATTCCTTTAATTCCTGCATGTGCTCTTCGCTGTCTGTAAGTCCCGGAACTACGACATGGCGAATCCATAGTTTCGTGCTGTTCCGTTCCAATGCCTTTAGAAATTCGTTGAACCGCTCCATCGGTCTTCCTGTCATAGACTCGTAAGCCAGTTCGGTTATTTCTTTGAGGTCTAAAAGTACCAGATTCGTGTAAGAGAGGATCTCATCATAATCTCCCTGTCCGAAGCCTGCGGTGTCAATGCACGTATGGATACCTTCCTGTCTGCAGAGTTTCAGGGTCTTAAGCAAAAACTCCGGCTGCATCAGCGGCTCTCCGCCCGAAAAGGTCACTCCGCCGTTCTGTTTAAAGTACGGCTTAAAGCGGGAAATCTTTTTCACCAGTGCCTCCGGAGTTATCTCTTCACCGCCCTGAAACTCCCAGGTGTCGGGGTTATGGCAGAACTTACACCGAAGGGCACAGCCCTGGAAAAAGACTACGCTGCGGATGCCCGGGCCGTCCACTAATCCCATGGATTCCATGGAATGGATGTGTCCAACAATCATAGGAACCTCCTGTAAAAATGTTGATTGGCTGCCTGGGATACGAGTATAAGCGGTTTATGGAAGGACAAAGTAGGCAAGCCCACACCTCATCTCCCCAACACCCCACTCTTTGAGGGGCTTGACAACTTTGCGTGTCAGATGCGATTTGCCAAAAGCAAATAATTTCCTTTGAAATAAAAAAAGCCGCACGTCCAGGCAGAGTGCCCAGACGGTCGGCTAAAAATTCATTGTCATACTTCCTGTGGTAAACTCCACTTGTCCGTCAGTCATATGACTTATGTCTTTAAAATACTATACCTGGCACCGGAATGTCAACCCCGGAATCGAAATATTTAATGTAAAATTTTTAGCCGGCTCCATCATAACCTGGATGCTTCTGCCTGTCTACCGGGTATCTGATAAAAGTTTTCATGTTTAAAATTCAGAAAATCCGGGCATGTTCATAGTATGAAGAAGAAATCAAACATCTGGATGTTTTTCCTTGCCGCCGCAGTGATCTTCTCTGTGGTCTGGGCAAAAGAGGAAGACGACAAAGCGGATCAGAAAATAAAACAGGGAGTCGTGCGGTTCCATATACGGGCAAATAGTAACAGCAGGAAAGACCAGGCAGAGAAACTCCTGGTCAGGGATCAGGTAGTGGCATATCTGAAGCCCTGTATGGAGCAGGCCAAAACAAAAGAAGATGCAAAGAGAATCCTTGACAGCAGGAAAAAGGATATTGCCAAAGTGGCAAAGGCCACGCTGCAAAAGAGGGGAAGGGATCTTCCGGTCAAAGTCTATCTGACCAGAGAGAAGTTTCCCGAAAAAGACTATGGCAGCTACGTATTTCCCGAGGGAACCTACGATGCACTGAGAATTGATCTCGGAAATGCCAGTGGACATAATTGGTGGTGTGTCATGTTTCCGGACCTTTGCATTACCAAAGAGAGTGAAGCGGCAAAAGACGAAAATACCAGAAAAAAACTGGAGCAGCAGGTAGGAAAAAAAGGAGTGAAAAAGCTGGAAAGGAAGAAGGAGAAGCTGCCCTGGTTTTTGAAATGGCTGGAGTAGAGAGGTAATATTTACTAAATAAATA
>OAVG01000652.1_pt1 | contig 13817 bp, 9 predicted proteins | sample 1495271 | NCBI WGS metagenome assembly OAVG01 (sample SAMEA2580077, study PRJEB22360) | human gut metagenome | biome: human gut; feature: human-associated habitat; material: faeces | place: Denmark | collected 2008/2010 | reverse complement strand
GAGCTGCGGAAACAGGTCCTTGCTGCCCGGGCCATCCAGGCCCAGCGGTACTCTGCTCCCGGCTACGAGGATGTGCGCTGCAACGCCCAGCTCACCGCCGGGCAGGTACGGCGCATCTGCCGGATGACCCCCGCCGCTGAACAGCTCCTGCGGGCCTCCTACGAGACGCTGGGCCTCTCGGCCCGCGCCCACGACCGCATCCTCCGGGTGGCCCGCACCATTGCCGACCTCTCCGGCAAGCGCCTCCTCGACGAGGATTCGCTGCTCGAGGCTCTGCAATACCGTGCGCAGGAAAAGGTCGATCTGACGTTCTGATACAGACAAAAATCCCCCGGCTGGACCGGGGGATTTTTGCGTTATAAAGCTTTTAGAATCTTCTCCATGCATCGGGCAGGAAGAGCACCAGCATCGGGAAAATTTCCAGACGACCGGCCAGCATATCGAAGATGAGCACCAGCTTTGCAAAGTTGGAGTAGGCCCCGAAGTTCATCATGGGGCCCACCTGATTGAGGCCGGGGCCGATGTTGTTCAGGGTGGCGGCGACGGAGGTGAAGTTCGTCACCATGTCAAAGCCGTCCAGACTGACAAGCATGAAACTCGCCGCAAAGATGAAGATGTAGGCCGCCAGAAAGACATTGGTGGTGCGGATGGTCTCATGATTGACCAGCTTGCCGTCCATCCGGACGGGGGCCACCACCTGCGGGTGGAGAGCCTGCTTCAGCTCCTTGCCCAGCGTCTTTCCCATCAGGAGGAAGCGGCTGACTTTGATGCCGCCGCCGGTGCTGCCCGCGCAGGCACCCACGAACATCAGCAGCACCAGCACCTCTTTTGACAGCGTGGGCCAGAGGTCGAAATCACAGCTGGAAAAGCCGGTGGTGGTAATGATGGAGCCGACCTGGAAGGCCGCATGGCGCAGCGCCTCGCCGAAGGTGCCGTAGAGGCTGCGGATGTTCACCGTGATGACGGCCACCGCCGCCAGAATGATGGCGAAATAGGCGCGGACTTCCTCGCTGGACGCTGCGCGGCGGAACCGGCGCAGCAGCAGCAGGAAATACGCGTTGAAGTTGACACCGAAGAGGATCATAAAGATGGTCACGACCCACTGGATGTAGGGCGAAAAGCTGGCAAAGCTGTCGTTCTTGAATCCGAAGCCGCCAGTACCCGCCGTGCCAAAGGCCGTGAGCAGAGAGTCAAACACATTCATTCCGCCCGCCAGCAGGAAGCAGAACTCCACCATCGTGAGCGCGAAATAGATGCCGTACAGGATCTTGGCCGTAGACTGCACCTTCGGCACCAGCTTGTCCACCTGCGGGCCGGGGCTTTCCGCCTTCATCAGGTTGACGTGGGAGCCGCCGGTCAGGGGCAGCAGGGAGAGCAGGAACACCAGAACGCCCATGCCGCCGATCCAATGGGTGAAGCTGCGCCAGAACAGGATGCCGTTGGGCAGGCCCTCCACACCGGGCAGGATGCTGGCACCGGTGGTGGTGAAGCCCGAAACGGTCTCAAACATGGCGTCCACGGGGTTCGGGATGCAGCCGGTGAGGACGAACGGCACTGCGCCCATGATACTGATGGTGATCCAGCTCAGGGCGGTGGCCGCAAAGCCCTCCCGCATATAGAACACCTTGCTGCGGGGCTTGATGGCCTGCAGGGCAAAGCCCAGCGCCCCACTGATGGCCGCCGTCAGCAGGAACACGCCCATGACGGCCCACTCGGCGTAGATGAGGCTCGTCACCGCCGGGAGCAGCAGCAGCGCGCCCTCTATCATCAGGATATAGCCCAGCAGACGAAAGACGATCGCATAATTCATACGTCCTGTCCCCCGTTACTCTTCCACGATGTCCCGCAGGTCATGCAGGCCGTGTTCCAGCGTGACGACGATGACGTTGTCGCCCACCTGGATCTGGTCGCCGCCGCGGGGGATGAGGATGTGGTCGCCGCGGGTGATGCAGCAGAGCAGCAGATTCTTTTTCAGATGCAGCTGGCTCAGCGGCACGCCGGTGGCCTGGCTCTCCTCATGGACAGTGAATTCCAGCGCTTCCACGCGGTCGTCGAGGATGCGGTAAAGGGTCTTGATGTTGTTGCCGGCCTCGTTCTGCAGGGCGCGGACGTACTGCACGATGTAGTCGCAGGTCATGTACTTGGGGTAGACGATGCTGCCCAAATCGAGCCCGGCCAGAATATCGTCGAACTCGAGGCGGTTGATCTTTGTGACCAGCTTGCCCTTGGAGTGCTTTTTTGCAAACAGGGTCAGCAGCACGTTTTCTTCGTCGATGTTGGTCAGAGCCACGAAGGCTTCGGTGGATTCCAGACCTTCCGAGAGCAGGAAGTCGCGGTTGGAGCCGTCCTCGTTCAGGATCTGTGCCTCAGGCAGGGACTCGGCCAGAACATTGCAGCGGGCCGGGTCCCGCTCGACGATGCGGACGCGGACGTGATTTTCCAGCAGCTCCTGACTCAGATAATAGGCGATGGCACCGCCGCCCACGATGAGGGCGTTGCGCACCGGCCGCACCGGCATATTGATACGCTGGAAGAACTCGTGGGCCTTCTCCTGCGTGGCGAGGAAGGTGACCTGGTCGCCGTTCTGCAGCACAAAGTTACCGTTGGGGATGATGACCCCGCCGTCACGCTCCACCGCGCAGACCAGAATGTCGCTCTTGAGGCGGGTGGGGATCTCGTGGATAGCCACGCCGTCCAGCCCCTGCTGCTCGGTCAGCGCAAACTTGATGAGCCGCACGCGTCCGCCCGCGAAGGTGTCGATCTTGCTTGCGCCCGGGAACCGCAGCAGGTGGGAGATTTCCTTGGCCGCTGCCATTTCGGGGTTGATGATGGCCGAGATGCCGATCTGCTTCTTGATAAAGTCCAGCTCATGGCTGTAAGACGGGTTGCGCACGCGGGCGATGGCATGGCAGTGGCCCGCCTTTTTGGCGAACATGCAGCACAGCAGGTTCAGCTCGTCCGAGCCGGTGACTGCGATGAACACGTCCGCTTCCTCTACGCCCGCCTCGGACAGGGTGGTGATGGACGAACCGTTGCCGAGAATGCTCATCACATCGTAGGATTCCCCGATATGCTCCACACGGGCCTTGTTCGTATCGATAACGGTCACGTTGTGACCCTCTTCACTGAGCTGCCGCGCCAGCGCTGTGCCGACCTTGCCGCCGCCCACCAAAACGATCTTCATAGAATAACCCTTTCTCTTCTCCTGCGCCGTCTGGGCGCTATTGAGTAGATTATACCACATCTCAGGCAAAACATCTACAAAATCAGCCCTTCTGTCGGTTTTATCCACCACAAAGTGCAGTTTGGGCGAAAAAACGGCCCCGGGACACACAGATCCCGGGGCCGTTCTCAGCGATTCAGGTATTTCAGTACCGCTCCACGCCGTCCTTGGTGACGAGGGCGTAGACCAGCGGGGCTTCCTCGGGCTTTTCGGAGCCGTAGACGAGGCCGCTGCGGTACTCGGCGGCGGCAGCGTCGAACTTATCCGCCACGCCGTAGAAGGTGGCGAGGCTCTCGCCCTTGCGGACGTAGTCGCCGCGCTTCTTGTGGAGGGTGATGCCGGCGGCGAAGTCCAGCGGGTCGCCCTTCTTCTGACGGCCTGCGCCCAGCAGAACGCTGGCAGAGCCGATCTTCTCGGCGTCGTTGGCGACGATGTAGCCGTCCTCTTCGGCCAGCAGCTCATAGCTGGCGGCGGGCTTCTCGAAGAGGCTGTAGTCGTCCAGAACGCGGGTGTCGCCGCCCTGAGCCGCGAACATCTCCTTGCACTTTGCATAGGCAGAGCCGTCTGCGATGACAGCCTCGGCCATGGCGCGGCACTCGGCGGGAGACCCCTGATCGGCCAGTACCAGCATATTCGCAGCCAGCTGCAGGCAGACCTCGGTCAGGTCGGCGGGGCCGCGGCCCTTGAGCACGTCCATGCTCTCCATGACCTCAAGGCTGTTGCCGATGTTGTGGCCCAGCGGGGTGTCCATATCGGTGATCATCGCAGCGACGCGGCGGCCATGATGGGTGCCGATGGAGACCATCAGCTTGGCCAGCTCGATGCTCTGGTCCACGGTCTTCATGAACGCACCGGTGCCGGTGGTGACGTCCAGCAGGATGGCGTCCGAGCCGGAGGCCAGCTTCTTGGACATGATGCTGGACGCGATGAGGGGGATGCAGCTGACGGTTGCGGTGACGTCGCGGAGGGCGTACATCTTCTTATCTGCCACGGCGATGCCCTCGCTCTGGCCGATGACCGACAGGCCGATCTTATTCACCTGTGCAAAGAACTCCTCCTGCGAGAGGGCGGTCTTTGTGCCGGGGACGCTCTCCATCTTGTCGATGGTGCCGCCGGTGTGGCCGAGGCCGCGGCCGCTCATCTTGGCGATTTTGACGCCGCAGGCCGCGACGATGGGCGCGATGACCAGCGTGGTCTTGTCGCCCACGCCGCCGGTGGAGTGCTTGTCCACCTTGATGCCCGGGATGGGCGAAAGGTCCACCATGACGCCGCTGTGGGCCATCACGTCGGTCAGCTCGGCAGTCTCCTCGTCGGTCATGCCGCGCAGATAAACTGCCATCATCCAGGCCGCCATCTGGTAATCGGCCACCTCGCCGCTGACGAAGCCGTTGACGATGGCTTCCAGTTCCTCGCGGCTGTGGGTGCCGCCGTCCCGTTTCTTGGCGATCAAATCGTAAATGCGCATAAGGTCACGCTCCTAAATAATATTCTCCGCCGACGGCCCGGGCCGCGCTGCCCCGCCTCCGGCAATCGTATGATATTGTAATTCAAGTATAGCAAATTTTCCCGCAAAAGCAAGCGCTGTTTTGTGTAATCTGTTGAAAAAGAAGCAAAAAGGGCGCAGCCACCCGGAAAAGCAGCTGCGCCCGGAAAATACGCTCGAATCAGCGGGAGCCCTTGTCGTAGGGGACGCCCTCGGCCTTGGGGGCCATGCTGTTCTTGGAGGTGAAGGCCAGAATGACCATGGATGCCACGAAGGGCATCATGTTGTAGATGTTGCTGGACCAGTGGAGCTGTGCGAGGAAGGTGGAGTCGGCGATGTTGGCCAGACTCTTGAACACGGCAAAGAACATGGCTGCGCCGCAGATGTGGAAGGGCTTCCACTGACCAAAGATCATAACGGCCAGAGCAAGGAAGCCTGCACCGGCCACGCCGACCTCGAAGTTCCAGGTCTGGACGGGAGGCACGATATAGGCCAGACCGCCAATAGCACCCAGAGCGCCCGAGATGACGACACCGGCATAGCGCATCTTGTAGACGTTGATGCCCACAGAGTCCGCAGCCTGAGGATGCTCGCCGCAGGCGCGCAGACGCAGGCCGAAGCGGGTCTTGTACAGCACGATGTAGCTGATGATGAGCAGTGCGATGCCCAGCGGGACAAAGATGCTCAGCTCCAGACCGCCGATGCTGAACAGGAAGGGCTTGTTGGAGTAGTTCAGCTTGGCGCTGCCGCTGTCGCTGAAGTGCTTGGAGATGACCACAGCCACCGCCGTCGCCAGCAGGTTCAGGGCCGTGCCGCCGATGGTCTGGTCCGCTTTCAGGTTGATGGACGCGAAGGCCAGCAGCAGGCTGTAGACCATGCCGGCGATAGCCGCCACCAGCACAGCGATGAGCACGGTGGCGAAAGCCGGCATGCTCGCGGGCAGCATGGTGAGGGTGAGGACACCTGCCACACCGCCGATGACCATGATGCCTTCCAGTGCGATGTTGATGATGCCGGAGTGCTCACTGAACATACCGCCCAGAGCGACCAGCATCAGCACGATGCCATACAGCAGAGTATACTTGATGAGAAGCAGCATATTACTTGCCCTCCTTCTTGGTTTCGGTCTTAGCAGGGGCAGGCTCTGCATTCATGTTGGTCTTGTCCGCATTCTTGAACAGCATGGAGTGTATCTTGCCACGGAACAGCATGGAGAATGCGCACAGGTAGATGATGATACCGCTGATCAGGTCGGAGATCTCGGTGGGGTAATACTTGGTGGACAGGAAAGAGCCGCCGACCGAGATGTGGGAGATGAAGATCGCGGAGAAGATGGTGCCGATGGGGTTGGAGCTTGCCAGCAGGGCCACAGAGATGCCGTTGAAGCCCATGGTCGGCAGGCTGGTGGAGTTCAGCGGGTTCCACTGAGAGACGTTGGACAGGTAGTAGAGGCCGGCGCCGAAGCCTGCCAGAGCGCCTGCAATGGCCATGGAGAGGATGATATTCTTCTTCTCGTTGATGCCGGCGTAGCGGGCGGCGCTCTTGTTCAGGCCGACGGCCTTCAGCTCATAGCCAAAGGTGGTCTTGTTCAGGATGACCCAGATCAGAATGGCGACTGCCGCAGCGAGGAAGATCGCGATGGTGGTGCTGTTGGTCTGGAACATCTTGTTCAGGCCGAAGTCAGGGATGAGCGCCTTGGACAGCTCAGCGTTCTTGCCGAGGTTCAGGGTACGGGTGTTGCGCACGTCGTACATGGGGCCGGTGCCGTTCTGGTAGATAAGCTCATTGACCAGATACAGACCGATCCAGTTGAACATGATGGAGGTGATGACCTCGTTGATGTTGAAGTAAGCCTTGAAGAAGCCGGGGATCGCGCCCCAGATTCCGCCGAGGATGGTGGCGGCGATCAGGCAGACATACCAGGGCATCTTGAGCATGATGGCACAGTAGAGTGCGCCGTAAGCGCCCAGCGTGTACTGACCGGCAGCACCGATGTTGAACAGGCCGGTCTTGAAGGCGAAGGCCACGGACAGACCGGTCATGATGAGGGGTGCTGCGTTGGCCAGCTCCTTGCCGACGCCGTAGGGGGCGTCATGGAAGCCGCCCTTAATGATGCGGACAAAGCCGTCGCCCCATGCGTGGGCCGGGTTGATGGCCAGCAGCACGAGGAAGCCCACAGCCATGCCGATGACGATGCACAGCAGCGCGGCCAGCACACTGGTGATGGAGCTGTTGAGGTTGCTGTGGGAAAGTTTTTTCTTGTTCATTTATTTGCTCTCCTTTCCCTGCTTGCGTGCGCCGGCCATGTAGAGGCCCAGCTCCTGCACAGTGGTGGTCTTGGGATCGAACTCGCCCACGATCTCGCCCTCGTACATGACGAGGATGCGGTCGGACAGGTTCATGACCTCATCCAGCTCGAGGCTGACCAGCAGGACAGCTTTGCCCTTGTCGCGCTCGGCGACGATCTGGCGGTGGATGTATTCGATGGCGCCGACATCCAGGCCGCGGGTGGGCTGAACAGCCACCAGCAGCTTGGGGTCTTTGTCGATCTCGCGGGCGATGATGGCCTTCTGCTGGTTGCCGCCGGACATGCTGCGCACGATGGTGGAGCTGCCCTGACCGCTGCGGACGTCGTACTGAGCGATCAGCTTATCGGAGTACTCGCGGACTTTATCGGACTGGATGAAGCCGCCCTTCTGGAACTCGGGCTGCCAGTAGCGCTGAAGCACCATGTTGTTCTCGAGGCTGTAATCCAGCACCAGACCGTGCTTGTGGCGGTCTTCGGGGATGTGGCTCATGCCGTCCTTCGAGCGCTGGCGGATGCTCTCGCGGGTGATGTCCTTGCCGTCCAGCGTGATCTTGCCGCCCGACAGTTTTTCGAGGCCGGTGAGGCCATAGACGAGCTCGGTCTGGCCGTTGCCCTCGATGCCCGCCAGACAGACGATCTCGCCTGCGTGGACCTGGAAGGTGACGTCCTTGACGGAGTCCTTCTTGCGCTGGTCGTTGTGGATGGTGACACCCTCCACGTCCAGCACGACATCGCCCGGGTGAGCGGGCTTTTTATCGACCTGAAGCTGGACGTCACGGCCGACCATCATGCGGGAAAGCTCTTCCTTGGTGGTGTCCTTGATGTCCACGGTACCCATATACTTGCCCTTGCGCAGGACGGTGCAGCGGTCGGCGACCGCCATGATCTCGTTGAGCTTGTGGGTAATAAAGAGGATGGACTTGCCCTCCTTCTTGAACCCGCGCATGATCTCCATCAGCTCGTCGATCTCCTGCGGAGTCAGCACAGCGGTGGGCTCGTCGAAGATGAGGATCTCATTGTCGCGGTAGAGCATCTTCAAAATCTCCACGCGCTGCTGCATACCGACCGAAATATCACTGATGAGCGCATCGGGGTCAACACGCAGACCGTACTTCTCGCTCAGGGCCACGACCTTCTTGCGGGCCTCGGCCTTCTGCAAAAAGCCCAGCTTGTTGGGCTCCACGCCCAGAATGATGTTGTCCAGCACGCTGAAGCACTCCACCAGCTTGAAGTGCTGGTGGACCATGCCGATGCCAAGTGCGTTTGCATCGTTGGGGTTGCGGATGGCGACCTCCTTTCCGTTTTTGAGGATCTTACCCTCCTCCGGCTGATACAGGCCGAACAGCACGCTCATCAGGGTGCTTTTGCCTGCGCCGTTCTCGCCCAACAGGGCATGGACCTCACCTTTGCGCAGCTGCAGGGTAATGTCGTCGTTTGCCTTGATGCCCGGGAACTCCTTGGTGATATGGAGCATCTCGATCACAAAATCCTCTGCCAATCTGCTCACTCTCCTTTCGTGTCCAAGCGACACTTATACTATTCTAGTGCCCATTATACCGTATTTTTGCTGTTTTGCACACTTCTTTTTGAAAATTTAACGTTTTGCTATATCATAAGTATTACTTTTGTGCATTTTGACCGGCATTCCTTCATCGTCTTGAAAAAAGCACACAAAAAAAGGCGGGACGCCCTTTGCAAAGCGCCCCGCCCGGGAAGTTTCTGATTACTGGATGTAGTTGACGGTGGTGAACTCGCTGACGGTGGGCTTGGTGCTGTCGTCAGAGCTGTTGTCCACGGTGATCTCGCCGCTCTTGATCTTGTTCTTCAGAGCCTCGTACTCGTCGGTGGTGAAGGTCTTGAAGTTCCAGCTGTCAGCATCGGTGGGCAGGCCGACGTAGTCGCCGTCCTCCAGACCGAAATTGCCGTTGGAAGCAGCGATGTTGCTCCAATCGCCTGCCTCGATGTCGGACAGAGCGGTGTTGACAGCCTCGGTCAGGCCCTTCATAGCGGAGGTGATGAAGGGGTTGTAAGCGAAGGAGCCGTCTGCCACGCCGTTGACACCGATGTAGTTCTGGTCAACGTCAACGCCGACAACATAGCCGTTGTTCTTCAGAGCAGCCTCAACAGCGGAGGTGTAGATGCCGCCGCCGCAGGCGAAGACGACCTGCGTGCCGTTGGAGTACCAGCCCTCCATACGGGAGGTGATGTTTGCGTCGCCGTAGAACTGGCCGCCGTAGAAGTAGTTGATGTCGATGTTGGTGCCCAGCTCCTGAGCAGCAGCGTCAGCGCCCTGCACATAGCCGTAGCCGTAACGGATGACAGCGGGGACAGCCATGCCGCCGAGGAAGCCCAGCTTGGTCTTGCCGTCCTTAACGACAGCGTAGCCGGCCAGATAACCTGCCTGCTCCTCCTTGAAGGTGATGCAGTAGCAGTTTGCAGGGATGGCGTCGGTGCCGATGTCGCCCTGGGTGACGTCGATGGCGATGAACTTGACATCGGGGTACTGGTCAGCAGCCCATGCCAGAGAAGCGCCGTACAGGTAGCCAACGCAGACGATGACATCAGCGCCGTCGTTGACAGCCTGACGGATCATGGTCTCGCGGTCCTCATCGGAAGCGTCAGCCTCGGGGATGTAGTACTGGCAGTCATCGCCCATGTAGCCGGAAACAGCGGTCCAGCAGGCCTGGTTGAAGCTCTCATCGTCGATGGTGCCGGTGTCGCAGGTCAGAGCGACCTTCACGATCTTCTCGCCGCCCTCAGCGGTGGAAGCGGCTGCGCTGGTGGAAGCAGCTGCAGAGGAAGCAGTGGAAGAGGAAGAACCGCCAGTCAGAGCAGCGGCAGCAGCAGCGGCGCCAGCCACTGCCAGGAAGTTGCGACGAGAAATCATCATAATGAAAACTCTCCTTTTATTTTATATAACCGCGTTTTGTTGACGAAATGTGCGCACTTGCACATTTACTGGCTCAAGTATAGCGGGAAGAAGCGGCAGATGCAAGCCTTTTCCGATTACAAAACATTTACAAATATTTTATCAAAATTGTAAAAAAATCATACTTATCCCGGAAAATCCGCTCCGCCCGGCATTTTTCGCGCAGCTGCGTTCAGTCTTCCACGGCCTTGTTGCCTGCCACGTTGGAGGGGCCGAAGCCGAAGGGCAGCAGCTCGTCCATGCTGCGCTCGATGAAATCGTCCGGGCTTTTTGCCATGATGACATTCAGCTCCGGGCCGCCGAACTCAAACAGCGCCTGACGGCAGACGCCGCAGGGCGAGGTGATCTGCTTGTTGACTTCGCCCCGGCGCGCACCCACCACGGCGATGTCGGTGAACCTGGTCACGCCCTCGGCCACAGCCTTGAACAGGGCCGTCCGCTCGGCGCAGCTGGTGGGGGTAAAGGCGGCATTCTCCACGTTGCAGCCGGTGAAGATGCGGCCATCCTCGGCGCGCAGGGCAGCGCCCACCATAAAGTCGCTGTAAGGCGTGTAAGCCCTCTCCCTGGCCGCAAGGGCCATCCGGATGAGCTCCTGCTTTTCTTCCAGAGTCAGTTTTGTCATAGTCGGTTCTCCTTTTTGCAATTTGTAGATATAGCGTTCTTCGTCCTGCGGGACGAAGCCAATGGATTCAAACATTTTCTGCGACTGGGTATTGAAGGAATAGATGTGCGCGAAGCACTCCGCCAAGCCCCTTTCCCGAGCCAGCTCCAGCATTTTTTCGATGACCTTCCGCCCGATGTGTTTATTCTGGTACTCCTTGCAGATGACGATGGCCAGCTCGCCGGTCGTCCGCAGGCTGACGTCACCACAAAGCACACCCCGATACTCGATATAAAACAGCTCCCCGTGTGTGTCCAGATAATGATACATCCGCTTCAGCAGTGGCAAATCATAAACGAAGTCCCTGTTATCTACCTGTTTGCAGAGCTGTGCATCCTGATACCACGCAAGTGCTGTATCGTAGGCCGGATAATACGGAACAAGCCGGATGTTCCCCTCCACAGAAATCGGACTGCGCACCATGTTCACCGTTTCTCTGTTCATTGGCCTCATTCCCTTCTGTGTCGTGTATTTAAGTATAAATCATTCTTTTCAGAAGTGCAAGCAAAGCCGCCGCCTCTGCGTCGAAAAAGAGGGCCGCTGCAACCACAGCGGCCCTCTTTGATCCAAAAAGCTCTTAGTACTCCGCGCCCAGTGCGACCTTCATCATATCGGTGAAGCTCTTCTGGCGCTGCTCTGCGGTGGTGATCTCCGGGGAGACAAAGCTGTCGGAGATGGTCAGCAGGCAGGCGGCGTTCTTGCCCAGCACCTCGGCGTTGGCGAACAGAGCAAAGCTCTCCATCTCCACGCAGAGGCAGCCGCGCTCGTCGCGCAGCAGCTCCCAGTAGGTGGGCTTTGCGTCGGAGGGCTGACGATAGAAAACGTCGGAGGAGTGGATGTTGCCCTCGATGAGCTTGATGCCCTGCTTCTTGGCGGAGGCGCGCAGCTTATCATTCAGAGTCTCGCTGGGGAAGGTGATGTCGTGGTCGTTGCCGCTCTGGACGCGGGCATAGTTGGACTCACTGACCGCGCCGGCAGCCAGCACGGTGTCGAACAGCTTGGCGTCGGCAGTGTAGCTGCCGGCGGAGCCGATGCGGATGATGTTGTCCACATCGTAGAACTTGAACAGCTCGTAGGAATAGATGCCGATGGAGGGCATCCCCATGCCGCTGCCCATCACGCTGATGGGACGGCCCTCGTAGGTGCCGGTAAAGCCCAGCATCCCGCGGACATCCGTCACCTGACGGACATCCTTCAGGAAGGTGTCGGCAATGAACTTTGCGCGCAGGGGGTCGCCCGGCATCAGGACAGTCTTTGCGAAATCGCCCTTTTCGGCGCTGATGTGAGGAGTAGCCATAATAATTATCTCCTTTTTATGAATTTTATCTAGGCAGCGGAGTCCGCCGCCTTGCGTTACCCAAAAGCTTTTTTCATTCCGCTGAACGTCAGCCGACATGCCAAAGCCTCCCCTTTTTAGGCAACGGCGACGACTGCCGCCAGCGGCGGAAACAGGGAGGAGCTGTTGGGGCAGCGGCCAGCAGGATGCAAGCGACAGCGAAGCAGACTCTGGGAGCCGCAACCCGGCCAGTGGCGCGCCGCAGGCGTGACGGAGAGGTTTATTTCTTCCCCGGGAATACGTTCTGCGGGGGAATGTACGAACCATTGAGACGTATCTCAAAGTGGCAGTGGTTGCCGGTGGAACGGCCCGTGCTGCCCAGATAGCCGATGAGCTGGCCCTGCTTGACGGTCTGGCCCGCGCTGACGGTCAGGGACAGGCAGTGTGCATACACAGAGCTGTATCCGCCGCCGTGGTTGATGATGACCGAGTAGCCATAGCCCGTACCTGCACCGGCCTTGTTGTAACCCGCCTTGGTGACGGTACCGCCTGCGGAGGCGTAGATGGGCGTGCCGGCCGAGGCGCAGATGTCCACGCCCTTGTGGCGTCCGCCGTACCAGCGCGAGCAGTAGCGGTAGTTCGGCACAGGCCAGATGAACCGGCCGCTGCCAGTGATGTACTTGGTGCCGGAAGTCACCTTCTTGGTGCCTTCGACCACCTTCTTGTTCACCGGCTCCTTGATGACCTCGGTGGAAAGCACGCTCTGGTCCACAAGGATATTCTTGGTGTCGTAGACGTTCTGGAGGGTCACACGGCGCAGACCGTTCTCGCCCTCCTGGAGCACCTTGGTGGTTCCCTTCGTATATTCGTTGGATTTTGTCGTCTCCGTGGAGAATGCGATTTCTTCCTCACGGGTCTCGATGCGGGTGATGCGCACCTCAAGGCCAGCCTCTTCTTTGGTGATGACGAGGTGGTCGCCCTCAAGGATGCTGGACGTCTCGCTCAGCGGCTCACCCTTGAACGCCGGGTTGAGGGCGCACAGCTCACGGAAGGTCAGGTCATTGTTATGTGCGATGGACCAGAGGGTGTCGCCCGCCTTGACGGTGTAGACCTTCTGAGCCTGCTTCACGCCCACCAGCTCCTGCCGGACGGTCTCAAAATCCTGCAAGCTTTCCTTGAAGTAGAGGCCGTCTTCCAGCGTGACCTGCTTGTTGAAGCCCACGCTCACATCGGGGCCGTTCTCTTCTTCCTCGTAGGGGTCGAGCATGGCGGCGAGGTAATCCCGCAGCGCGTTGCCGTCGCTGCACACCGCCGTCAACTCGCCGTCCAGATAAAGAGCCGTGCCTTCGCTGATCTGGTCGCCGGCGCTCTGGATGATGGCGTTTGCCATCTCGTTTTCGTCCATCATGTGGTGGGCGATGGCGAGGGTGTAGCTCGGCTCGATGGTCCACTCGGTCTTGTCGGTGCCGGCGTAGCTGATACGCTCCATCACGTCCTCGCGGGCCGTGTTGAAGACGTCCTCATTCGCCACATAGCCCACGGTTTCGCCGTTGACCCGGACGGCCAGTGCATAAGGCTGGTGGATGACATATTGGAACACTGCCGCGCCCAGCGCCAGTGCGCAGATGGGCAGGGCATACATCGCCATGCGGGGCAGCAGACTGAGGTTGCGGCGGACGCCGTTTTTGAAGTAGTGGACGCTGGCCTCAAATGCTGCACCGAAGCCCTGCTCCCTGCGGATGCGGTGGGCATGGATGAGAAGGGACACGATGCCCTTCGCAAACAGCACGATGGGGCCAAACAGGTCTTTGGCCACCTGTGCTGCGCCGGGGAACGCCGTCTCCGCCAGAGCCTTTGCAAAGCGGCGGATGCATCCAGCAGCCCAGAGAGCGGCGTACTTGACGGCACGTCCCACCCGCACGGCAGCATACTCTGCG
>OAVG01000627.1_pt1 | contig 14456 bp, 13 predicted proteins | sample 1495271 | NCBI WGS metagenome assembly OAVG01 (sample SAMEA2580077, study PRJEB22360) | human gut metagenome | biome: human gut; feature: human-associated habitat; material: faeces | place: Denmark | collected 2008/2010 | reverse complement strand
GAGTGAAAGCGTATTCTGGTAAGGTGGGAGAATGAAATCTGCATTGGGAAGGTTAGAGGAAAATTATGGAATATATAGCACATATCGATGAAAAAGATAAAAAAAGGATACAGACAGTAAAAAATCATTTGGAAGGAACGGCAAAACTTTCAGGAGAATTTGCGGGAAAATTTGGGAAAGAAGACTGGGGTTACTGTAATGGGATGCTACATGATATTGGAAAGTATTCTGTGGATTTCCTGAAAAGGATCACAGGGGAAAGTAATCAGAGGGTGGATCACTCTACGGCAGGAGCGAGGGTCTGCGTGGAGAAAGGTGGAAAGTACCGTTTTTTAGAATATTGCATCGGTGGGCATCATACCGGGCTTCCGGATTATGGCAGTAATTATGACAATGCAGGTGATCCTACGCTAATGGGGAGAAGAAAGAAAAAAATCAGTGATTATCAGGTATATCAGACAGAAATTGATATTCCGGAAATCGTAACGGATCCATTTGATTTCAAGAAGACAGTGAATCTAGATTTTTCCATGAGTGTTTTTATAAGAATGTTGTATTCTTGTCTGGTCGATGCTGATTTCCTAGATACAGAGGCATTTATGAGTCGTGGGAAAAAGGTAAGAAATTCTGGGGAACCGGTGGGAGTTCTTCTTGAAAAATTGGAAAAGCATGTTTCAGAATGGCTGAAAAATCAGGACATGGATACAGTAAATGGAAGGAGAACAGAAATTTTAAAGCATTGTTTAGAAGAAGGAAGATCTGAGAGAGGACTATTTCGTCTGACAGTTCCGACTGGCGGTGGAAAGACAATAGCTTCTTTGGCGTTTGCATTACGTCATGCAGTCGAAAATCAAATGGATCGGGTAATTTATGTCATTCCATATACAAGTATTATTGAACAGAATGCGAAGGTGTTCAGAGAGATTTTAGGAGACGAAAATGTGCTGGAAAATCATTGTAATATTGCTTATGAAGTGGATTCTCAAAGAGCGGAAGAACTTCAGCCAATGCAGCTTGCAGCTGAGAACTGGGATAAACCGGTTGTTGTTACAACAAACGTACAGTTTTTTGAATCCTTATTTGCAAATAAGCCTTCCAAATGCAGAAAATTACATAATATTGCAAATAGTGTGATTATTTTTGATGAAGCGCAGATGTTGCCAAACGATTATCTGAAACCGTGCATTGCAATGATAGAAGAACTTCTCAATAATTATAAGACGAGTGTTGTTTTGTGTACAGCAACTCAGCCGGCTTTAAAATCATTTTTCCAGAGTGAAGTCTTAGCAACAGAGCTGTGTCCTAGAATGGATGAACAATTTCATTTTTTTAAGAGAACATTGTTTGAAAATATCGGAACAGTGACGGAAGATTGTCTGATGAACAAGCTAACGGAGGAATATCAGGCACTTTGTATTGTCAACACGAAAAAGAGAGCACAAAATATTTACAAAGAGTTAAAAGAAGACGGTGTATACCATTTATCCACAAGTATGTATCCGAAGCATAGAAAACGGGTTTTAAATGAGATAAGAGAAAGGCTCGGGGAAAATAAAAAATGTATTCTCATTTCCACCAGCCTTGTAGAGGCAGGCGTAGATCTTGATTTTCAGTCAGTTTACCGAGAACTGGCAGGAGTGGATTCCATGATACAAGCGGCAGGACGATGCAACAGAGAAGGGCAGCGTAAGGTGGAAGAGAGTAAAGTGTTGATTTTTAGATTTGAAGAAAAAGAGAACATTTTAGGACAGCGTCAGCAGATCGATGTAACAAAAAGTCTGATAGCAGATGGAAGGAATCTCTCAGATAGAGAGACTATTACAAGATATTTTGAAATGCTGTATCATATCAAGGGAGAAAGTCTGGATAAGAAAAAAATCATGGACGAGTTTACAAATAAGAAAATAAAATATCGGTTTGCGCAAGTAGGAAAAGACTTCCGATTGATTGAACAAAATACAAAAACAGTTTTTATAAATTGTGAAGAGGAAGCAGATAAGATTCTCCGAGAATTAAAAGTGAAAGGATTTACCAGATCTGGGATGCGAAATGCAACTCAATATTGCGTTACAGTGTATGATCAGACATTTGACAAGATGTATGGCGCCGGCATGCTGAAACCAATAGCGGAAAATATGGAAGATTTTTATGAATTGACAGATGAGAGCAGATATACAGAAGAGATGGGGCTGGAATTAGAAATTGATAATGGGATGGTATTGTTTTTTTAAAGAATTATGAAATAGAATGGATAGGAAATGAAAGAAGCAGTGAATATGCAGAACTTTGAGGAGTTCTATCATAAACACTGCTTCTTTTGCAGTAGTTAAAGCTACTACTAATATTTCAATCCACAGAAAAATCCGACAAGGTAAGTATAGCATACAGCTTTTTAAGGCTCAAGGAGTACAATAGAAAAATGTAGTATATTAAAAATTCATTAGAAGTATTTTAACAAAATGGTATTTGGGTTGATTAGTGAGGAAAAGTATGATATATTGACAATATAAGAGAATAGATAAAGGAGTATGTGGATGATTTTATATCATGGAAGTAATGCGATAGTGGAATATCCTGAGATTAGAAAAGCGAAATATAACAAAGATTTTTATTTTGGATTTTATTGCACACGATATCAGGAACAAGCAGAACGATGGGCTACGAGATATGGAAAAAAGGGATATGTTAATCAATACGAATATGAGCCAAATGAAAAATTGAATTACCTTTTATTTGAAGAAATGACAGAAGAATGGTTGGATTTTATTGTGGCGTGTCGTCAGGGGAAATCACACAAATATGATATTGTGGAAGGACCAATGGCAGATGATACGATTTATAATTATATACAGAATTTTATTGATGGGAAAATATCAAGGGCTGCATTTTGGGAGTTGGTAAAATTCAAGTATCCTACTCATCAGATTAGCTTTCATACGATTTCTGCTTTGGATACACTGAAATTTGTAGGATGTGAGGTGTCATATGGCAAGAAAAAATAACAATCACCTATTTTTTACATGTAGTTTGATTGAATATATTGGAAGAAAAGTGAAAAGAACGAGAAAACAGGTAGTAGATTTTCTTGGAGAAGAACGGATTGAGAGAATTTATGAGTATGCAGATGTGTTCCACTGCGAGCCAATTGAGAAGGTGGCGGATGAATTTATAGAGGAAAGTAAGATAACATTGGGAAATTTTGATAATGAGAAGGAGTGTAAGTATTTAGTCCCTGATTACTGGAATATAGGAGAAGTATATGAGCGTTTGATAGAAGACTCCTATGGCGATGAGGAAGTTATAAAGGGAATTTGGGAGGTATATCATTCATGGATTGATGAGCATATTTCAGATTATAATACAGATTTTTATTATCAGCCACGAGATTATATTGCAGCGTGTTACGAGGAAGGAGTGATCTTATAATGAGAATGAAAAAAGAGGTGAGAATATGGGAATGGGAGTAAAGGTAAAAGTCTGGGGAGATTATGCATTATTTTCACGTCCTGAGTTAAAAGTAGAACGATACTCTTATGACGTAATGACACCTTCGGCGGCGAGAGGAATTTTGGAAGCTATTTACTGGCATCCGGGGATGCGGTGGATCATTGATAAGATATATGTAAAAAATCCGATTCATTTTACAAGTGTACGAAGAAATGAAGTGAAGAGTAAGGTTTTAGCCAGTAATGTACTGTCAGCGTATAATGGGGGCAAGAAACCTCTTTATATAAGCAGTAAAGAAGAAATCGTTCAGAGAGCTTCTATGATTTTGACGAATGTGGAGTATGTAATCGAAGCACACTTTGAGATGACAGAGAAGGCAAATGAAACAGATAATCCAGGGAAATTTAAGGATATTATGATGAGACGTCTGAGAAGAGGAGAGTGTTATCATATGCCATATTTTGGATGCAGAGAGTTTCCGGCAAACTTTGCATTATGTGAGGAAGAGGAAATTAAGACCGCTTTTGACGATGTGCCTGAAAAAGATTTCGGATTGATGTTGTTTGATATGGATTATAGCGATAAAGAAAATATCAGTCCAATGTTTTTTAGGGCGGTTATGAAGCGTGGAGTCATAGATTTGCAGAATTGCGAGGTGATACGATGATTTTGCAGGCGCTTGCGAAATATTATGAAAACCTGGCAGAGGAGGGAAAGGTACCTAAGCCTGGATGGTGCAGTGCAAAAGTATCTTATCAAATCAATCTGTCTGAAGAGGGAGATGTAAAGGGAATCAGCTGTTTGAAGACAGAGGAAGAGCGGGGAAAGAAAACGGTTCAGGTTCCTCAAGTGTTTTTAGTACCTGAGATGGTTACAAGATCTTCGGGTGTATCTGCTAATTTTTTGTGTGACAATGCGAAATATTTACTTGGGATCAGCCAGGAAACAGATGAAAAAAGCAAAAAGAGAGCAAAAGAGTGCTTTGATGCTGCAAGGGAAAGACATCTATCTATATTGGCTCCGGGAAAAAGTACGATGGCCAAGGCAGTATACTTATTTTTTGAAAAGTGGAATCCTGAAGAAGCAATGGAACATCCGGAAATCAGAGATAATTGGGAAGAAATTACAGATGGAAGCAATTTGATTTTTGGAATGGACATGGATTACGCTCAGGATGATACAGAGGTCAAGGTGGCTTGGGACAGTCATAATTCCGGGGAGAGTAAAGATGTCCAGGGAATTTGTCTTGTGACGGGAGAAAGAGCAGAAATAGCAAGAATCCACAGAGGAATCAAAGGTGTTCCGGGTGCGCAGTCAAGTGGAGCGGCACTGGTTTCCTTTAATGCACCTGCGTTTGAGTCATATGGAAAGGAGCAAAGCTATAATGCTCCGGTAGGAACCTATGGAGAGTTTGCTTATACAACGGCACTGAATTATTTGTTATCGAACAGAACATATTCACTACAGATCGGGGATACGATGGTTGTTTTCTGGGCAGAAAGTGCAGAGACAGATTACCAGGCTGTATTTATGGGATGTATGGATTCACCTACAGATAATCAGGAGGAATTAAAGAGCCTTTTTGAACGGATACGGTTAGGACAGCCTGTAATATATCAGGGAAATGAATTGGATCCAGAACAAAGGTTTTATGTTCTTGGATTAGCGCCGAATGCGGCAAGATTATCCGTGCGGTTTTTCTATGAAAATTCATTTGGAAACATTTTGAAAAATATTTTTGCCCATTATAAGAGGATGGAGTTAATCAGACCCAAATGGGAACAGAAAGAGTATCTGAGCGTGAGGGAAATGCTGTTTGAAACGGTTAATAAAAAATCAACGGATAAAAAGCCAGTATCAAACATGGCTGCCATGACTTTTCGGGCAATTTTATCAGGCAGCAGATATCCGGAACGCTTGTATTCAGATACCTTGATTCGCATCCGTGCAGAGCAAGATGAAGGAAAACTTAATTGGAGAAGGATCGCCATTATAAAGGCATATTTAATGAGAAATCGTAACTGGGAGAAAGGAGAGGATTATATGGGATTGAATGAAGAAAGCAATGATATTGCGTATGTACTTGGAAGGCTGTTTTTTGTTTTGGAAGCGATACAGATAGAAGCAAATCCAGATATCCAGGCGACAATTCGAGACCGGTATTACAATTCAGCATGCGGAACACCTGCATCTGTATTTCCTATTTTGATCAAGCTCAAAAATAGTCATTTAAAAAAAATAGGAAGAGAGAAGGACGGAGCAAAAAAATATTATGAAAAACTTTTAGCTGAACTTATGTGGAAGATAGATTGTCAGAAAGGTTTTCCAAAACGATTGTCGTTGGAAGAGCAGGGAATGTTTGCAATCGGTTATTATCATCAGAAACAGAAAAAATATGAAAAAAGGGAGGAAAAATAAATGAGTGAAGTGATTAAAAACAGGTATGAATTTGTAGTTTTATTTGATGTGGAAAATGGAAATCCGAACGGGGATCCGGACGCGGGGAATATGCCGAGGATTGATCCGGAAAGTGGACTTGGGTTAGTCACAGATGTCTGTTTGAAAAGAAAAATCCGGAATTATATTGAGACGGTCAAAGAAGATGCAGAAGGCTATAAGATTTATATAAAAGATGATGTTCCTCTAAATAGAAGTGACCGTGAGGCATGTGCAAGTGTTGGAGTGGAGGAAACAGACGAGAAAAAGGTAACAGAATCTTTGAAAAAATTAAAGAAAAATGATGAGAATGTCGATGTCAAAATCCGGGATTATATGTGCCAGAACTTTTTTGATATTCGAACATTTGGTGCTGTGATGACAACGTTTGTAAAAGCTGCTTTAAATTGTGGACAGGTAAGAGGACCGGTACAGCTTGGATTTGCAAGAAGCATTGATCCAATTGTTTCGCAGGAAGTTACAATCACGAGGGTGGCGATTACTACAGAAAAAGATGCTGCGAACAAAAGTACGGAAATGGGAAGAAAGAGTGTAGTACCTTATGGACTGTATCGTGTAGAAGGGTATGTATCTGCGAACCTGGCTCGGAAAGTGACAGGATTTTCAGAGGAAGATCTTGAATTGTTGTGGGAAGCAATTATCAATATGTTTGAACATGATCATTCTGCCGCAAGAGGAAATATGGCAGTCCGGGAACTGATCGTATTTAAACACAGCAAAGAATTAGGAGATTGTCCGGCTTATAAATTATTTGATTCTGTGGAGGTGCGAAAAAAAGAGGAAGTAGAATATCCTAGAAGTTATAGAGATTATATTGTTGAGGTTCATGAGGAAAATATACCGGATTCAGTAGAAATGAAAAGGATGATTTGATGGAATATGCAGAAGATGATTATTTGATGTTATCAGGTATTCAACATTTTAAATTTTGCAGAAGACAATGGGCGTTGATTCATATTGAACAGCAATGGGCAGAAAATGTGCATACAGTTGTCGGGGAATTGATGCATAAAAGAGCACATGATCCGTATCTCGTGGAAAAGAGAAAAGATCTGCTTGTGGCAAGATCGCTTCCGATTGCTTCAAGATTGCTGGGAGTCAGTGGGGAATGTGATGTTGTTGAGTTTCACAGATGTGAAGATGGAGTAAAATTACACGGTCACAGAGGATTGTTTTCTGTTTATCCGATTGAGTATAAAAAGGGAAAGCCAAAAGTTACTGAGGAAGACAGACTTCAGCTTGCAGCGCAAGTATTGTGCTTGGAGGAAATGTTTTCTACAGAAATTCCAGAGGGAGCATTGTTTTATGGGGAAACAAGGAGGCGCGAGGTAATAACGATTACAGAGGAGTTGCGACAAGAAGTCATCGATATGTTTCAAGAAATGCATCAATATTTTGATAGGAAATATACACCGAAGATGAAATATAGTAAATCGTGTAATGCATGTTCTCTCAGAGATATTTGTTTACCTAGACTTGGAAAGTCGGGGTCTGTGAGGGCATATATTACTCAGATGCTGAAGGAGGAAGAGTAATGAGAAAGTTATTGAATACATTATATGTGACCTCTGAGAACAGTTATTTGGCATTAGATGGAGAAAATATTGTAATTCTTGAAGATTCGACTGAAATAGGACGCTTGCCTTTGCATAATTTAGAAGGAATAGTTTCTTTTGGATATAAAGGAACAAGTCCTGCACTTATGGGAGCATGTGCGGATCGGAATATTTCTTTGTGTTATATGACACCTCAGGGGAAATTTTTGGCCAGAGTAACGGGAAAGGTAAAAGGAAATGTTATATTGAGAGAACAGCAGTATGCCAGTACAAAAAGTGAAGAACAAAGTCTTGAGATAGCAAAGAATTGCATTTTAGGGAAGGTGCATAATGCAAGATGGGTGTTGGAACGTGCTGTTCGGGATCATAGTTTTCAAATAGATGTAGAACGAGTAAAGGCGGCATCTGAGTATTTGAAAAATTCTTTGGGATATATTCAAAATAGCCAATCAAAAGATCAGTTAAGAGGATATGAAGGCGAAGCAGCGAGTATTTATTTTGGAGTGTTTGAACAATTGATATTACAGCAGAAAAAGGATTTTAAATTTCAAGGTAGAAATAAAAGACCTCCAAAGGACAATGTAAATGCGTTACTGTCTTTTGTGTATACGTTGCTTACAAATCAGATTATATCGGCGCTGGAAAGCGTTGGTTTGGATCCGTATGTTGGATATCTTCATACAGAGCGTCCAGGTAGATCATCATTGGCATTAGATTTAATCGAAGAATTAAGAGCAGTGCTGGCAGATAGATTTGTTCTATCACTGATTAATAAGAGGATAATTTCAGGTAAAAATTTTGTGACAAAAGAAAATGGAGCTGTATTGATGGATGATGATCTAAGAAAAAAATTGTTGACAGAATGGCAGAATAAAAAGAAAGAAACACTGACCCATCCGTATCTTAAAGAAAAGATAGAATGGGGAATGGTTCCTTATGTACAGGCCATGCTCTTGGCAAGATATTTGAGAGGGGATTTAGATGGTTATCCGGTATTTCTCTGGAAATGAGGCGAAAATGGGATGTTAGTGTTGATTACATATGATGTGAACACAGAAACAGCGGCTGGAAAGAGGAGATTGCGCCAAGTGGCAAAACAGTGTGTAAATTATGGGAGAAGAGTGCAAAATTCTGTATTCGAATGTATCTTAGATAATGCACAGTGTGTTATGCTTAAGGCAAAACTGACAGATATCATCGATGAAGAAGTTGATAGTTTGAGATTTTATTACTTGGGAAATCAATATAAAACAAAAGTCGAACATGTTGGTGTAGACAGAGGAATTTCGGCGGATGGAATTCTTATTATGTAACTGGGGTGCGGATGATAAGCAAACATAAAAATGCTGGGAGATTCGCACCAAAAAAATGCACAAAAATTAGTTGAAGAGGTGAAAGTTAGAGAAATATGATGAGGAAAAGAGAATGATATTGGTAGAATTGAGTAATATTAAAGAATATAAAGCCTAAAATTAGGCAAAATTGCTGTCACTCCCTTCGCGGGAGTGTGGATTGAAATTTTTTTGGCAATATCTTTTCATCTCCACAACTTGTCACTCCCTTCGCGGGAGTGTGGATTGAAATAAACAGAGAAATATCCAAACGGATAAAAACACAGTCACTCCCTTCGCGGGAGTGTGGATTGAAATAAACTGCCACTTGTCTGCCAGCCCTCCTGCAGACGTCACTCCCTTCGCGGGAGTGTGGATTGAAATATCAAAAATATTTTCAAAATGAAATCGCGTATCTGTCACTCCCTTCGCGGGAGTGTGGATTGAAATTTTGCAGATGACAATGAAAGAAAAGAATCTATAGTCACTCCCTTCGCGGGAGTGTGGATTGAAATACATCTGCTTTTGGATTGGCTGTATTTACGATACAGTCACTCCCTTCGCGGGAGTGTGGATTGAAATTTTATAGCAATGTGCCTTTTGACCAAGACAGTTATGTCACTCCCTTCGCGGGAGTGTGGATTGAAATCAAGAATCAGGTTATTCACAACCGAATCATCTATGTCACTCCCTTCGCGGGAGTGTGGATTGAAATTTTTTGCGAGTATGTAAGCACATTATTAAACACCCGTCACTCCCTTCGCGGGAGTGTGGATTGAAATCAAATATACTTCCAGTGTCTCTTGCACTTCCGGTAGTCACTCCCTTCGCGGGAGTGTGGATTGAAATTAATCCTCACTGCCAAACAATACCGCATGTGCATTGTCACTCCCTTCGCGGGAGTGTGGATTGAAATCGTCTGAAGTTTTGTAAGCGCTTAACTCTAAAGCGTCACTCCCTTCGCGGGAGTGTGGATTGAAATATTCTGATCCTCATTGTGAATACTGATCGTTACAGTCACTCCCTTCGCGGGAGTGTGGATTGAAATACCACATCTGCCGCTGCTTTATCTTTTACAATCGTCACTCCCTTCGCGGGAGTGTGGATTGAAATACAATCGTCATGTTTGTTATCCGGTCTGCTTTTGTCACTCCCTTCGCGGGAGTGTGGATTGAAATTTCTGTACCGTGATAGATTGGAAGGTCGACGTTAGTCACTCCCTTCGCGGGAGTGTGGATTGAAATTTGAAAGAGGCGTTGTATTGCGCGTTGGAAAAAGCGTCACTCCCTTCGCGGGAGTGTGGATTGAAATCGGGTGGAGACGACAATGCAGATCCGTTTCGGGAGTCACTCCCTTCGCGGGAGTGTGGATTGAAATTTGCGGTCAAATATTGAACTTCCAAGGTCTGACCGTCACTCCCTTCGCGGGAGTGTGGATTGAAATATTTAAGTCGGTATCTGAACTTGAGGAAGGTTATGGTCACTCCCTTCGCGGGAGTGTGGATTGAAATTGTGAAATGTACAATGCGTATCATGCTCTTGGTGTCACTCCCTTCGCGGGAGTGTGGATTGAAATTTATTAATTTTACAACAAAAGACATGAAAGCAAAGTCACTCCCTTCGCGGGAGTGTGGATTGAAATATTTGTGCACCTCCTATCTAATTCGGATTATAAACCGTCACTCCCTTCGCGGGAGTGTGGATTGAAATTCTTTTCGTCTGGTGATGCAATATCGGCATCCGGGTCACTCCCTTCGCGGGAGTGTGGATTGAAATTATTCTGACCGATGAGGAAACAGAACGGCAGCAGGGTCACTCCCTTCGCGGGAGTGTGGATTGAAATTCCATGTTAGAGACCCTCCTTTTCTATTTTGTATTGTCACTCCCTTCGCGGGAGTGTGGATTGAAATGCATCTGTTGTAAGTGTTCCAACCCTTGATGCTCGTCACTCCCTTCGCGGGAGTGTGGATTGAAATCTTGTTGTTGAAAATAAGACTTTAACGCCGCCTGCGTCACTCCCTTCGCGGGAGTGTGGATTGAAATTATTCCTCCTGTGAGTGTTTTCCATAGCTTTTAGTCACTCCCTTCGCGGGAGTGTGGATTGAAATCCATTATTATAGATGTCATCCTGTGTTAGTTCCGGAGTCACTCCCTTCGCGGGAGTGTGGATTGAAATCATTAAAGAGATTTTGAATGTAAAACTTGGATCGTCACTCCCTTCGCGGGAGTGTGGATTGAAATTGTGTTGTACGTGTGCGACCCTCTTAGCAATTTGGTCACTCCCTTCGCGGGAGTGTGGATTGAAATGAAACATCAGCTCGTCACGGATATCTTTCTTAAGCGTCACTCCCTTCGCGGGAGTGTGGATTGAAATATGACTACCACATGAAAGCAACATTTCAATTGACGTCACTCCCTTCGCGGGAGTGTGGATTGAAATATCGCAAAGTAGACGTCCAGCTTTGCGATTGCTTGTCACTCCCTTCGCGGGAGTGTGGATTGAAATATTTTTGACTGCACGATCTTCTACGGATTCCTGTAGTCACTCCCTTCGCGGGAGTGTGGATTGAAATGACAATACACATATAGAATCTCATATCATCATCTGTCACTCCCTTCGCGGGAGTGTGGATTGAAATTGACCCGAAACAGCTTGTAGCAGAATAATCGCGGCGTCACTCCCTTCGCGGGAGTGTGGATTGAAATTGATTTATGCAATAAATACAGCGTGAACGAAGAGTGTCACTCCCTTCGCGGGAGTGTGGATTGAAATTTTGTATCCGCCGTATATGTTACTTTAATATCTGGGTCACTCCCTTCGCGGGAGTGTGGATTGAAATTGCAATCTCAAATACTCTCTGAATGTCATCAATGGTCACTCCCTTCGCGGGAGTGTGGATTGAAATCAGGCGGGACTTTCGGATAATTGGATCCATTAAGTCACTCCCTTCGCGGGAGTGTGGTGGTATATGTGGTGGACGGGCTGCCGGAAGATGCCGATGATTTCCGGTATCCGGGAGATGCGATCGAACCGGAAATACAATCGGAGTTGGAACGTGCATTAAGCGGGGAAACGGTATTGCCGGAGAAGATTCTGGATACAGACTGGGGAAATATTTTTATTGCTTATTATCCGTTGTATAATGAATCAGGAGAAGTCATCGGTGCACTTGGAATAGAAGTTGCGGCAGATATAGAAGCCGAGGCGGTACATGACAAATCCATTATACAGAGACATGGCAAATACTGATTTTATGACAGAACTAAAGAACAGAAATTCTTATGAGACAGACCGGCAGAACCTGGATGCAAAGAAGAAATGGAATGGCCTGACAGTGGCAGTGATCGATGTGAACAATCTGAAGCTGGTAAATGATCGGCTGGGGCATGCTGTGGGTGATGATTGTATTGTGAATGCAGCACGGGTCCTGCAGAGTGTTGAATCTCAAAAAGTTACGGCGTATCGATACGGCGGAGATGAATTTATACTATTATTAGAAAATTATCCGGAACCGGAAAAGCTTCTTGTCCGTGTAAAAGAAAAGTTTGCAAAATACGGGGATAAATAGGAAGTGCCTGTTGCTCTGGCAGCAGGTTATGCATAGTTTGACGAAAATTTGGATCAGGAGATTGCAGATACACAGAGACGTGCAGATGAACAGATGTATCAGGATAAGATGAAAATCAAGAGATCGCAGGAAAAGCGGAATAATGTGGAGAATGGTCACGGATGTTAAAACATGAGTGGCCGTTTTTTTATCTTTTATGATACAATAACAGCATCAAAAAACAGGGAGATCACAATGACAATTGGAATTATAGAAGATGATAGTCTGTTGAATCAGGCATTGGAAATTGCGCTGCAAAATGCAGGATATTACACCATGTCTGCACATACAAGAAAAGAAGCGCTTGATTTATTACGGGAAAAGGTGGATGTGTTTCTCATTGACATTGGTCTGCCGGATGGAAATGGAATCGAGTTGTATCAGGAATTACAAATGGAGAAAAGAATTCCGGCAATTTTTTTGACAGCGCGGGATGAAGAAAAAGAAATGCTGCTGGCATTTGATGCTGGTGCGCAGGATTACGTGGTGAAGCCATTTTCCATGAAGGTATTGATGAAGCGGCTGGAAGTGGTATTAAAGAGAAATCCTGAAGAAAGGTATATGGTAGGGGAATTGACGCTGTATCCGGATAGAAAACAGGTTTTTACAGGAAAAACAGAAATCTCTCTGACAGCCAAAGAATATCAGCTCCTGGAATATCTCATGCGGAATCAGGGGCAGGTGCTGACAAAAGAAAATATTCTGGAGACAATCTGGGGTGTGGACGGACAATTTGTAGTGGACAATACAGTCAGTGTCACGATCAATCGGCTGCGCAGGAAAATAGAACCGGATGGAGAACGGCAGGGATATATTCAGAATGTATTCGGACTGGGGTATCGGATTGGAGAGAAAGAGCGATGAGATGGGAAACTGTGGCGCTACTGGTTTTCGGATTTTTATGTGGGATGACGGTGATGTATATTCTGAACAGAAGACAGAGAATACAGGAATTCAATAAAATCGCAGAAATTACAGAAGATATTTTAAATGAAAGAAAGGTGCAGGCATTTTCAACAGGAGAAGAAACGCTGTACTCTAAATTGGAGCATCAGCTGGTGCGTGTGCAGGAAATGCTTCAGGGCAGGAGTGAGGAAGCGGAGAGAAGCAGGGATGAAATACAGAAACTGATCTCACAGATTGCGCATCAGATGCGCACACCGCTGATGAATATGGAAACATATATTGGTTTTCTGGAGGATGGGAAGGAACAGATGTCAGAGGAGTTGTTTTTTCAATCCGTTGACGCATTGAAGAACAGTCAGGGAAAATTAGGGTTTCTTGTGGAGAGTTTTATCCGAATGGCGCGGCTGGAGCAGCATATACTTCAGATAAAAAAAGAAGAGCCGGATCTTTTAAAAACAGTAAGAAATGGATTTGGACAGATACAAAGAAGGGCGGAGGAAAAAGAGATTCAGTTCCAGATTATTCTGCCGGAACAGGTGACTTGTCTGCATGATCCGAACTGGTTGGGAGAGGCGTTTTATAATATACTGGACAATGCAGTAAAATACAGTGAGTACAAAGGACTGATCAAGGTGGATGTCCAACAGAAGGAAAGGTTTGTGAAGATTCAGGTGCGGGATTATGGGATTGGGATTGAACCGGGAGAGGAAAATGCAGTTTTTCAGCGATTTTATCGGGGAAAACGTGTAACGACCCAGGATGGCTTTGGAATCGGGCTGTATCTGGCAAGAGAAATTGTCAGCAGGCATCAGGGCTTTCTTATGATCAGAAGAAAAGAAAAAGGAGTATTGATAGAAATAAATCTTCCTTCCGGATTGTTAGAAGTTTGTTAGATTTTGTATGTATACTAACAGCGAAAAAGGAGGAAGAAAATCATGGAAATGGTAAAAGCGATCGGGCTGAAAAAATATTATGTTACAGACAGCTATGAAGTCCATGCATTGGATGGAGTGACATTTTCGGTGGAAGATGGAGAATTTCTTGCAATTGTGGGAACCTCAGGTAGTGGAAAGACAACACTTTTGAATTTGCTTGGAGGTCTGGATGTTCCGACAGAAGGCGGTGTCTGGATCCGCGGAAAAAGCTTGAAAG
>OAVG01000625.1_pt1 | contig 14548 bp, 9 predicted proteins | sample 1495271 | NCBI WGS metagenome assembly OAVG01 (sample SAMEA2580077, study PRJEB22360) | human gut metagenome | biome: human gut; feature: human-associated habitat; material: faeces | place: Denmark | collected 2008/2010 | reverse complement strand
TTTCGCCTACGGGGGTGAGGGGGGGGGCCCCCCCCCCCCCGCCGGGGTCCCCGCCGCCGGACTCCTTCTGATAGACCAGCGCGAAGGGGGAGAAGCTGCCGGTGGCAAACTTGATATACTGTTTGCCGTTCAGGGTTACCAGTGTGCCGTCCAGCTTCTCCGCAGGATTCTCCTTCAGTTGTTCGTCCGCCGCGCCCTCGTAGTCGCGGTCGAGCGCGTCAAAGTGGACGATATAGAAGGGCGCAGAGGTGTCGGCGTCGTCGGGCACCGGCCAGTAGAGATCTATCGTCTGGCCGTCGCCCAGGGTCACATAGGCGTTGCCGTTGCTGCTGTCCACCAGATCCAGGTATTGGAACTCGTAGAGATAGTCGCCGTTGGGGATGCCGGTATCAGACCCGATGATTTCATTGCTGATGTGATCAATGAGCACCTGGTCGTCCAGCACTTCGTCGGTCAGCAGGTGGACGGCGTTCTTGTCGGTGATCTCCACCTGGCTGTCGTTGACGTAGTACGTAACGTCCGCCGGGGCCACCGCGGTGATGGCGTCCCCCGTCACATCGTCTGCCTTGTCCTCCACCGGGGCAGTGACGCCCTCCTTTGTCGCACCGCGAATGGTGAGGGCGCCTTCTTCAATCTTGACCGGGTAGGTAAATGTCTCGTCGGAATGTTCGGGAATATCTTTGAACACCGCCTTTACGAGGTCCTGATCCACCCCGCCGGAGTAGATGGTCATGGAGTAGGTCCTGTTCTGCTCGATGGCAGAGACTTCGAATTCGTCGCTGATCTTGACTTCCCCGGTCTCTGGATCCGTAAACTGGAGCCGAACGGGATCCTGGCCTTCCTTTACCGATTCCATCCGGTAGATATAACGGGCGATTCCGTCCACCGGGTCGGTGGTGCTGGTAGCGCCGCCGCTGTAAAGCTGAATATCCCAGGCCCGGACGGTTTCGCCGGCGCCATAGGTAAAGGTCAGGTGACCGGCGAGGTCAACCGCCTGTCCAGGGCCTTCCAGCATATCGTTAATCTCCTCCGGGACGGTGAGCAGATAGCCTGCCTCAGGCAGGCCGCTGCCGCTGACAATCTGGCCGTTCTCGTCCGTGACGCCGTCATAGCTGTTGCCGCCGGTGTAAACCGTAATGTCCGCCGGGCGGATGGTGACATACTGGGTCTGGTCGACAAACCACTCGTGGGTGATGTCGGACTCGTCTGTTACCGCTCGGTCATCCGTGAAGTATTCCTTGGCCTGACCGGCCTCGGAGACGGCAAAGTCAACCTTTGCAGACGGCTCTGTGTATACTGTTCCCTGCTTGAGGAACACATCGCCCTTGACGTAGTCCGCATCGGCCGCGCCGTTATCCTTAGTGGGGACATAGGCCGCGCCCTCCTGCACGGTGACATTGCTGCCCCCAGTCAAATAGCAGATATCTGCTTCTGCGCTGATCGGCGCAGGCATTTTCAATGTGCCTGCACAAGTGAAGTTTCCGGAAATCTCGTTGCTTTGCAGCAGATCCAGCGCGCCGCCCTCTTGAATGGTGACAGTCTCCACGCCGTCAAACAGCGTCTCGCCGGAGGCGAGATGCTCGCGCAGGATGCCGCCGTCCTCAATTACAACCTCAGGGAACCCGTGGATTCCGGTAGAGGTGTAATCGCCTTTGACGATGACGCTGGCGCCGTTTCCGGTACGGGTGGGGTTATCTTTCTCATGGTTATAAAGGTGCTGGTCCAGCTTGGAATCACCCCGCACCGCGCCGCTTAGCTCGTCAGTGTCGTCCAGGATAATCGTAACCGTATGGTCGGAGGTCACTTCGCCAAACTTGTCCAGTGTGTATACGTTGGCCCGGCTGCCGTGCAGAGTAATGGAGACATTGCCGTCAACTTGGGCCGGGTTATCCTCGTCCTCCCCTTTACCGGTCGCAAAAATGGTCGGGCAGGCGGATTGGGGGCCACCGGATACTGTGATTACGACATCGCCGATCACGTCCGCACCTTCATTGCCTCCAGCGCGGATCTCACCGATCACCTCACTGCTGTCATCCACGGTGATTGTAACACCACCTGTTATGGTGGAATCTCCGGTTCCGCCGCCCCAGACGGTTTCCTCTGAGATAAGGCTGTTCTCTTTGATATGGATAAAGATGTCTCCTGTTACGTCGCTGTCGTACCCGCCGCCATAGATAGCGGCCGCATTATTGTTCATTTTAGTATTTGAAATGTTAAATGTAATATTTCCTACTACTGGAGCGTTTTTCCCATACCCGCCGCCGTAAATGGGCCTGCCAAAGCCATTATTTAGTCCGGACAGATTTATGCAAATTGAACCAGTAACCTCCGCTGAATAGGACGACCGCGCATATCCGCCGCCATAGATAGGATTATCGGTGACTGAGTTGATAAAGTCCAACGTTATATTTCCGTTGACTTTGGCATCTTTTTTATTTGCGTAACCACCAGCGCGCACATGCTGAATCTTACCGCAGTTTTCAATGTGCAGATAAACATTGCTCTCCACGGAGCCATTCACTCCGCCGCCGTATACATAGGTAAGCGGCAAGGAGGTATAAATCTCCACATGAGTGCCGCCGGTGATATCCTCGTCCAGACCTCCGCCAATCACATAGCAGCTGGATGTGCTACATGTTTTACCGTCAACAATGGTGTCTGCGGTATAATAGCTGCACTGCACGCCCGAGGCGATGGCCAACGGATAACCGTTGGCAACGATGGTATAGGTACCATAATATCTGCTAAAAAAATAATCCGTATAGTTGCAGTTAAATTTGATGTCATCTATGGTCAGGGCATCTGCCAGACTGATGTTGTACGCTCCATCCGAGGCCGAACAATACTCAAACAGCAGCTCCGCGTTCTCGTCCCCGCCTCGAAGAGTAGTCTCTACAGTGGGGCTAGTCCAGGTATCTACTGATACCTGTCCTAAGACCACGATTTCGACCGGTTTTTTCCCTTCGTTTGCCAATTCGGTTGCACGGGCCAGCGTGGTCGGCGTTTCGGCGGTCGCGCCGTCGTCCTCCTCTGTACCTTCGTTCGAGACATAAATCGTCCGCCGCTCCGCGCCGGCGTCCCTCGGCTTCTCTGCGGGCGCCTCCTGGGGCTGCGCCGGGGTAAGCCCCTCCGTCCGCACGTCTACCTCCGGTAGATTTGCAGCCAGAGTTGAAGGAGAAAAAGAAATTATAATACATAGAGCCAAAATAAGGGATAACAATCGCTTTTTCATGTTTTTAAAACTCCTCTCTTATGGATATTGGGGATATCGCGCCTCATGTTTAAAAAATTTCACTTTTTCAGTCCGTAAAATTACTTGTCGAAAAAAGCTAAAATTGACAACAAGAAAGCGTATATCTCTAGCAAAAGCGCTTGTTATTCCTGGAAAGCTGTGGTATATTATGTAATTACAACGGCGTGTTTGAAAAAGTGAAGGTTTTCAAACACGCCGCCGCTGTTTTTTCAGAGGGATTTTATGCTATAATAAAGAAAACGTTGTGGAATGGTGTTCCATTTTGCCGAAGCCACATAGAGAAAAAGAAAAGGAGGGGAACCAATGGAATGGAAGACCCTATTGTATGCCCGGCGGAAGGAACCGCTGGACATCCCGGACGACCTGTCCAAATACCCGATGAACGACTTTGAGCTGGACTACTGGCGGATTGTCAACAGCGCGCCCTTCCGCCGTCTCCAGGACAAGACCCAGGTGTTTCCCCTGGACAAGAGTGACTTTGTGCGCACCCGGCTGACCCACTCCATGGAGACCTCGGCGCTGGCCAAGCAGCTTGCCACCATGATTACCGCCAATATCCGCAAAAACAAGAGCGGCACCCCCTACGCCATGACGGAGGACGAGGCGCGGGACGCGGCCAACGCCGTCATGTGCGCCAGACTGCTTCACGACATCGGCAATCCGCCCTTCGGCCACTTCGGCGAGGTGGTCATCGGCGACTGGTTCAAGAGCCACCTGGACCGTCTGAGCTACAAGGGCAGGCCCCTGTCCCAGTGGCTGGACCGCCAGATGAAGGCCGATCTCTGCCACTTCGAGGGCAACGCCCAGGCCCTGCGCCTGCTGACCAAGGTGTACCGGGTGGACAGCGCCTTCGGTATGGATCTCATGCCTGCCGTGCTTAACACCCTGGTCAAGTACCCGGTGGATTCCACCCGGGTAGACAAGGCCAGCGCCGACGTGAAGCTCCACAAGCTGGGCTACTACAAGGCCGAGGAGGCGCTTTTCGGCGCGCTGGCCTCCGCCACCGGTGCCCGGACGGTGGAGGGCTTCTGCCGCCATCCCCTGACCTATATTCTGGAGGCGGCGGACGACATCGCCTATGCCACTGCCGATCTGGAGGACGCCTACAAGAAGGGCCTGTTCACCCTGGACGAGTTCGAGCGGTTCTTCCGGGACACCCTGGAGGCGAAAAAGGACGACTGGGGCCTCAACGGCGGCCAGGTCAAAAAATCCGCCGAGATGATCGACGAGCTGACCCGCCGAGCGGGAGAGCAGCTCCATGGCGGCCTTCCAGCGGTGGATCGCCTATGCCCGCCACTGGCTCATGTATACCGCCGCCTTTGGCTTCGTCCCCTACGGCGCCGGACAGACGGACTCCTATTCCGCCATCATGGAGGGGACGTTCCGGCGGGAGATCATGGAGGGCACCTTCCACGGCGGCTCCATCCGTATTTTGAAGGCGGCCATGGGTCGCTTTGCCTACGACTCGGAGGGAATTCTCACCCTGGAGCTGGCGGCCCAGACCATACTCACCACCCTGCTGTCCCGGTTTGTCCCGGCGGTGCTCTACCTGGATGCCGGCGACGACGCCCCCGAGGAATACCGGCCCACGGCGGCGGAGAAAAAGCTGGTCAAGCTGCTCTCCGAAAATCAACTGGCCTGCTACCGGGCCGACGCAGAGGGAAAGGATGAGGGGTACCGCCTCTATCTGCGGCTGCTGCTGGTGACCGACTTCATCAGCGGTATGACTGACTCCTATGCAAAAAATCTCTATCAGGAGCTGACGGGGATCTATTGATTCCTGCGGTGACAAAAGCAAGCGGTACCGCCCGGATGGGCGGTACCGCTTGCTTCAATCTGGAGGGAATTTGAAAGGGAATTGGGGATCAGTCCAGCACGCCGACCTCTTTGTAATAGCGCTCGGCACCGGGGTGCATGGGGATCAGGGCGCCTTCGATGCCGCGCTCCGGACAGGTGCCGGCGGCGTTCTTATGCACGGCTTCCAGAGCATCGGCGTTCTCCATCATGGTCTTGACCAGGTTGTAGACGGTCTCCTCGGGCACGTCGGCACGGGCGCAGAGAGCGGTGTACTGGGCAAAGGTGGTGATATCCTCATCACAGCCGTCATAGGTGCCGGCGGGGATAACCACTGTGTGGTACCAGGGCTTCTCGGCCATCAGCTTGTCAACGGCCTCCTGGCCGATGTCGACGACCTTGATGCCAAAGGACATGGCCAGGTCGGTAAAGTTGGTGCCGGGGGCGGGAGTGGCGTACAGGAAGGCGTCAATATTGCCGTCCTGGAGGGCGGTGCACAGGTCGGACAGGGACAGGTTTACCACGCTGCCCAGATCATCGGTGGTCATATCGTAGGCCCACAGAACATCGTCCAGGTAACCGGCCATCATGCCGGCAGTGACACCGAATTTGGTGCCGGCCAGGTCGGGAATGCTATTGATATCGGACTTCGCAGAAGTGATAACGTGGACCGTCGCGCCGTCGCCGGAGTGGGTGGCCACGTGCATAATCTGCTCTGCGGGCAGGCCCTCAAACTCGCCCTCGGCATTGTAGCAGGACAGGGTCATATCCATGCCCATGGTGCCGAAGTCGGTTTCGCCCATAGCCAGCAGGCGGGCATTCTCGGCGGAGCCGGTGGAGGCCTCAATGGCAAAGCTGTACTTGCCGGGGTTGGCTTTGTTCATCATGTCGGCAATGGAATTATACAGGACGTTCTGATAGCCGTTCAGGGGCCCGCAGCTGATGCGCACGGTTTCCGTACCGCCGGAGGAGCCTCCGCCCCCCTCTCCAGCATCACTGCTACAGGAGGCGATTCCCATCAGCATACCGACTGCCAGCAACAGACACATAAGTTTTGACAGCTTTTTCATAACGATATCTCCTTTTCTTTTTCTCTCCAATGGCATTCACCCGGGGGAAAATGTCACGTGGTAGACTGGGAAACGGTAACGGGGACGAACTTCTCCGAACGCTTAAACATGAACTCGGTGACAAACTCCACCACGATGATGGCGATACCTACCAAATCGGTGACCATACCGGGCACAATCAGCATCACAGCGCCCAGTATCATGAGCGGACGCTCGAACCACTTCAGGCTCCAGCGGAAGAAGAAGCCCTCGAAGCCGGAGGCCAGCAGATAGGCGCCGATGAGCGCGGTAACCAGGCTCCAGAGGATGTCCAGCACGCCGCCCTCCATCAGCAGTACCGGATTGTAGACAAACAAGTACGGCATGAGGAAGGAACAGAAGGCCAGACGGAACGCCTTGTAGCCTGTCTTGTTTGGATCGCACCCGGCCAGGCCGGCGCCGGCATAGGCGGCCAGCGCCACAGGGGGGGTGATGGAGGAGATGCAGCCGAAGTAGAAGATGAACATGTGGGCGGCCAGCGGGGGAATGCCCAACTGAATCATCGTGGGGGCTACCAGGGAGGCCAGAACCAGATAGGCCGCCGTGGTTGGGACGCCCATGCCCATGATCAGGGAGACAACCATCGTCAGAACGAGCAGCAGCAGCATGCTGGTGCCGGCCACGCTGGTCAGGATGGAGGAGATGCGGTAGCCCAGGCCGCTGCCCATGATCACACCGCTGATAATACCGGCCATGGCGCAGGCAATGCCGACGGAAACGGCGCTCTTTACCGTCTGGACAGGAATCTGGAGCCACTGCTCCTTGGTCATACGGGTCTTGGGGTTGATTTCCACCAGGACGAGAGTGACGATGATGGTCAGCAGGCCAGAGCGCACGATGGTCATATTGAACACGGCCATGCAGAAGATCAGGAAGATCAGGGGGGCAAGCATGTAAATCTGCTTGAGCATGCTGCGTACCTTGGGCAGTTGGGAGCGGGGAATGCCCTTCAGCCCATGCTTGGCGGCATAGATATCCACGCCAAAGAGGACGGCCAGGAAGTAGAGAATAGCAGGGATCAGGGCGGCCTTTGCCACGGCGGTATAGGGAATGCCCAGCATTTCCGCCATAATAAAGGCGGTGGAGCCCATGATGGGGGGCATGATGGCTCCGCCGGTGGAGGCGGTGGCCTCAACCGCCGCGGCAAACTCGGGCTCAAAGCCGTTCTTTTTCATCATAGGAATGGTGAAAGTGCCGGTGCCGATGACATTGGCCGTGGGACTGCCGCTGATGGAGCCAAAGAAGCCGGAGGCCACCACAGCCACCTTGGCGGGGCCGCCGCGCATGTGGCCGAACAGGGAGGTGGCCAGATTGGTCATATAGTCGCCGATGCCGGAGACGCTCATGATAGCGCCCAGCAGGACGAACAGGACCACATAGGAGGCCGAGGCATAGAGGGGGGAGCCGAAGATACCGTCTGTGGTCAGATAGACCAAAGAGGTGAACTTCTTCAGCGTCATGCCGGGCTGGTTGAGGAAGCCGGGAATATACTTGCCCAGGAAGGCGTAGGCCACAAAGACCAGGGTGATGATGACCAGGGGATTGCCCATCTTCCGGCGGCACGCCTCAAAGATAGCGATAATCAGAAGAATGGCAAACAGAATGTCGCTGGCGTACACAATTCCGGCGCGCAGTTGCAGGTTTTCATCCAGGATGGTGATGTAGGCACAGCCGCCCAGGGCGAAGAGTGCCATAATACCGAGAAAAATTTGCTCCCAACGCTTCTCGCTGTCGACCATTGCATTGATGTAGAAGATCACCAGCAGGAAGCCCAGGTGGATCGACTTCTGCGCAATGCCCGGCATAGTGCCGAACGCTGCGGTGTAGAGGTGAAATGCTACAAAGCAGATGGCCAGGATCAGCGACACCTTTTTTAAGGCGGACTTCATGTGTGATTGATCCTCGCTTTCTGTATTTTATATAACAATTAATCCATTTTACCTTTACTGGCGAGAAATAGTCCGATTCCCATTGTACCGAAGACGCAGGTAAGCATAACGATGGGAGTAACCAGCTTGCCAGGGAGGAAGGAAAGGAGCTGAAGCTTATTCATTAGGACCATGATACCCGTAATCGGGAGGGCGACAAGCGCTAACTTTGGCTTTTTTACAATTTGATTTGCAAAGAGTGCGCCAAACAGAGCCGGGAGCAATAGATTTAACGCATCCAAAACATGCTGAGGCAACAGACTAACAACATAGTTGCCTACAATAACACCGACTGTCAGGAAGGCAATATTGATAAAAATGGAGACAGCAATACCAACAGTGGCTATGATACCGCCTTCGTCACTACCTTCTTCGACGTTAGCAGCGCTCTGAGCGATGGATGCACAGGGAGCTCTCATGTTATTTACATTTCCCGAAAGAAAGCCCATATAAGTGCCTGCAATACCCAGTATGGCAAAGTAGGAGATTGGTTCATAGAAATATGCAGCGACTACTGCGGGGAGCTGAGCGGCGATACCAGCCATTACACCGCTAACAGATGGGAAAATACCCATAACGGCCAATCCAAGGCATGGACCAAAGGCTAAAACGATTCCAAAAAGACTTAAACCACGCCCCCAGCGGATGGCAAAGGGCAAGAAGTCTGTGTGAAAAATCGAGGAAGTGTTTGGTTTATTTTCTGTCATAGAAATACCCCTTTCAAGCGATGGAAGTATTAACCTTACAAGAAAAAGGATCCAAGCAGCATACCGCTAAACATGGCGATCATCATTCCAAATTTTCTAACCCATGCCACGTTTTTCTTTTTACCATAGATTGCCAAGGCAAACATAATACCAAAACCAAAAATAACCGTCATTGTTTGTGCATCGGGGCCGGCGAGAACAATGCCGCGATTAAAGCACTGATAGCCATAAGCGCCCATACCGCCAGCGACACTGATGACACTCATTTTTGCTTTGTTGTTGCCAGCTACCCGGTCACGCAAGTCACCCATTTTGTGTGCAAAAAGGGCAGAAACAAGAATCCAGCCAAGGCAGCAGATTACCATGGTATATACGGCGCAGGCAAATGCTTCCATAGTCATGTTAGAGGTTCCCAAGGTACATCCGACAGCAGAGGCGGCCCGATCAGCGGCAGAAAGCTCAAAGTTGACAGCGCCAATATAGGCTAATCGCATCCAGGCAATAGGGCCTCCCATGGAGCTGAGTAAAGCAATCATTCCAGTTACAATGATTAGGGATGGACCGATTGAGGCCAGAGCGGAACTCCGAATCGCGCTTTTAAACTGACGCTCTGTAATACCCATTTTTCTTCCGGATACAATGGCTCTTCGAGATAATACAATCGCCTGCACGATTACTAACAATACGCCTGGAAGGACGGAAATCCACATAATAGGGTTATTTGCGACTTTCAAATACTCAAGCTCCAAAACAATTCCCCTCTCTCTGTCAATTAGTAGGAAATGCGATAACTAGTCCAGCATCAGCCGTTTTGAAAGCAGAATAAACATTGGCATAGCAACCCTGAAACATTCTTCATCAATATCAAACTTTGGATTATGCCCCCGCGTAATAATTCCTTTTTCGACATTTCTGGCGCCAAAGTAGAACATACACGCATTATAATTCCTGGTATACCAGGAAAAGTCCTCAACCCCCATTGTGGGAGCAGGGCGGTATAGGACGTTTTCACGTCCAACCAATTCCACTGCGGTGTTCTCAACTAATTGGGTCAACTGCTGGTCGCTGGTCAAGGGAGGCACTTTTGTAACATGCTCCAAGGTATAGGAACAACGACTTGCAGAACACAGGCCAGCTACGATTTCCTCCATCCGAGTCAAAACATAGGTGCGTACATCCTCTTCCAGCGTGCGCACGGTTCCAGCTAACACAGCCTCCTGCGGAACGACATTTTTTGATTCATGCTGTCCGGCCTGAACCGAACAAACAGAAATGACAGCGGCCTTTAATGGATCCAGCTCACGGCTAATAATTTGTTGAAATCCCTCGATAACTTTTGCAGCGAGTAAAATAGGATCTTTACCGGTGTGCGGACGTGCACCATGGCAACCTACACCATGGAGCCGTAAAGTAAATTCATCACCACCACCGTTTGAAGGGCCGTAGCATACCTGAACTTGACCGACATCTACATCCAGTACTGCATGCTGACCCAGAATGTAATCCGTGCCATCCAGCACACCTGATTGACAGACAAGCTTTGCCCCTTCTAACAGTTCTTCCGCAGGCTGAAACAAGAACTTTATTGTTCCACAAAATTCAGTACGATGATCGGAAATATAGTTCGCAACACCAAGAAGATTTGCAGTATGGGCATCATGGCCGCAGGCATGACAGACACCTGAAATTTGTGAGCGGTAGGGTACATCTTTGGCATCTTGGATTGGAAGTGCGTCCATATCTGCGCGCAGGACAACTGTTTTGCCAGGTTTATTGGTATGTAGTGTTCCCAAAACCGCTGTACCAGCAAAATTACGCTGCACATCAAGGCCGAACTTTGTTAGGAGATCTGCAATCAAGTTAGAGGTACGGACTTCTTGGAGTCCTAGCTCTGGGTGCATATGGAGATCCCTGCGCCAAGAAATGACCTTGGGTAAATAGGTTTCGAGATCGGGAATAGACATTTTAGACTCCTTCCCCATATGGGCACATGAGGTAGTTAGGGCATGAACACGAGGAACAGACCCAGTGTACGGCGGCAGTCCACATAGAGCTTGCCGTCCTTGTGGAAGTAATTCAGGTTCAGATCATAGGCGCGCTTTTCCACAAATTCCAGGTGGCAGCCGGAGAAGGCGGCGGCCACGATGGGCAGCTTCAGGCCGTCGTTGCGGGGCTCGCAGCCGAACTCGGCCACGTAGGCGTCGTGATCCACCAGCTGATAGGTGTCCAGGTTGAAGCCGGTGTCAGTGGCCCCCTTGGCGGCGTTGTAGAGCTTGGAGATGGCGGCGTCGGCCTCCTCAAAGCGCTCCTTGCTGTCGCAGTAGCCGGTGATGTAGGCCAGGCGCTTGGCGCCGTTGATGTGGGGGAATTTGGTCTCGTTCTTGACGATCAGCTCCTTGGCCAGATGGGTGGTGCAGCCGAAGAGAATGTCGGTAAAGGGCTCGTAGTTCTGAATAAAGAAGGTCTGGTAACCGGCCTCGCCCTCCTTCTCACCGTAGCGGACATGCTGGCGGAAGGGGTTGTTGATCTCGCCGATGGTCTCAATGCCGCCCTCGATCAAAGCGTTGCGCATGGGATTGGGGTCAGTCCCCTTGACGCTCAGGCGATAGGAGTGAACCTTGGGCAGATTGGTGGCGGGGACGGACTGGGTCAGCCAAGTGATGGTGGTGTTCAACTGATAGGTGCACAGCTCGAAGTAGGAGTTCTCAAAGATGAAGTGCACGGTGCGGTCGGTGTAGCAGTCGGCGGTGGTAAAGCCCAGCTTGGTCACCAGGTCGATCGGGCGGTCGCGGTGGGTAGTGGCGATGCTGAAGTGGTCGATACAAAACGGTACCTTTTTCTCTAACATGTCATAGCCTCCTAATCCATTCTGGTCGTGTTTCCGGGGAAATTACCGGGCCATGCCGCGCTTCCTGGCGGCCTGATAGAAGCGGTCCAGAGCGTCTGCCAGGGTCTTGCGGGGGCAGGCGACGTTGATGCGCTGGTAGCCGGAACCGGCCGCGCCGAAGTCGGTGCCGTTGTCCAGGTAGAGCATGCACTCGTCGGTGAGGAACACCTTCATGTCTGCGTCGCTCATGCCGAAGCAGCGGAAGTCGCACCAGACCAGGTAGGTGCCCTCCAGCTCGGTGACCACAACTCCGGGGAAGTGCTGGGCGAAGAAGTCGCGGACATACTCGTAGTTGCCCTTGATGACCTGGATGAGCTCTTCCAGCCACCCGGCGCCGTGGCGGTAGGCGGCCTCGTGGGCCACGGGGCCGAAGCGCTCGATGTGCATGAAGGCCTGGAGGCCCATCTGCTTCTGGAACTTGGCCCGCACCTCGTCGTTGGGGATGATGATGCTGGCGTAGCACAGGCCAGCCAGGTTGAAGGTCTTGCTCAGGGAGGTGCAGATTACGCAGTTGTCGGCAAACTCTTTGCCCAGGGAGGCATACACAATGTGCTTGTATCCGGGCTGGATCAGATCGTGGTGGATCTCGTCGGCCACCACCATGACTCCGTACTCGTTGCAGATCTCACCCATCCTGCGCAGCTCCTCCTCCGTCCAGACGCGGCCGGTAGGATTCTGGGGGGAGCAGAGGAAGAACAGCTTGGCCTGCTTGGCCTTCTCACGGAAGTCGTCGAAATCCACGGTATAGTGGCCCTTCTCGTCGGCCACCAGGCGGTTTTCCAGCACCTTGCGGCCGGTATTGACGGTGGCGCCGGTGAAGTGGTGGTAGTCGGGGGTCTGGATCAGGATGCCGTCGCCGGGCTGGGTAAAGGTCCAGACAGCGTTATAGAGGGCGGGAACGACCTGCTCGAAGGGGACGATCCAGTCGGGCTGAACGTCCCAATCGTGACGGGTTTTCATCCACTGGCAGCAGGACTCCCGAAAGCTGTCGGTCAGGCGGTGGTAGCCCAGCACGCCGAAGTCCGCCTCGGCTTTGATTGCGTCAATAACGCAGGGGGCGGTGCGGAACTCCATGTCGGCCACCGACAGGGGAACGATACCCTTGGGGGGCTTATTGCCCTTGGAGTCCTTCATGATGCGGTACTTTCCGGTGCCGCGGATGGCCGGATCGCGGTCAATAATCGTTTCAAAATCGTATTTCATCGCGCATTCTCCTTTTCCAAGTCAATTTACGGCTGATAAAGAACGCCCTTCTCAGGCTTGATGCCGAGAATCTCGCGGGCCTCGGCGGCGGTGGCAATCTCACGGCCGGCCAGGATACCAAGCTTGACCGCCCGCTCCACCAACTGGGCGTTGGTGGCGTATTCGCCCTTCTTCATAAACACGTTGTCCTCCAGACCGACGCGCAGGTTGTCGCAGCCGGCGGCCAGACCGGCCAGCATACAGGGCATGTGGGCCTTGCCGATTCCGGTGATCGACCAGGTGGAGCCCTCCGGCAGCTTGGAAACCAGATGGTTGATCGAGTCAATATTGCCCGGCATACCACCAGGGACATCCAGAACCAGCTGGTAGTGGAGCGGGGCCTTCAGGACGCCTTTTTTCAGGTAGTAATCCACGTTGCCCAGCATACCGGCATCAAAGATTTCAATTTCGGGCTTGATGTCCAGCTCCTGGGTGAGCAGGCCCAGCCGCTCCAGGAAGGGGGGCGTGTTCAGGAAGATGTAGCTGTTGGCCCAGTTGAGGGTACCAGGGTCATAGGAGCACATCTCGGGCATCAGGATGGGCAGGTGGGCCACCCGCATATCCTCGGAGAACTTGGTGCCGGAGGTGGTGACATTGATGATGGCATCCAGGTGGTTGGTGCGCAGGGCTTCCCGGATCATGGAGACCACCTGCACAAAGCGGCTGGTCTCCATGGTGTTCGCGCCCTCGTCATCGCGGACATGGATGTGCAGGATGCAGGCGCCGGCCCGAACTGCGGCCAGAGAATCGGCGACCAGCTCCTCCGGCGTCAGGGGGACGTAGGGGGACTGCTTGCGGGTGGTACCGCCGCCGCAGAGGGCGCAGGTGATCATAAGCTTGTTTGTTTTCATAATTGGATATCCCTTTCCGTTCCATCAAAACGACTTAAATTGCGTGCTTTATTGGAGAATCGGTATACCAGTGGAGCCAATATAGCACTTATGCATACAATTTGTAAAGATGCAACTTGCCATTTCTCTGTTATGACCAAGGAAAAGCGACGGCTTTTGTCAAATGTAACGATTTTTATTTTGTGTATTCTCATTGCTGAGTGAATCTGCTATAATTCGGATTGGTATACCAGAGAAAAAGCAAAAAAGAGATAAAAATGGAATATTAGCAAAAAAATACTACATAAAAAGAAAAATATGTGCGCCTGCTATTGCGCGGAATACCGGAATGACATGGTGCGGTATTCCAAAAAGGCGCACGTTTTGGCTGGACCAATGGGACAGCCAGGAAGAGGTCCGAATGCTTACAAAACAGCTTTCCGATTTTCTATATGAAGTCCGCTATGAGAGTCTGCCCTCCAAAGCGGTGGACAACGCAAAGCTCTATCTGGAGGATCTGCTCGGCGTGGCGGCAGCCGGCTCAGTTCAGCCGCAGGGGGGTATCTGGCGCAGCTACTTTGCCGCCGGGGACGGACAGCAGGAGGCGACCGCCTGGAACAGCGGACTGGAGCGGCTCTCCTGCGAACATGCTGCCGCGCTGAACGCCGCGTGCGCCCATGTCATGGATATGGACGACGTGCACAACGCCTCTATCACCCACCTGGGGGCGGTAACCATCCCCGCGGCGCTGGCGGTGGGGCAGAAGCTTCACCGCTCCGGGCGTGAGGTGCTGGCTGC
>OAVG01000545.1_pt1 | contig 16992 bp, 19 predicted proteins | sample 1495271 | NCBI WGS metagenome assembly OAVG01 (sample SAMEA2580077, study PRJEB22360) | human gut metagenome | biome: human gut; feature: human-associated habitat; material: faeces | place: Denmark | collected 2008/2010 | reverse complement strand
CGGTAGCTACGCCTATGTGGACTTGCACCACAGAACACGGACATGCCCGTCATACTCAAAAAAACAACAGCCAGACTTTACGTCCGGCTGCTGCTTCGCTCATCCCATTTTTTTAATACCTGAAGAAAGCTGGCGACAGGAAATCCTACTACATTGTAGTAGTCTCCTTCGATTCTACGAATGAAACGCGCCGCTCTGCCCTGAATTCCGTAAGCTCCAGCTTTATCCATCGGTTCTCCCGTCTCAATATAGCATCTGATCTCATCTTCTGAAACAGGATAAAAGAAGACGGATGTCTCTTCGTAAAAAACATGTTTCTTTCCCCCGCAGATACACGCAACACCTGTATACACCTGATGTCTGCTTCCGCTGAGCATGCGGAGCATCCGGGCAGCATCATCCTTATTCTCAGGTTTTCCGAGTATACTGCCCTCCATGGCAACTACGGTATCAGCGCCTACAACCATACAGTATCCGTCAACACGGCCAGCTATATCTTCCGCTTTTTGAAGAGCCAGCTCCATCACCGCATCTTTCGGTTCCTGCTTTGTGATCACTTCCTCTTTTGTGCTCGGGATCACCTCAAAATCGAGTCCTGCCTGCTTCAGTATCTCCCTGCGCCTCGGAGATGCGGATGCCAGTATTAATGTTTTCATTCTTTCTCCTCTTTTCTGATGGACTAAGCGGGCAAGCCCGCTTCATCTTCCCATTCTTTCTCTCTTTGAAGGACTTTGAAGCTTATTATAATGCAGCAGAGCCTGCTTGTCGACCGTTAAGCCTCTTTTATCATACCAAGGAAATACCGGTGGACGGTATTGTCTTCATCCAGTTCGGGATGAAAAGCCGTGACCAGCTGATTATCCTGTCTGGCAGCTGTGATCTTTCCTCCCGATAAGGCCAAAACCTTAACTCCATTTCCCGTCTCTTCAATATAGGGTGCGCGGATAAACGTCATGGGAATTTTTCCTTCTTCCCCAAACTGTTCTTCTGTTCGGAAACTTCCGAGCTGGCGTCCATAGGCATTTCTCCTGGCTGTGATATCCATCGTCGCAAGATAAGCGCTCTCCCCTTTTATCCTTTGAGCCATCAAAATCAGCCCGGCGCAGGTTCCAAAAGCCGGAAGCCCGTTTATGATCATATTTCTAATCTGATCGGCCATCTCAAGATCCCGCAGAAGCTTTCCCATGACCGTGCTCTCTCCTCCCGGAAGGATGATTCCGTCCATCTGGTTTTCTAAGTCTTTCTTCCTCCGTATTTCAAAACTCCGTACTCCCAGTCCTTCCAGCTTCCTGCGGTGTTCCGTAAATGCTCCCTGTAAAGCCAGTACTCCGATCCTCATTACCGGCCTCTTTCTGCCATCAAAAGCTGAATCTCATCTTCATTGATTCCCACCATGGCTTCTCCCAGATCTGTGGATAATTCAGCAAGTATCTTCGGGTCACGGAAATTCGTAACGGCCTTTACAATAGACTGTGCACGCTTTCTGGGATCACCCGATTTAAAAATACCGGAGCCAACGAAAACTCCTTCCGCCCCAAGCTGCATCATCAGAGCCGCATCCGCCGGAGTCGCCACCCCGCCCGCCGCAAAATTGACTACGGGAAGCCTGCCGTCTTCGTGCACTTTCAGCACCAATTCGTAAGGTACTCCAAGTTTTTTTGCCTCGTCGAATAATTCATCTTCCGACATAGAAGCAATCCTTCTGATGTCCCGGTTCATTTTCCGCATATGACGCACAGCCTGGACAACATCTCCGGTTCCCGGCTCTCCTTTGGTCCGTATCATAGATGCACCTTCATTAATCCGCCGGAGCGCTTCGCCAAGATCTTTTGCCCCGCAGACGAACGGCACATGAAACTTCGTCTTATCAATGTGATATACATCGTCGGCCGGCGAGAGCACCTCGCTCTCATCAATATAGTCGATCTCAATCGCCTCCAGTATCTGTGCCTCCGCAAAATGCCCGATTCTAACTTTTGCCATCACGGGGATGGATACCGCTTCCTGAATCCCTCTGATCATTTTCGGATCGCTCATTCTGGACACGCCTCCGGCTGCACGGATGTCTGCCGGAATCCTTTCCAGTGCCATGACCGCACAGGCCCCGGCCTCCTCTGCTGTTTTTGCCTGCTCGGGAGTCGTCACGTCCATAATGACTCCTCCTTTTAACATCTGTGCCAACTGTTTATTTAACTGGTAACGCTCATTATTCATTGCTAAAATCCTCCAAATGCAAACTATTTAAATATGTTATTGTATCAGCCTGATATAGTAATTCATTATACAGTTTGCTGGTGCTATATAAATATCCAGTTTTTATTTTTTTGACAGGGCCAGTTTTTAATATTATAATTGACCGCTATTCCAGTGCTCCCTTAACTTTCTTTTTGCGCCCGCAGAGCCTGGCTTCCGCATTGTTTACTTGATTTGCGTATGCAGAATTCGTCCGTCCACAAAAAAAGATATCTTCAATATTTATGCGAAGATATCTTTTTACAGCTCTTTATTCTTTATCTGATTTTAATTTGTTAAAATAGGCTTTTGTCTCTGCGATCACAACCGGACTCAATGCCGCCAGAGCAATCAGGTTCGGAAGCGCCATCAGGGCATTAAAGATATCTGCGATCTTCCATACTGCTTCCACCGTCATAAACGGTCCGATAAACACAGCCAGAATATACAGATACCGGTATCCCATCACGATCTTCATTCTGCCGTTTGTAAGGTATTCCAGGCACCGTTCCCCGTAATAATTCCACCCGAGAATTGTAGTAAATGCAAAAAATACCAGACAGAGCATCAGGATAAAGGACGGAACGACCGGAGGAAACGGCATTCCCATCTGGAACGCTTTTGTAGTAACCTCCACACCCTCAAGCCCTACATTCCATGTACCGGAGATGACAATGCTGAGCCCGGTCATGGTACAGATCACAATGGTGTCGATAAATGTACCGGTCATGGAAACAAGACCCTGGCGCACCGGCTCTTTTGTCTGGGCAGCAGCCGCCGCGATCGGCGCACTTCCAAGACCCGCCTCATTGGAAAAGATACCTCTGGCAATCCCCGACTGCATGGCGGCCAGCATCGTTCCGAGAGCGCCTCCGGCCATTGCCTTGACTCCGAATGCACTTTTTACCACGAGTGCGATCGCCGCAGGCACTTCCTGTATGTTAAAAATAATGATACTCAACGCAGCAAGAACGTAAGCCACCGCCATAAACGGCACGACTACCTGGGAAACAGCCGCGATCCTTTTGATCCCTCCGAGAACTACTGCCGCAACACAGAGCGTAATGATCACGCTGGCAACAAGCACCATATAGGAATAATCTTTTCCAAACAAGGAGATCATATGAGCGTTGTTCGGATCAAAAAAGTTTTTGACTGCCCCGGAAATCCCGTTCACCTGTGTGAATGTTCCGATGCCGAACAGGCCGACGCCCGCTCCGAAAAAAGCAAAAATCTTGGCCAGCGGCCTCCATTTGCGCCCCATACCATTTTCTATGTAATAGAACGGCCCGCCGAGCACGTGGCCCTTCTCATCGATGGTCCGGTATTTGATCGCCAAAAGGCCTTCCGCATATTTCGTAGCCATGCCGAAAAATGCCGCCAGGATCATCCAGAACAAAGCTCCCGGTCCCCCGGCACAAAGCGCCGTCGCTACTCCGACGATATTTCCGGTACCGATCGTTGCGGAAAGGGCCGTACAGAGAGCACCAAAACTGGTGACTTCCCCGGAGCCTCCCTCCTCATTTTTCACCATATATTTTAATGCCCTGGGGAGATGCCTGATCTGTAAAAGCCCCAAACGCACAGTGAGATAAATTCCCACAGATAAAATAAGGACGATCAGCGGTATCCCCCAAACTACATCGTCAAGCCGGATAATAAAATTGTTCAATTGTGTCAGCATGTTTCCTTCTCCTCTTTCGTTTCCTGTATTCTTTTTATTAAAAATTCATGGAGAACTCTTTGTATGGAATAAAAAAAGCCAAACCCAAAGTTTGACTAAGAAAGAGTAAGCAAATATACAGTACACCGAAAACGTGCCCCATGTTTATGTCTGCTCTGTCCTTTTGCCTGAGAGATAAACAGCTTGCGCTGCCGTACACCTTCGGCGCTCTTTCTTTGAGACTCTCCAGAGTGTATATAGTATCTATACATACGTTAAGATATTAACACACCTTGTTTTGCAAGGCAAGAAAATCTTACCTTGAATCCGTAAAAAAAATCCATTACCATTAGAAATAAAGAAAATCAGAAAGGAAACTCCCCGATGGAACACATGATACATGAAATAAAGCCAGTTTTTAACGACAAATCCAGAATCCTGATCTTAGGAAGCTTCCCCTCTGTAAAATCCAGAGAAGGGCAGTTTTTCTACCATCATCCTCAAAACCGCTTCTGGAAGGTGCTGGCTGCTTCCCTCTCCCAGCCTGTTCCCGCCACCGTAGAGGAGAAAACCATCTTTCTCCTGTCCAATCACATAGCGGTCTGGGACGTAATCGCATCCTGCGACATCCAGGGTTCCAGCGACAGCTCGATCCGAAACGTGACCCCCAACGACCTGACCAATCTGCTCTCCCTTGCCCCCATCCGCAGCATTTACACCAACGGGGGAACTTCCCACAAGTTATTCTGTAAACACATTGAGTCTTCTCTCGGAAGATCTGCCGTCAAGCTTCCATCTACGAGTCCGGCCAATGCGACATGGACACTGGAACGTCTTGTCAGTGTGTGGGGACCCGCCATCCGCGAAGGTTTATTTCCCGGAAAACCGGACAGTAATCTGACAGACTTCTGACTTCGTCCCCACTCTCAGAGGAGGACCCCACACTCCTGCACCGGAGGTGACAACAGAATGCATGTTTCCGATCTTTTTATAACCACATGAGTTTTCCCACATCATGCCGGTCACAAGATTCCCCGGAAATATCTGACCGTCGTGGGTATGTCCGGACAGGTCCAGATCGGCGCCAGCCTCCGACAACTGTTTAAACTCTTTCGGCTCATGATCCATGACGATGACCGGTTTTGTCAGGTCGCAATCTTTCAGCAAATCTTTTGCTCCCCTGCGCAGTTCTCCTATTTTCCGTGCTTTTGAAGGATCTTTCCTGCCCGCCAGATAAAACGCCCCGTCAATCAGGATTGTCTTGTCATCCAAAAGTCTGATCCCCGACCGGGATAAAAATTCTTCCATCTGTCTGTCATTATCAGATGCTTTTTTTGTGCCGAACGTAAAGCCTCCGAGGATTTTTTCGCCTATATCGTGATTTCCCCAGCACGCATATGTACCGTAAGTACTCTGTATTTTCCCAAGCTCCTTCTCTATCTTTTCCGGATCTTTTACCGCCCTGTATTCATTGTCAAAAATGTCTCCCGCAATACAGACCAGATCAGGCTTCCCCTGATTAATCTGTTTTACAATCTTTTTCACCTGAGAAAGTCCGCTGTTATAGCCGAGATGCAGATCTGCAACTAAGGCGACTCTGAGCTCCTTTCTGCCTGCACAGGCTTTGTCCACCGTCACTACATAGTCAGTAGTATCAATATGTCTGGCATGGATACTGCCGTAAACCGTAAAAACCAAGACCGCTGCTAAAATCATCACTCCTGCCGCCGCCAATATACTCTGGTCTTTCTTCGGGATGAAAAGTCCGATCAGATCACCGGCCGCTGCCAAAAAAAGGGCACAGAAAAAAATTCCGATCCAGTAATTACTCAGGATTTTAAAAATCCTCTGAAGCCGCGACTGGGGCAGCACAAATGCGATCAAAAGGGAAAAACCCGTGATCCAGTACAGGATTCTGTAACAAAAACGAATCTTGTCCGGATGGATAATATGAATACATACGGTAAGCCAGCTAAAGCTCCGCTTATATAGATAATAATTCAGCGCCAGGTAAAACGGCGCCAATATCACTGCCAGCATACCTTTTCCTCAACTTTCTGTAATCTCTCTTACTGCCTCCACTGCCTTTTCTGTCTGTTCTCTTGTATTAAAGCTGGAAAAGCTGAACCGGACCATTCCCTGCTCCTTTGTCCCAAAGGCTTCGTGCATCAGCGGCGCACAGTGTCCTCCGGATCTTGTACAGATCCCGTATTCCTCTGTCAGCCAGCAGCTTACTTCTCCGGAACGCATCTCTTTTATATTCAGGCTCACAATCGGCGCCCTCTCCTCTTTTGTAAAATCACCATACAGAGTAACCCCCGGTATCTCACGGACGCCTTTATAAAACATATCGGCCAGGCACTGTTCTTTCTGCCGAAGCTTTTCCATGCCCTGTGACCTGATATAATCGATGCCGGCTCCCAGCCCGGCGATACCATGGCCGTTTAAAGTACCGGCTTCCAATCTCTCCGGCATCTGCTCCGGCTGTCCTCTGTCAAAGGTTTTGATCCCGCTGCCCCCTGTTTTTAAAGGGGCTATGAGAAGTCCCTGCCGCACTGCCATGCCTCCGGTTCCCTGGGGTCCAAGCAGACTTTTATGCCCTGTAAAACAAAAGACGTCCACATGGTCTTTGACAAGATCAACAGGAAAAACACCTGCGGTCTGTGCACCGTCCACGATCATCAGAATTCCCCTCTCATGAGCCAGTCTTCCGATCTCGCGGATGTCCGTCAGATTGCCGGTCAGATTCGACGCATGGGTGCAGACAACGGCTCTTGTGTTTTTCTGAAACAAGGACTCTATATCCTGGGCACTCACATTTCCCAGTTCATCACATCCCGCAGCGGAGAACTCCACTCCCTGCTGTTCCAGACGGTACAGAGGCCGCAGTACGCTGTTGTGTTCCAGCACGGTTGTCACCGCATGATCTCCTGGCCGGAGCAGTCCGCAGAGGACAGTGTTCAGACTCTCCGTTACATTGGATGTAAATACGATCTGAGAAGTCCCGCATCCAAACATATTTCCAAGCTTTTCCCTCACTTCGTATATAGTTCTGGAAGCATCCAAAGACGCACCATGAAGCCCTCTGGAGCTGTTTCCCATATGCCGGACGGCCTCCGCCACCGCAAGCGCCACGGATTCCGGGCGGTAATAGCTGGTGGCCGCACTGTCAAAATAAATCATAAATACCTCCCGGCTGCCTTTAAGGCTTAATGATCTGCGATGCCTGCATCATTGTCTCCGCAATCATATACATATTTGTCACCTCTCCCACGGCAAGCTGTTCTTCCAGACCGTAGTGGTTCAGACAGGTTCCGCAGGTAAGAATCTCAGTTCCGCCTTCCTCCAGAGTTTTTAAATCCTTTAATGCATCAGACCCCTCGCAGGAAAGCTTCGCGCCATTATTAAACAAGAGCATCCTGTCCGGCTTTTGGTCCAGCTGGGTCAGCGCAAAGACAAACCCTTTCATGAGCATCTTCCCAAGGACCTCATCTCCCTCTCCCATCTTATCTGAAGAAAGTACGACAACCGTGTCCCCTGTTCTTTCCCGAATATTATCAGTTCTTTTCCCGGTTTCTTCCGCAGTTTGTTCCTTGTCTGCAGTTCCCACTGTCATTCTTACTTCATACATGTTTTTGCCTGTCTCTCTGGACACAAAACCGTATTGCTTCTGCACTGCCAGCTTTGACAGGTTCTGGACTGCAACATCATTGTCTACGACCACCGTGACTGTTCCGCCTTCCGGTGTTTCTTCCAAAGCCTTCTTTGCCAGGATCACCGGCATTGGGCACTGTTTTCCGACAGCATCAATTCTTTTTTCCATCTTTCTTCCTTTCCCTTAGTAAACAAGAATCTTTTTCTCTCTCCGTTTTGTGATCCTGCCCACAGCGGCACACGGCAGGCCGAGTTTTTTTAACTTTCCCAGCGCGCTCTGTGCATCTTCCGGCCGAATGCCTGCCAGAAGCCCTCCTGAAGTCTGAGGATCAAACAGGATTTCCTCCATCCAGAACGGAACATCTGAAAACCACACATCACTTCCGACCGAATTTCTGTTTCTCTGTCCCGCCGCGGTCAGATAAAATTCATCTGCATACCGCGCCGCATCCTCAATATATGGGATTTGGGAAGAGTCGATTTCGGCCGTATACTGTTCTTCGATCATTTCGTCCAGATGTTTTAAAAACCCGAAGCCCGTTACATCTGTACAGCCATGGACCTCATATCCCGAAAGAATTTCTGCCGCATATTTATTCAATGTCGTCATAGAATTCACCGCCTGTTCATACGCCGCAGCGGAAGCCGCCTTCATCTGGTTCGCCGCCAGCACAATGCCGACCCCCAGAGGTTTTGTCAGCAGAAGGATATCCCCTTCCCTGACTCCGTTATTTGCATAGACTCTGCCGGGATGAATGGTCCCCATGACCGACAGGCCGTACTTTACATCCTCATCCGCAATAGAATGACCTCCCGCCAGCGTTCCTCCTGCTTCCTGGACCTTGGAATTCCCGCCGAGCAGGATTTCTCCCAAAATGTTTAAATCCATCTTTTCCGGAAAACACACGATATTTAGGGCAGTCTTCACCGTACCGCCCATGGCATAAATATCACTCAGTGCATTGGCAGCGGCGATCTGTCCGAATATATAAGGGTCCTCCACCATAGGCGGAAAAAAATCCAGTGTCTGCACCACGGCCAGATCATCGCTGAGTCTGTAAACCGCCGCATCATCCGCATGGTCAAACCCAATCAGCAGATTGTCATCCTTTTTCTTGGGGAGCCTGCTCAAAACGTGGTCTAACACCCCGGGGCCCAGTTTCGCCGTACAGCCGCCGCTTTTGCAAAACACAATATTCTCTTCACTCATAGAACTCTCCTTACAACAAAATCCGGTAAATTCCTTCCGTCTCAATGGACTGCCCGTTAAGAACTTCTTTCACCGCAGCCTCCTCTTCCGGCTCTGCGCACCAGGCCATTCCGCAGCCCGCCGTAATAGAGGGAGGAACCGCGATCAGCCTTCCTCCCACACCCCGCTGCCTGCAGTACTTCTCCATCGCCATGGCATTGGTAGTATTGGGAAACGCAACTACCAGCCTTAAGCTCTTTTCTCTCATAGAATAAACTCTTCCCCGGCCTTTGTGATCTCTCTGACGATGCCCTGATAAGCCCGTCCGTCATCACAGTTCAGATAATGCCTGGAGATCTTATACTCTCCGAATGCGTGCATCGGGAACACAGCTTTCGGATGAATCTCTTTCATGAAATAATTGATCCCTTTACAGTATTTATCCTCCTGTCTAGGATCAAGGAGAAGAAATGCCAGATCGATCTCTCTTCCTCTAAGGCGGGCCACTTCTTCTTTATAGGTCCGGATCATAAATTCATTGTCCTCCTCCGGTTCCCCGTTCCAGTACCACCAGTTTAAATCTCCTGCATGATAAATCGTCCTGCCCTCGGCAGTAACCAGGAATGCAACGCCTTCGTCATTGGACTTCAGCGTCTCGATCCGAACGGAACCGACCATCCGGTCTTCATGTTCTCTGATCTTTGTGATATTTTGAGAAGCTTTTGCCGGGATATCATCGGATAAAATATATCTTACATTCGGGTATTTCTCTTCCAGATCAAAAATCCTGCGGCAAAAATGGTCCGGATGGCTGTGGGAAGCAAACACATAAAGCTCTTTGTCTTTGGGTATCTCCGGAAATGCTCCTTTATAGTAGTCAAACAGCAAAACCGTCCGGTCAAGTTCCACACAAAAACCGCTGTGTTCAATAAATGTAACTTTCATTGCCTATTTACCTCCTGTCTCTAAAATCTTTTCTTTCAGACTCGGATCAAATGTCCCATTTTTGAGCATCTCGATCTCATATTTGTACGGAGGATAAGAATTTTTGGTCCCTTCCTCTTTAATATACGGAGTCTCCAAAATCTTCGGCACCTGTGCGAAATCTTCATGGTGCGCAATATAATTCAGTGCATTGAAACCGATCTCCCCAAAGCCGATGTTTTCATGCCTGTCTTTCGCCGCACCCCGGGGGTTTTTACTGTCATTAATGTGAAACACCGCAATCTGATCTTTTCCTACGGCCTTATCAAAGGAATCCATGACTCCCTCAAAATCACTGACAATATCAAGCCCGCTGTCGCTTGTGTGGCAGGTATCAAAGCATACTCTTAATTTGTCATTATATTTGACCCCGTCGTAGATGCGCTTCAGTTCATCAAAATTCCTTCCGACTTCACTTCCCTTTCCGGCCATGGTCTCCAGGGCTATAAAAACCGGCGTATCCTTTGTCAGAACCACATTCAGTCCCTCTATGATCCTGGCAATGCCGGCCTCCTCTCCCGCGCCCACATGCGCTCCCGGATGAAGCACGAGGGTACTGCCGCCCATAGCGCAGGTCCGTTCAATCTCCAGGGCTAAAAACTCCACTGCCAGTTCAAATGTCTCCGGCTTTACCGTATTTCCGAGATTAATGATGTACGGTGCATGGACTACAAATGTTTCAATTCCTGACTCCTCCATCAGAGCTTTTGCTTCCTCAATCCTAAGCTCGCTTATATCCTTTCTCCTTGTGTTCTGCGGCGCACCTGTGTACACCATAAATGTATTGGCTCCATAAGACAATGCTTCTTTGACTGACCCAAGAAACATCTCCTTTCCTTTCATTCCCACATGTGATCCTATTAACATCTATTTTCATTCCTTTTCTATTATATTTGTAAAGCATCTCTTATTATAAATGAAACCCTCCGAAATGTAAAAGGCTTCATGTTCAGAAAAAAATACAAATTTTTATTTGCATTTCCATAAAATCCATGATATTATAACTGTGTTGTGCAGTCGTGGCGGAATTGGCATACGCGCTAGACTAAGGATCTAGTCCGGGCTAACTGGGTGCGGGTTCAAGTCCCGCCGACTGCATTCTTTTTATGTAAAAAGCTGCTGTACCATTGATTTTTCATCATCGGTACAGCAGTTTTTTTCTATATTTCCGTCTTAAATTTCACCGTTCCAGGCATGAACTAAAATTTCCTTTAATACCAAACCCGCGTCTGTGTCATTATATCCATAGTCTCTTTTTAAACTTTTCAGCATCCGTTTCATTTCATCTGCATATTTCTTTACGTCGACATCTTCCCGGGATAATCCGCTTTTCTTTCTTGCATTGAATAGACTGTTTCCTAAATTCATGACTCTTATACCTCCTTCTCATTTAGTATAAGACGATAGGAAAACGAATGCCACCAAAGATACTGTTCAATTCTTCACTTTTTCTCTTTTTATTCTATAATAGAAATCCGGCTTCCCGCTTTCAGTTCCGGCATCCTGCTCTTTTCCACACAGATGCTCCCCGGGAGGCATTCTCTGTCTTCGTGAAAGAATACTGTCAAATGCCCGAGTTTTCCAAGATTCTCTGCCGCAATGCTGCCGACTTCTGTAATCCTATATTCGTTTCCGTCAATGACCAGTCTGCTGCCCGGCTTTATTTCTCCCATGACAGGATTCACTTCGACAAAATAACAAAAGTCTTTAAGGCTTACAAGAGCCGGCTCACCGAATGTTATGAAAAATCCTTTTTTAGCAAATGCCGCCACATCACTTCCTGCAGCTTTCACTGTTGTATGGTAGATCATAATTTATCACCCTTTCTTTAGAGAAGCTCCCGCTCAATGCGTTCTCTTGCTTCCGGCGCCTGTTTCTCCATCTTTTCCGGAAACCCGAACATGGATACACATGCGATATTGTCTCCTCCGGCTTTCGGTGCATTTTCTTTCAGCTGTTTATTGGCAAAATCCATCTCTCTCAATGTCTCAAAGATTCCTTCAAAATCCACGTCTCCCTCGCCCATAGCCAAATGCTGGTGGATCGTCACATCGGCCCTTCCACGGCTGTTTAACCATGGCGGGTTGGCGATATAGCGGCAGTCCAGAGTCTGATTGAACGTATCTGCAAACAGTACATGGGTCAGTTCTTCTCCCGCATATTTTAACATTGATCTCACGTCACCTTTTCCCTCGTCATAGAAGAATCCGTGCGGAGAAGAATATACATATCCAAGGTTCGGAGATCGAAAGGATTTTACCAGATCACAGGTCTCATTATTCAGCTCACAGAAATCATACGGATGAGACTGGATCTCTACTCGGAGCCCTTCCCGTTCGATGATCGGAAGCAGTTCTTCGATAGACCGAAACCACATGCCGCTGCAGATCTCCTGCTGATTGGGATCACCGGAGAGTTCGGTGTTGATCACGGGCACGCCCATGTCCACGGCAATCTCGATCATCCGTTTCCAGTTGGCTACTGCTATCTTCCTCTGTTCTTCGGTCGGCCCGGACCAGCGGTACACCACGATAAAAGAGGAGATCTCCACTCCGGTTTCCCGGAGTGCCTTTCTGTATTCCGCCTCACATTCTTTGGAAAACAGAGGATGTTTATAAAACGGATTGATCCTCGGATGTGGAGACTGTTCAATGTATTTGTATCCCCAGTCTGCCACCTGATGTACCATCCGGTTAATATCCATCTGCTTTGCCAGCACATCCACGTCAAATGCTATTTTCATAGAGCAGCTACTCTCCTTTCCGACAACTTATAAACCTGTTTTTTGAGCAATGTATTTTCTTGCCTTCACTGCATATTCCAGCGGATTGGCAACGGCAGGGTCCTGCTCTGCCTCCACTACGACATATCCTTCGTATCCGCTCTTTTCGATGATGTCAAAGATTGGTGTGAAATCCACGTCTCCGTCTCCGGGAACAGTGAAGGTTCCTTTCCTGACTCCTTTTAAGAAGCTCCAGCTTTCTTTTTTTGACTGAGCCACCACATCAGAACGAAGGTCCTTCAGGTGGATATGTCTGGTTCTGTCAATATACTTCTCAAGCACTTTCACCGGGTCCATCCCTGCAAAGGAGCAGTGTCCGCTGTCAAACAGCAGGTATACAAGCTCCGGATCAACTTCTGCCATAAACCGGTCGATCTCTTCTTCCGTCTGTACGACAGTTCCCATGTGATGATGGTAGGTCAGGATCATTCCCTTTTCTTTTGCAATTTTACCTAGTTTGTTCAGTCCCTGCACGAGAAGCTTCCACTCCTCATCGTTCATTACATATTTTCCTTCAAAGATCGGATGGTCCTTTCCCTGAATGCTGTAACTCTGTTCGGACACTCCGATGACTTTTGCTCCCATTGCTTTCAGGAAATCGGTCTGTTCGATAAATTCTTTTTCTGTTTCTTCATATGGTTTGGAGATCAGGAAACTGGAAAACCAGCAGTTACAGATCTCAATTCCTCTTAAGTCCAGGGCTTTTTTCAGTTTGGTGACATTCTTCGGATATTTCCCTCCGACCTCAGACCCCGTAAATCCTGCCAAAGCCATTTCACTGACACACTGTTCAAAAGTATTTTCTTTTCCCAGATCCGGCATATCGTCATTGGTCCATCCGATCGGCGCGATTCCCAGTTTTACTTTCTTTTTATCCAGCATTTCTATCATTACCTTTCTTTATTTTTAAAGCTTCCCTGACAGCTCCCTCACGGTCAGCTCCGCTATCATTTCCTTGTACGTCTTGTCCAGCTTATAGCACAGGGCGATCAGCATCATCACGACCCATACAGCAATCGGTACATAAAGATAAGTCACCTTAATGACTGCAATGGCAGCCGGTGCCTGTTCTGCCGCTGTCTGCGCCATTCCGTTGTATCCCACAAAGGATAATGCCGCTCCTAAAACTGCGTTGGTGATACCCGCTCCAAACTTCTGTCCGAAACTCATGGAAGAGAACATAAGTCCCTCAATCCGTTTTCCAGTCTTCCACTGTCCGTACTCGATCGCATCGCTCGGCAGCGAATACTGCACACCATAGAACGGTGACATTCCGATACCACGGATAATGGATGAAAAGATTGCCAGCGGCACGCTTGTGATATTAAACAGGAAAACAATCTGGCCTGCAATGCCGAGAAGACATCCGGCTACGATCATATTTCTTTTCCCGTACTTCGGTATCAGCTTCGGCAGAAGAAGGATGACAAAGATCATCGGTACTTTCTCAGCCATGGATAACGGCATGACCAGGTTTACATCATTCAGCACATACTGACAGTAATAGGTGAGATCGATCCCAAGGATGATCTGATAGATCGTATAGAACAGCATAAGGCCCAGGGAGATCAGGAAATACCGATTCTTTGCCATCAGCTTCAGCGCTGTGAATATCGGAAGTTTTTCCTCAGATTTTTCAGAAACCTTTACCCTTTCCTTACAGCAGCGGAATGTATTTAACAGAATGAGGACAGAGATGACCGAAAATACTGCTGTTACAATGATCCATGCCAGTTGGGTATTGTCGATCTTTACTGCCACCCAGTTGATGATCGGCAGTGTCAGTGCTGTGACCACCATACTTGCTGTGATGGATAAAGACATACGGATGTTGCTGATGGTTTCCCTCTCATGCTTATCACGGCTCATCAGGGAACCGAGTGTATGGAACGGCTGACTAATTCCGGTATACATTACGGTGTTAAGTAAGTTATATGTAATGAACACATAGGCTGCCTGCACTGTTTTTGTACCCTGCGGGACTGTCATCAGCAGTACCGCAGCAATGGCATAAGGGATGACCAGCCGCAAGATCCATACTCTGGACTTTCCGTACTTGGAATGAGTCCGGTCAATGATCGTTCCCATGATAACATCGGATACACCGTCAAATGCTCTGGACGCCAACATGATCATTCCTATGACTCCTGCTGAGAGTCCGATTACATTTGTATAGAAGTAAACCAGCAGAGTGTTCGCCAGAGTATATACAACCGTCAGCGCAGGATCGCCCACACAGTATGCCAGTTTTTCAGAAAGCTTTACCCTGGCAAACTCCCCTTCCAGCTCCTCAAAATTTTCTTCCACGTTCATAGTCATCTTTATTGCTTGTTCACTCATAGACATCTTTGTCCCCCTTATGCTTTATGCAAAGTATTTTGCTACAAAATCCCTTGTCACTTCAGCAGATTTCTTTACGTTCTCGTCATGGGACATTTCATAATACTCCGGACGGAATTCTTCAATAGTACATACTCCGTCAAATCCGATCTTCTTTAAGGCCGCTGCTATCCCCGCATGGTCTACCACGCCTTCTCCAGGCCACAGGCGTTTGTCATCGCCGCAGGAACCAAGAGGCAGGTCTTCACAGTCATTTAAATGATAAGCAAAAATTTTCTTTCCGTCTGCCGCTTCCAAATCTTCTAATTCAGAACACATCTCATGGAAATGGAACGTATCCACTGTAATGCCCACGTTGTCGCGGTCTGTGGCTTTCACTACATCATAAGCAGTTCCGAATTGGTTAATGGAACAGTTCGGCGCACCACAGAATTCCAGTGAAATTTTAATGTCTTCTCCGACTTTGTCTGATAAGTAGCGGAGGCGTTCCACTGCTTCTTCTTTGATCTCTGAAATACTCTTGTCTTTGACATCAAATGAAGGAACCGTGATCAGCATCTTCATGCCGATGGCTTTGCAGACTTCGATGATAAAATCTGTTTCTTCATCAATTTCTTGCACTCCTTTTTCGTCTCTCTGGTTAAAAAAGATCAAGGTATTGTAAGCCCAAGGTTTTAAATGGTGATTTTTAAACCAGACAGCCAGTTCTTCCAGCGTGTGTTCTTTCAGATAATCCTTTATACAGTCAAATCTGATCTCTATGTAATCAAATCCGTGTTTTTCACAGGCTTCCAGATCAGCCATCAGAGACTGTCCTTTACATTCCAGTGCCGTTGCTTCATTAAATCCAATTTTCATATCTATTTCCTCCTGATTTATGTAATGATCCTATGGCAGATTCTCCGATTTATTTATAGAATTCAGGTTTTTCTGCTGTCACGATCGGTTCAATCTGTCCTGTCTCCTGTGCTTTTACCAATGCGTCTGCTGTCACAGCCGCCAGGTATCCGTCCCATGCAGTAGGTCCGCTGATCACTCCCTGCCCGGCACAGTCTACCCAGTTCTGGACTTCTGTGTCATATGCATCTTCAAATCTTACAAAGCAGTCCGTGTCGATGGCTGTTGAAACTGCTGCATTCTTCCTGATGCTCGGGTAAGAAGGCTCAGCCATCTTGATCGCACCGTCTTCACATACCACTTCGCAGTTGATGTCATATCCGAACTTGCAGTTGACGAATACTTCTACGTCGATGCAGATTCCTCTCTTTGTGCGGAGCAGCATGATCTGAGGATCTTTCAATTCTGAGTGGGAATATTTTGTCACTTTCGGCATGATCACCTGTGCACTCTCATATTCGTCGTCGACTAACCAGTGAAGTGTGTCGATCTCGTGGATTGCTGTGTCATGGACTGCCATCGGCGTATTATAATTGGTTCCCACTTCTGGATTCCTATGTGTGCAGTGAAGGATCAGCGGTTCACCATACTCTCCGGACTGGAGCGCCTCCTTTACCTGTACATATCCCTTATCATATCTTCTCATAAATCCAAGCTGGATCAGATGTTTTCCTGAAGCAGCTTCTGCATCCACAACCTTTTTGCAGTCCTCTGCCGTCGTTGCCAGCGGTTTTTCACAGAAAACACGTTTTCCCGCTTCAATAGCCTGAAGCAGAGAGTCTGTGTGGGCAAAACCCGGGGATACAATAAATACCGCGTCTACATCAGGATCATTAATCAGATCTTTTCCGTCTGTATAAACTTTTGCTCCTCCAGCCAGCGCTGCCGCCTCTTTTGCCCCTTCTTCAAATACATCGGAAACTGCTACAACTTTTGCTCCCTGGATCTTGTTTGTAAGACGTTTGATATGGTCTTTTCCCATTCCGCCGCATCCGATCACACCTACATTTAACATTACTCTACCTCCATGTGTTTGTTTATTGATTTGTTGTTTCATTTAAATTGTGAACTTATGATAACATTGCGTGCGCGTGCACACAATCAACAATTCGCACAATAATTCCAATTATTTTTTAGATAATTTAACTTAGACTGTCCTTTTTGCACAAAAAAATACAATATCGCAGTGCGATATTGTATTTATATTTATACATTCTGTACAAGCAGGAAACTTAAAATGATTATATTATG
>OAVG01000534.1_pt1 | contig 17393 bp, 15 predicted proteins | sample 1495271 | NCBI WGS metagenome assembly OAVG01 (sample SAMEA2580077, study PRJEB22360) | human gut metagenome | biome: human gut; feature: human-associated habitat; material: faeces | place: Denmark | collected 2008/2010 | reverse complement strand
CCGTCAAAGGTGCTGGTTCCGCGCCCGATCTCATCCAGGATGAGAAGGCTTCTGGACGTGGCGTTCCGCAGAATATTGGCAACCTCGGTCATCTCCACCATAAAGGTACTCTGACCGCTTGCCAGGTCATCGGAGGCGCCCACACGGGTAAAGATACGGTCCGCAATGCCGATGTTGGCCTTTTCAGCGGGGACAAAGGAACCGATCTGTGCCATCAGGACGATCAGGGCGGTCTGGCGCATATATGTGGATTTACCTGCCATATTGGGTCCGGTGATGACAGATACCCTGTTTTTGCTGTTGTCCAGGTACGTGTCATTGGGAATGAACATGTCGTTGGGGATCATTTTTTCCACCACCGGGTGACGTCCGTTTTTGATGTCAATGACTCCTTTGGTGTTGATCTTGGGGCGGACGTAATTGTTCCTGGATGCCACCAGCGCAAGGGAGATATAGGTGTCCAGCTTGGCTATGGCCTTGGCTGTCCGCTGAATCCGCTCCACCTCCCTGGAGATGGTATTGCGCACATTCACAAAAAGTTCGTATTCCAGGGCGTAGAGCTTATCTTCTGCCCCCAGGATCATATCTTCCAGCTCCTTCAGCCTTGGAGTGATATAACGCTCCGCGTTGGTGAGGGTCTGCTTTCTGGTATAGTATTCCGGCACCATATTTTTGAAGGAATTGGTCACCTCCAGATAATAGCCGAATACCTTGTTGTATTTGATCTTCAGATTGCGGATGCCTGTCTTTTCCCTCTCTTCGGCTTCCAGTTCCGCCAGCCAGGATTTTCCTTTTGTTTTTGCCTCGCGGAAATGGTCCACATCTTCATTATAACCATCTTTGATGATGCCGCCCTCCTTCATGGCAAGAGGCGGTTCCTCCACAATGGCGGATTCCAGAAGGGTATACAGATCTCTTAAGTCATCCATATCCTCGTAGACGCACTGCATCTCTTCTGTGGAGAAGCTTTTGACAAGCTGTTTGATATACGGGATCATGGAGATGGAGGATTTGAAGGAGATCATATCCCGTGGATTGGCGGACTGATAGCTGACACGCCCGATCAGACGCTCCATATCATAAATGGGATTTAGATATTCCCTTATCTCCTCCCGGTCCATTTCCCTGGAATTGATCTCTTCCAGGGCATCCAGACGGCGGTTGATGGCATCCTCGTCAATGAGGGGCTGCTCAATAAAGGAGCGCAGCATTCTGGCTCCCATAGCAGTTTTTGTCTTGTCCAGAACCCACAAAAGGGAACCCCTCTTCACTTTCTCACGGAGGGCTTCCGTCAGTTCCAGATTCCTTCTGGAGGAACTGTCAATGACCATGAAACGGTCTGTGATGTATGGGGTGATGGCACGCATATGCTCCAGGGAGTTTTTCTGTGTTTCCAGCAGATAAGTCAAAAGGGCGCCTGCTCCGATGACAGCACATTCATAATCCTTCAGTCCCAGGCCTTCCAGTGTCCCCACACGGAAATGCTCTTTCAGGGTTCTCACACACAGGTCATCATCAAAGTACCAGCTCTCCAGCGGATACAGGGAGATGTTCAGCCGGTTCCTGATCTCTTCCAGGTCCACGCCGCTCATACAGAATGCCTCATTACAGATGATTTCCGCCGGTGAGAACTTGTATACCTCATCCAGAAGGGTTCGGATCTTATCCACCTCTGTCACCATAAAATCACCGGTGGTCACATCCGCAATAGCGATGCCGAAACGGTTGGACAGATAGACAACTGCCATAATATAGTTGTTTTTCGTCTCATCCAGTGCCTGGGTATTCAGATTGGTTCCCGGTGTGACCACGCGGATGACCTCTCTTCGCACCATCCCCTTGGCTTCCTTTGGGTCCTCCATCTGCTCGCAGATCGCCACCTTGTAGCCCTTCCCCACCAGACGGTTTATGTAGACTTCTGCCGCGTGGTAGGGGACGCCGCACATGGGCGCCCGCTCGGACAGGCCGCAGTCCTTACCGGTCAGGGTCAGTTCCAGTTCCCGGGATGTTGTGACCGCATCGTCAAAAAACATCTCGTAAAAGTCGCCCAGGCGGTAAAATATAATACAGTCTTTATTTTCCTCTTTTGTCTTCACGTAATGCTGCATCATCGGTGAGAGTGATGCCACATCCACGTCTTTAAATGTAAGTCCCATATATTGTCATCCTACTTTCGTACCCATGTAATAGAATCCTCTGCACTCATCAAGCCGCACACGGACCAGACTGCCGATCAGAGAGCTGTCTCCCGGAAAATGCACCAGTATGTTGTTGGAAAGCCTTCCTGTCATAAGGGTTTTATCGTGTTCATTCTGCTCCTCCACAAGAACCTCCTGTACGGTTCCGGTGTCCCTGGCAGACATTTCCCTGCCTATGGCCTGCACCCGTACAAGAAGCCTGTCAAAACGGTCTTTTATGACCTCCTCGGGAATCTGGTCTTCCATGACAGCAGCAGGCGTTCCGGTCCTCTTGGAATAAATAAAGGTAAAGGCACTGTCATAGCGCACTTTTTCCACCACGTCCATGGTCTCCAGAAAATCCTCTTCTGTCTCACCGGGAAATCCGACGATAATATCCGTGGTAAGAGAAATATCCGGCACTGCGGCACGAATCTTCTCCACAAGGGCCAGATACTGTTCCTTGTCATATCTTCGGTTCATCAGTTTTAAGATACGGCTGCTGCCTGACTGCAGGGGCAGATGAAGGTGTCTGCAGATCTTTTTGCTGTTTTTCATCACCTCAATCAGCTCGTCCGACAAATCCTTTGGATGTGAGGTCATAAAACGGATCCGGCGAAGCCCTTCTATCTTCTCAATCTCCTGTAAAAGCTGTGCAAATGTCATGGGTTCTTCCAGGTTCCTGCCATAAGAATTTACGTTCTGGCCCAGAAGCATCACCTCCACAACACCGTCTGCCACAAGCTGTTCAATCTCTCTTACAATATCTTTCGGGCTTCGGCTTCTCTCCCGGCCGCGCACATAGGGAACAATGCAGTAGCTGCAGAAGTTGTTGCATCCGAACATAATATTGACACCGGATTTGAAGGAATACTTCCGTTCTGCAGGCAGGTCCTCCACGATTTTATCGGTGTCTTTCCAGATATCTATAACCATACGGTCAGAAGTAAGGGCACTTACGATCAGCTCTGAAAATTTATAGATATTATGTGTGCCGAAAATGAGATTCACAAAGGAATAGCTCTTTTTCAGCTTTTCCACCACGTGAGCCTCCTGCATCATACAGCCGCAGAGCGCGATCATCATGTGGGGATTTTTCTTTTTCCTGGCATGAAGCTGGCCCAGGCGGCCATACACACGGTGATTGGCATTCTCCCGGACGGTACAGGTGTTGAAAATGACAAAATCCGCATCCTCGTCCTGCTTCTCCACATATCCGATATTTTCCAGCACGCCCACCAGTTTTTCCGAGTCTCTGGCATTCATCTGACAGCCGAAGGTATTGACGCAGAAGGTCAGAGGACGGCCCAGCGCTTCACTTTTTTCTTTCACCAGAGCCCGTGCTTTTTTCATAAAATAATACTGGCGGTCCGGCTCCTTAGCCGGCGCTTCACCGCCTGCATCTATATTTCCCAGAATTTCTTCCAAATTTTCCTGATTCATTCCTTATCCTTTCCAAAATGCAAAATCAAAACATTCACGATTCCTTGTCACTGTTCTTATACACGTTTTGAACATTCACGACTTATTTTACTATAACGGATTTTAATTTTCAATCATTAAAATTTACATAATATCGGAACAGTAACGGAAAAAAGGGCGGAATGTATCAAAATTTGTCATACATTCAACCCTTTTCTTTATGTATACGGCAGATCTGCAAGTCTGCCTGCTGCGCTTAATGTTTTGTTTTCAGTCCGTATTTCGTGCCTAAGTTAGTGACGGTTCCGTCTTTTTCCTGGATATCAATATTGTCCAATTGGGCACGCATGTTCATGCGTATGGTGGCAATATATTCTGTGCGGAGCTTTTTCTGCTCCTCTTTTTCTTCCGGGGTCAGTTCTGTGACCTTTGATTTTCTTGCAAGCTCGTTGATCCTGTCGATCTGTTCCTGTTTCATGTGTATGGTCTCCTCTCTTATGGTCTCAAAGGGGCGGCATCACAGCTTCTGGATAATGTCATCCAGGTAAAAGCCTTCTTTTTTGTCCGCTAAGAACAAAGTGCCGTGGTTTCTTCCCTGCATTATTTTATGTATCACGTGGAAATCCTCTCCGTTGGCGATCACCATGTCAGCGCCTGCGCTGGTTGCAATATGGGCGGCGGTGAGCTTGGTTGCCATGCCTCCTGTTCCCACAGAGCTGCCTGTGCTGCCTTTTGCCATTTTCTCCAGATGGCTGTCTATCTTCTCCACCACGTCAATGAATTCGGCGTCCGGGTTCTGGTTGGGGTCATCCGTGAAAAGCCCGTCAATATCGGACAGCAGGATCAGCATGTCCGCATCCACCAGGGCTGCCACCAGAGCGGAAAGGGTGTCGTTGTCACCGAACTCAATCTCATCTGTGGAGATGGTGTCATTTTCATTTACAATGGGAATGGCTCCCATATCAAACAGCTTGTTAAAGGTGTTCATGGCATTTACTCTGGTGGCTGCATTGATCATGGTGTACTTTGTCATGAGCACCTGAGCTGCGGTCTGGTTGTACTCAGAAAAGAGTTTCTGATAGATCATCATAAGCCTTGCCTGGCCCACTGCGGCACATGCCTGCTTCTCCGCCAGTTCATCGGGACGCCTGTGGATGCCCATGGCGCTTCTTCCCACCGCAATGGCACCGGAGGAAACCACGATCACATCCTTGCCCTGGTTGTGAAGGTCTGCCAGTTCCCTGACCAGAATCTCCAGCTTTGTCAGATTTAAACGTCCTGTCTGCTCATGTGTCAGGGAGGAAGAGCCGATTTTTACTACAACTCTTTTTTTATCTTTTAATTTTTCTCTTATGTTCATTATTGATCACTCCATCGTTTTCATGTTCTCTTATATTACACCATTTTTAAGAGTTCGTCCAGAGCGGCTTTTTCTTTAGCTGGAATAATTCTCAAGGAAACTGTAGAGTTCATCTGTCCCCACGATCTCTTTGCCTCCCAGCACCTCCGCCTGTTCCTCGCTTGGCAGTGCTTCCAGAGGAATGTCCGTGTACTCAAAGACTTCCTTTCCATCTTCCAGATAAACGACCAGGCTGCCGTTTTCCATACGGACACAGTAGCGTGTCTCCTGATCGGATGCGGACACATCTCCCAGCTCCTGCCGCAGTACCACCTGGTTGTCAGCGTAGGAGGATACCCGGTAACGTTCCTTCACCAGTTTTCCTGTATCCGAATTGAAGGATTCAAAGACATAGTCACTATCCCTGGAAAACGGATTGGCGGAGACCTGCTTTCCCATCAAAGCGCTCTCCTGTTCCAGCCGGTTCATCCTGTCTCTCAGAGAGGTGAGCTGATAACTCAGGAAAAACCCACAGCTCAGGAAGAAAATGGCAAAGACAAGGCCGATACTATAAAAAATTCTTTTCATGAAAGAATCACTCCTTTATTCATATAAACTATCTATGAATATTAGTATCGGCCTTTTTTTCCACTTTATTCAGTTATTCCCTGCATTTTCAAAAGCGCAGAAGAGATTTTTCTTATTGGGCGGGCACTTCGGCTGCACCGGTATCTTCCGGAGTCTCTGCGGGCACTTCTGTTCCCTGTGCCGCATCCGGGTTTTCCGCTGCGTCCGGATTCTCAGCAGCTTCCGGGGCTGCCGGTTCCGGGCCTGAGATTTCCACCTGGTCCGCATTGGTATCCTGGATAATGCAGATCCAGGTCTTTCCGGGATTCAGGGTGATCTCATTGCCGCCGGCATCGTAGTAATGGGTCGGTTCCCATTCGGAATCTTTCTTCCAGGTAATGTCAATGGCCTGGCCTTCCGTGATATACTTGCCGCTTCCTCCTGCCATCACGTTGATGTTCAGATATCCGTTATCGTCATAATTTTCCCAAGGGCAATACTGGAGGATGACATTTTTGTAGCCCAGCTGGCTGCCTGTCAGCTCGTCAATCTGCGGTTCCCCGTACTGGGAACGGTAGTAAAGCTTATCCTCCGCGTTATAGTCAAACCACGGGTCATTGACGGAGTAATGGGGCTTTATCAGGGTTGCGGGTGTGCCCCCTGCGGGAGCTGCCTCCTTGCCCACCCATGCGAACTGGAAATGTCCTTTGTACTCCGGGGAATACTCCTGGCTGTAGGCATTGATCTCAATTCCCTTCTGCAGTCCCGCAAAGCTTGTGTATGCGTTGTGGGGTGCCACACGGTCTGTAGTACGGTAGTAGACATCCGCACCGTATCCTGAGAGGCCGCTTAGATTATTGACTTCCGGCAGTTCCAGATAGGGAAGGGCGTAAGCTGCCTGTCCATAATGAGCGTAGATCGCTTCAAATTCCATGGCATAGAAAATATAGTAATCCCTGCAGCTTCTCACAGAGCCGATTTTCTCCAGATTGTCGTAATCCTCAAAAATACCCATAAGCCTGGTAATACCGCCCTCCACAGGTGCCTCATACACAACACCTGCATTGGCAATTCCCGCCTGGGGGACCGCTGCCTGGATATTGTTCAGCATAACAGCCACGGGCCTTCTCTGTCCGATGGCAGGACTTACATACTCTCCTGTCAGGTAACTTTTCATCATGCCCTCAGGGATCTGTTCCGTCTCCGGTTCTTTTGGCTGCAGTACAATCTCCTTGACCTCTTCTTTTTCCTCAGGCTCCTCTACCGTCTCCTGCGGAATCTCCTTTTTCTCAGCCTCTTTCTTTTTCCCGCATCCTGCAAGCAGTGTGGACGCACAGACGGCTCCCACCAGCAGCCATGCGAGATATTTTTTTGTTCTCATAATTTTCCTCCAATTTCTTATCTGCGGATTCCAAGCCCTTCAAGGATGGCCTCCTGTTTTGCTTCCATGACAGCAGCCTCTTCCTCTGACATATGATCATAGCCCATCAGATGCAGCATGCTGTGGGCTACAAGAAACGCAAATTCCCGTACAGCGCCATGTCCGTACTGCACGGCCTGCTGAAGCATTCTGGGCACTGCGATCATAATATCCCCTAAAATCAGCTCCCCTGTCTCAGGATGGAATGCGTCCTCGGATTCCTCTAAGAAGGAAAAATCCCCCGGTGTATCATAATCCAGCATGGGAAAGGACAGCACATCTGTCACCCTGTCTATCTCACGGAATTCCCGGTTCGTTCTTTGGATGTCCTCATCTGTGGTGAGTACTAAGCTCACTTCGGCCTCATAGGGACAGTTTTCAGAATCCAGGGCTGCTTCCACAACCTGCCGGGCAATGGACTCATAATCAAAATCCACATTTCCGGGATATTCCTTGTCAATATTCAGTGTCATACAATTTCCTCCCCATTATTCTCTTTTGTATGAGTTTCTATCGGTTATTATTCATTTATTTTCTGCGCATATGCGTCTGTCTGCCGGACGGTCCCGGCTTTTTATCCGCCTCTGCTTTCTCAAATGCCTTCACAATATCCTTCACAAGCCTGTTTCTGACCACATCCCGGTTATTCAGCCGCACTATACCGATCCCGTCAATGGAACCCAGGATAGCGGCGCATTTTTCCAGTCCGGAATCTGTGTTCTTTGGAAGGTCAATCTGTGTCACATCTCCGGTCAGGACCATTTTTGATCCTTCTCCGAGCCTGGTCAGGGCCATTTTGAGGGTTGAGAGTGAGGCGTTCTGACTTTCATCTATGATAATGCTTGCCCGGTTCAGGGTTCTGCCCCGCATATAGGCAAGCGGTGCGATCTCGATGGTTCCCCGCTCCAGATATTTCTGGACCTGTTCATTTCCCAGAATATCGTTGAGGGCGTCATAGAGAGGGCGAAGATAGGGGTCTACCTTCTGGGATAAATCTCCCGGAAGAAAGCCCAGCCGTTCCTCCCCGGCCTCAATTGCCGGACGGCTCATAATGATACGCTCAATATTGCCGTTTTTCAGATCCGCCACAGCCTGGGCAACCGCCAGATATGTCTTTCCGGTACCGGCAGGGCCGATGCAGATATTTACCGTATTTTCCTTTAGGGCTTTGGCATAGTTCTTCTGGCCGATGGTCTTGCATTTAATGGGACGGTTTCTGTGGGCAAGGACAATGACATCGGACATGGCCTTCATGGTTTCCTCAATCTCTCCTGCCTGGATGGATTCCAGCACGCGGTAGACTACATCCGTGTCAATCTTCTCTTTTCTGTCATGAATGTCCCGGAGGGATTTGAGAGTACGCACTGCACTCTGTACAGCCTGCTCAGAATCTCCGAGAATCTCCACATGGGAGTTTCTGGCGTTTATTGAAACAGACAGGGCATTTTCAATGAGCTTTGCATTGCTGTCCTGAACACCGAAAACATCCATCTGCTGATCTAGTGTAAATTCTAGTTCCTGCTCCTGCAAATAATTTCTCCTCGCTTTCCTGCAAATTACAAAAATCCAAATTAAATTATACTGCAACTCTCCGGCTTTTTCAAGCCCCGGGGATTTTGAGCTCTTTACCCTTAAAGACCGTATCTACATCGAGAATTCCTTGTGTAAAGGCTATACCTTTAAAGATATCGCCAAATACCTGGGTATAGACTCGACTACCATATCGAAAGAGGTCAAAACACACTGCTTTTCTGATTGATATCATAAAGGTACTTTTTACAATGCCAAAAACTTCTGCATCCATCGCTATTATTGTAAGAAGACCAATGCTTGCGGCAAGATCCTTCTGTGTGGCATCAAATGTACTTCCTGTCCTACCCGTAATCAAACCTGCCCTGATTTTGAGCGTGAACTTACGTTGAAATGGACACGGTCCATTCTTCGCGTGAATCAAAGAAAACGTTGTTAACCTTCTTTTTCACAAAGGAAAAATTCTTCCTGGCATTCCTGATGAACCGCTGCACGAAAGGTGCTGTACGCCTTGTTTTTGACCATCTTGAAAAACGTTTAGGAACTTACAATTTCTTATCTCTGTTTGAATATCTGCTTACAGACAGAGATAAGAAATGGGTGATCCGGAAGCACTGGAAACAGGCATGGAGGGAATCCAACGAACCAGCATTTATTATTGTGATCCTATGAGAAGCGGAAAAAGGCGGTGTGGAGCAACTCACATAATGCTCCGTATTGTACTTCCAAATGGTATTAGCCAAGAAAAAGTCTTGATGGCAGACCACCTTATGACACTGCGTTAGAATCATAATGTGGTCGGTAGAATTTAGTCCAGCACACAAAATCCCAGTGGCCCGTTTGCCATGCCCTGAAACAGGATTTTTTGTAAGAAATCAGCATAATTATAACAGATATAGAAAATCTTTGTGTTAAAAACCTTATGATTTAAGCTGTATTTTAAATAGTGATGAAATTAAGTCTTACACTGGAATTTACTTTTTCAATTCAGCATGTACAGGCTCTCCTTACTCCAAGGTTAATAGTATTCTCCTTTGTTCTATAGCAAACTCCGATTAGGTTTCCAGCATATTCAAACACATTTGGAGCAACAAGCGCACTTCCGGATTGTCCAAATCCATCTGCAGGATTTCTTCGATACGTTTAAGTCGGTAAATACAGGTATTACGGTGCATATAAGCAGCACGTGCTGTATCTGCTATATTCCTCTCGTTGTCCAGATAAATACGCAAAAGAGGGATATAACGGTCACTCTTACGTCGGTCGTGTTCCATCAATCTTAAAAGGCCACTAGGTATCAAGGCCTCTTCGATCAGTTCCTCTTTACACTTCGATAAACAATAATATAATTCATAGTTTTCCCAATGATAACTCCAGAAAGACGGATCTTGAGAACGGCCAATTTTCAGTGCGATTTGCGCCTGTTTATAATAATAGTACAAGTTCTTGAAATCATTAAACTCCAGGCTTATACCTACATAACAAAATGAATCCCGTAGCATAGGTAATAAAAATTGCAAGATTATTTCCTTGGTATTCCCATGTGCAGATAACCTGAATACTATGACCAGGGATTGGTCATAGAGTATATAGGTATCGTCAAAAGATAAAGTTGCTATTTGGTCAATTAATGAGTTTATGGTGGAACGGTCATCAGATTCCCGGAGTATAGTGATGCAAAAATAAGTATCATTTATTTCCCAATGCAAGAGTTTAAGAGCATCCGCTACTTTTTTATCGTCAACAATCTTGTGGCTCAACAGATTATCCAGTAGATAGAGAACCTCCTTTGTCTGATAAAGACGCTCTATAGTTACATGGCCAAGCTCCTCCTGTATAACATCGCCCAAGATTTTTATAATAGCAATATCAAAATCTGTGATTGGATAAAGTATTTCGTCTATCTCCAACGTAGCCACATGCCTTCCGTTTTTAAAGATATTCTGATATACCCATCGATAGTCATAATGCTTGGAAGAAAAAATACCAGGATTCAAATCAGACTTTGTTGCGAGGTAGCTGTTGTCCATGATTAAATAATCAATTTCTTCAATAGAAGTACCCCGCTGTTTATTTTTAAAATATGTGTTCAGATAGTCCTGATAGAGTTTTGAGGTCTCTTTTCCTGGAAAACCAGGATATTGAAAAAGTATCTGATGAGCACAGGTAACGAGACTAAAAGGATTTCTAATAAAAGACTGGGTGATTTTTCCATATTCTGATAACGGAAGATCTTGGTAATGAACCTTCCTCATCATTGTTTCCCACTGATAATATTTTTTGAATATAAGCTGAACCTTCCTTAAAATCTCCAATGGGGTAAAGGACGTTTCCAAACAGATATAATTACAGGACAGCAAACCTATTTCCGGGTTTATCTTTCCAATTACAATAAACGAGGGGGATGATGATGCATCAATATAAGCACGCAACTGCTCACTATAGCAGATATAGACAGCATCCGGCTCACAATGGTATTCACTGTCATACAGGATCGGATAAGCACACGGAAAAGTGGTGGGATCATCTAAATAATGAAAATCCGTACAACTTAGGTTTAGTTCTTTTTTGATAATCACTAGGTTCAAATTCATATGGGACTCCTTTGAATTGGAAAAGGATATGGCATTTGAATAATTATAACAAAAAATAAAGAGCAACACAATAATATGTACAAATTAACCATAAATCATATCATAATTTGTTTGCTGATTCACTATTATTCTGTTTTTTCCACGATATAACGCTGGATATACAACAGCGCTTTCTTTAAACTGTTTTTCTAAAAATTAAAATATAGTTAAAATAACCAAAATAGTAACTACTAATTGGTATGTAATGTAGTATATGGCTAATCTAACCATATAATATCAAAAACTACGTACATTATAAAGATTATGTAATCATAAGACAACTGGTAAAATGTTTATTACAAAGGAATCTCTATACAGCGGATTCCCTATACCCACATACAAAATGTACAAAATAAAGGAGGAATTTTTTATGTTGACCAAACGTCAAAACTTGCTGGAGACCATCAAAGGCGGAAATCCTGACCGGTATGTGAATCAGTTCGAGCCATTCGCACTGCAGTTTATGACTCCCCGCGAGGTACGTTTTCCTGAACCAGACTATGGTGGAGCCCCCAGAAGGAACTGGTTCGGTGTACTCATCCAGTGGCCCAAGGGAACTCCTGGTTCTTTTCCGGTTCACGGTAATCAGAAAGTAATCAAGGATATCACCCACTGGAAAGATTTTGTTACTATGCCGGACACCAATTATTCTGAAGAAGAATGGGCGCCTTGGGTTGCCGAGGCTGAAAAGGTGGACAGAAACGAACAGTTTGTTACCTATTTTGCATGGCCTGGCATTTTTGAGAGCCTCCATTATCTGATGGGTATGGAGGATTCTTTGGTCAATTTCTATGAGGAACCGGAATGTATGCACGAACTGATTGATTTCCTCACAGAGTATGAGCTAAGAATGGCCGATACCGTCTGCGACCATATCCATCCCGACGCTATTTACCGCCACGATGACTGGGGCAGCCAGCTTTCCACCTTTATGTCAAAGCAGATGTTCCGGGAGTTTCTACTGGAGCCAACAAAGAAGATTTATGATTATTATCGCAGCAAAGGCGTGGTGCTGGTTGTTCACCACACTGACTCCTACTGCGAGACCTTTGTTCCAGAAATGATTGAAGCTGGAATCGACATCTGGCAGGGTGCCATGTCCACCAACAATTTGCCCAAGATTCTGCAGGAATACGGCAAGGACATCACAATCATGGGCGGTATTGACAACGGCAAGATCGACCGCAAGGATTGGACAAAGGAAGCCATTAATGCAGAGACAGACCGAATCTGCGAACTGTGCGGCACCAAATATTTTATCCCCAACACAACTTATGGCGGTGTAGGCAGTGTATATGAAGGTGTATATGAAGCCGTATCCAATGAGATCAATGTACTCAGCAAAAAATTTTTCAAATAAAAATCCATCGCGAAAGAGGTAAAATATGAATAAAGAAACTGAAAAACTATATAAAGAAAGAGAAAAACGCTATAACGATGCTATTGCACTGAAAGAAACAGACCGTGTGCCGGTTATGTCTCCCGAAGGCGTTCTTCCGCTTGTTTTAAACGGAGCCACTAACAAGGATGCTTTCTATAATCATCAGAAAGCCATCCAGGCATCTGTGAATTTTTTTAAAACTCACCCCATCATTGATGCAGCCATTCCTCAGGCGCTTTACAGCGGCAAGTCCAATGAATTGGCCCAGACAATCATGATTGACTGGCCGGGACGTCCCGGAACAAAGGTACCGGATTTTTCCAATCATCAGGTGCAGGAATTTGAGTTTATGACTGAGAATGAATATCCGGAGATTCTGAAAGATTACACTGGCTTCATGTTCCGAAAGTATTTTCCCAAGGCATTCCCTGGCTTAAAGGGTTTCTCCTGTTTTGACATCAATCCAGCATTTATGCAAGGAACCATCCCGCTTGCCCCGCTGTTTGCTCCGGAAGCCGTGGAAACCTACAAAACCCTGATCAAGATGGCAGAAGAAGAGCGAAAGGTTGCCACAGGAAATGAACAGTTGGCGCAGGAAATTATCGAACTGGGATTCCCTATATCCATGGATGGCGGCGGTGAGGTCCCGTTTGATATTATTGGCGATTTCTTCCGCGGCACACTGGCTACCCTAACGGATCAGATCGACTATGAAGATGAGCTTGAAGAGCTGTGCTACCTCTTTGCTGATATGCAGATTGCCAGCTTTCAATATTATAAGGATGCAGGCCTGACGGTACGTAAATGCTGTTTCCCGATGCACAAGGGGATGGACGGTTTTATGAGCGCTAAACAGTACGAAAAGTTATACTGGAAGCCGTTCAAAAAAGTTATCAATGCGCTGGTTGACATGAACGTTGTACCATATCTGTACACTGAAGGCAAATACAACACCCGTCTGGAACAGCTAACCGATCTGCCAAAGGGTAAATGTATGATTCACTTTGAAATCGTGGATATGAAAAATGCAAAGAAGACTCTGGGCAGCAACTCTTGTATCGTAGGAAACTTCCCGGCAGCACTGCTGTTAAATGGTAGCAAAGAACAGGTAGTGGACAAGGTCAAAGAGTTGTTGGATATCTGTGCTCCCGGCGGTGGCTATATCTTTGATTTCGACGGTTCCGCCGATATAGGAAAACCGGAAAATGTAGAAGCCATGTATGAGGCGGTTGAGAAATACGGCAAATATTAATAATGAAATGCTAATGAAAATGAGGCTTCGTGCATGATTGTGAGTGTTCTCTGCCCACAGGTATCCACGAAAAACTCGATAAATCGCAGAATTTGAAAGGGGAAAATATGTGTCTTAAATGGTCTAAAGGGAAAATTGCAATGTTTTTTATCACTTTAGTTTCACTGAACGTGATTGTTATGATGGATCTTGCAATTGTTCCGGTTATCGGTTCCATCTATGAAGCATTTTCGGAACAGACGGGGGCAGTAAATGTATTTTTATCTATTCCCGCAATCATTGCCATGTTCAGCTTTCTGACTCCATTTATCGTCAAACTAACGGGCAAGAAAAATTTGATCATTATTTGTGCAGCACTCTATGCAGCATCCACTATCTTCGGTGCCGCTATTGAGAATATCTATTATATGATTGTAGTAAGATTTGTAGCAGGTCTTGCCTATGGTCTTGTAAACGTGTTGTATGTCATGATAATTGCTGATGTGTTTGTGGATGAAACAAAGCGTACCAGCTTTATGGGCATCTACATGGGACTGCAGGCCGGTATCGGCTCACTAATGAGCTTTTTCTCCGGTATTCTGGCACAGAGAGGCTGGAGAAACTCCTACCATCTGTTCTGGATCAGCATTCCGGTTTTGATTCTCTGCATCTTCTTCCTGCCAAGTGATAAGGAAACTGCAGCTGCAAATCCTGCTGCGGCTGGCCCCGCCCGAATAGTGGACAAAAAATCAAAATCAAAAGGCAGCTACGGAGGTCGTTTTATCGAACTCATGGGTATCTTGCTGATTATGCAGATTCTGTACTATGTATGTTTCCAGTTTGTTTCTGTCTATGTTGAGGAAAATGCCCTGGGAACCACGGCACTGACAGGCATCGTATCCTCCGGCCAAACGATTGCCAGTGCAATTCTGTGTTTTACCATCGGCATTGTGTACAGAAAGTTCAAAGCAAAAACCGGCAGCCTTCTGCTTTTGCTTTTTGCTGCGGGTATGCTTTTGATGTACTTCGTCCGCACACCCGGTACTGCCATCGCTGGCGCAGCCATGATGGGCGGCGCGTACGGTGCATTCTTTGCATGGCTTCTCGCCTATCTGCCAAACATCGTAGCCGCAGAAAAAGTCGAGATGGCTATCAGTGTTGCCACCACTGTATGCTTTGTCGGAATGTTCCTGACACCATATCTGGTACAGCCGTTGATTACTGTTTTGGGCGGCGTATCACCTATCTATCTTTATGGTGGTATTATCTCAACTGTAATGGTAGTATTGGAGTTTATGGCCAGCTTTAAGAGTAAAGTAAAAGCATAACCAAAAGAAAAGTACAGCGAAGCCTTGATGCCTCGCTGGGGGAGAGATGTAATGCAGAAGGAAAGAGCAAGTTTAAGAGAAAAACTCAGTTATGGAACCGGCGCGGTTGCCTACTGTATAGAAACGACACTTATTTTAACATATCTGATGCTGTTCTGTTCTGACGTACTGCGAATCAATGTAGCCATTATCGGCGTGATTATGACGGTTGTAAAGGTGCTGGACGCCATATCAGATTTGATCATTACCAGCATTGCAGACCGTGGAAATTCCCGCTGGGGCAAATATCGGATATGGATTTTAAACGGTATTCCGCTGGCAGTTTGCGTACTGCTGATGTTCTGGTCCCCTGTTTTTTTAACCTCGGAGCTTTCAAAAGCGCTCTGGGTACTTGCCATTTACCTAGTTATGACACCGATTCTGGAAACAGCTATCGTCTGTCCCTTTATGGCAATGAATGTAACCATGTCAGAGGACACCAAAGACCGGCTGGACTTCTCCAATGCCAGGGCGCTGGGCGAATCAACGGCGCAGATTATTCTGTCCCTGATTGCCATGCCAATTATTCTGTACTTTGGAGGTTATAAGAACATTTTGGGCTGGCGTGTGATGTCGGCTGTAGTTGCCGTAATCATCGTCATCTGCACTTTGAACTGCTTCTTTGGCACAAAGGAAAGAATCTACGTCTCCTATGAGGATGCCGAAGGGCATCAAATAAAATGGCGGGAAAAATTTCGTCCGATTCTGGGCAACCGACCGTTCTGGAAGCTAATGACAATTATCTTTTTCCTTATGGCCCATGCCTACGCCAGCTCTTCGCTGTTTGCCTATATCTGTATCTATAATCTTGGACATGAAGAATGGGTATCTCCTCTTTTAACTACGGGGTTTGCTGTGCAGACGCTGATTACCGGAGCCCTGTTTTATCTGGGAAGGCGTTTTGAGAAAAGAGTCATTATGCTGGCAGGAGGCCTCTGTGTACTGATTGCCAATGGCTGTCTGGTATTTGCTAACGGCTTTGCCATGGCTGCTGCATATGAAGTGCTCCTGGGTACCGGCAACGGACTGTTTATGGGTATCTCCTTTGCCATGCTGCCGGACGTAGCAGATTATACCGAATGGAAATCAGGTATTGTTCTGCCCGGTATCATCTCGGCTTTTGCCACGTTTGCTATGAAGTTCGGAGGCGCAGTGACAACCTCACTGGTGGGCGCAGCTTTGACTTTTTCTCACTATGATGAACTCCTGAGTGTACAAAGTGCGTATACCTGCCGGATACTCCTTCTTTCGCTGATTGCCATTTCCGGCGTCAGTATACTGCTCTCCATGGTGATGGTCTGGAGAATGAAAGAAATTACTAGTCAGTTAGTCACTACCTATCGGAAAGAAATCGATGCGCGCATAAAACGATAATTTAAGAGAAAGACAGTGTCTGTGGAAGAATTTAACACTGCTTATACAAAAAGGAGAATATAAATTGAAAAAAGTATATGATTACATAAAAAAATGCGGAACCTACTACATAGCGACATACGACAGCGAATATCCGCGCGTGAGACCTTTTAACACGATTGATATTTTTGAAGGCAAGCTTTACATGCAGACTGCAAAATGCAAGCCTGTATACCATCAGATGCTTAAGCATCCCAAAATTGAGATTTGTGCGTGCAAAGGAATGAACTGGCTTCGCATTCAGGCGACTGCTGTTTTTGACGAACGCATTGAAGCTGAAAAGCATTTGCTAAATGCCTGCCCGTATCTGATGCCTGATTATATGCCCGGCGACGGAAACAATGTGGTATTTTATCTAAAAAATGTTACTGCCACTTTTTCAAATTTTGAGACTGAACCGGAAATAGTTAAGTTTTAAGACATCAAACTTTGTGCGTGGTTTTACCTATGTATGTTTAAAATTCAATTCCCAGCAGCTATTCCATTATCAATATTTACTGCTTATGCTGCTTGGTGTTGCATTTCCATATTGCTGTAATTAAATCTTTAATATTAATCAGTATTTCAGTTCAGAAGTATAGCAGTGCATATATATTTCAAAGGGACTTTGCCTACAGTCCAAAGCATGCGTAATAGAATACTATAATTGATTCAGTTTTTAAACTTTAACATATGTGTACGTCATTTCTACATCTGGGTATAATCTATACTCTTCTACCTTTTATAGCAAAGCTAGCACAAAAAGACTTATCTGCTTTTATACAAATAAGTCTTTTCTACATTTAAGGTCTATTTATCACTTTAAAGAGCTGCTAGCTTTTCTAAAATCTCAGACTATCAAACCATACTTTTATTTCATTTTCACTCACATTTACATCAAATCTCTTACCATCCTTTAGTATCGCACCCGGAC
>OAVG01000510.1_pt1 | contig 18241 bp, 17 predicted proteins | sample 1495271 | NCBI WGS metagenome assembly OAVG01 (sample SAMEA2580077, study PRJEB22360) | human gut metagenome | biome: human gut; feature: human-associated habitat; material: faeces | place: Denmark | collected 2008/2010 | reverse complement strand
GAAGCGGGCTGCTTGACAGGATCGAAGCGGAACTTGAGAGGGCGGGGATCGCCTTCAAAGAGTGGGGCGGGGTGAAACCAAACCCGCGGCTGTCCTTTGCACAGGCAGGTGTGGAGGCTGCGGTTTCCTTTGGAGCAGACTTTATTCTGGCTGTGGGCGGGGGAAGCTCCATTGACACGGCAAAAGGGATCGCACACGGGACGGCGAATCCGGGAACTGCGCTCTGGGATATCTGGACACAGAAAGTGCCTCTGACAAAGAGCCTTCCTGTGGGAGTGGTTCTGACCATTGCGGCAGCGGGAAGTGAGATGAGTGATTCCGCGGTGCTGACAAATGAGGCCATTGGAAGGAAGCAGGGACTGAGTACGGATTTTAACCGGGTGAAATTTGCCATTATGAATCCGGAGCTTACCTACACGCTGCCAAAATATCAGGTGACATGCGGAATCGTGGATATTATGATGCATACCCTGGACCGGTATTTTACCCATACAAAGGGAAATCAGATGACAGACGAGATTGCGGAGGCGCTGTTGCGGACTGTCATTGAAAACGGGAGAAAGGCGTGGAAGGACCAGACGGATTACGAGGCCATGAGTGAGCTGATGTGGTGCAGCAGTCTTTCCCATAATGGAATTACGGGGCTTGGAGCGGAAAAAGATTTTGCACCCCATAAGATCGGACATGAGCTCAGCGCAAAATACGATGTGGCACACGGAGCCAGCCTGTCTGCTGTCTGGGAGTCCTGGGCACTGTATGTGTATATGGAGGAGCCGGGGCGGTTTGCGCAGTATGGAAGAAAGGTGTGGGGTGTGCAGGCGGAAGATGATGTGGCTGCTGCGAGAGAAGGGATAAGAAAAACGGTGGAATATTTCAGGGAACTGGGAATGCCGGTTTGTTTGGGAGAACTGGAGGCCGGGGTGCTGACGGAAGAAGAACTGGTGGATATGGCTGAGAGGGCAACGGGGAAGGATACGTTTACGGTGGCGAAGTTTAGGGAGCTGCATCAGAGGGATGTGTATGAAATATTGAAAGGGGCGAATCATTTGTGAGTTGAAAATGCGGACGGGCCGGGAGAAAAAACTTTTGAATACATAGTTGACATATGCTAATAACATGAGTATAATAAGCATATGTTAATAATGAATGCATGAGAAGTGAGAGGCTGCGGGAGGTGGAGAGATGCCGAGGCCGAGTAAGGAAAAGAGGATATGCAGGCTGCCGGGGTGCGGTTTTTTTGTGCCGGGTGAGGGTGGTCAGCCTACGCATCGGATACGGATGACAGTCGAGGAGTATGAGACGATTCGGCTGATTGATTATATGGGATATACCCAGGAAGAGTGTGCGGTGCAGATGGAAGTGGGAAGAGCCACTGTCCAGGCGGTCTATACGGAAGCCAGGAAGAAGCTGGCGCGTTTTCTGGTGGAGGCGTCATCTCTGGAAATCAGCGGCGGGAGCTACAGAATCTGCGGGCAGAGAGAACACCGGCAGAATGCGTGCGTTCAATCATTCAGGAGAGGAGATTCAAACATGAAGATTGCAGTGACATATGACAATGGAGAGGTATTTCAGCATTTTGGACACACAGAACAGTTCAAGGTATATGAGGTGGAGGACGGTAAGATCGTATCCTCTGAAGTGATAGATACCAATGGCAGCGGACATGGTGCCCTGGCCGGATTTCTGAATCAGTGCGGTGCTCAGGTGCTGATCTGCGGAGGTATCGGCGGTGGCGCAAGGAATGCGCTGGCAGAGGCAGGGATCCAGCTTTATCCCGGAGCATGCGGAGATGCGGATGCCCAGGTGGAGGCATTTCTGGCAGGAAGCCTGAATTATGATCCGGATACAGTCTGTGCACATCATGAGCATGAGCACGGAAGCGGCAGCTGCGGTGAGCATTCCCATGAGTGCGGCCATCACTGCGGAAATTAATTTTATACTCAAAGTCAGGAAAAAGGCATCGGCAGGTGAAGGTTCATCTGCGGATGCCTATTTTCATGGAATGAAATGCGGTGCTTTAATCTTCCAGATTGCTTTTTATTTCCCCGCACGCTATTTTGCTGCCGGAATCCCCTGAGGGCTGGGTTTTGAAGTCGTCAGGGTTTTCGTGGATCACAACCGTCCGGCCAATGATTTCCTCCGGGACGAACCGGTTGGTATAAAACATGGAAAGGGCATAGCCGTCATTTTCAAAGAGCGGAGGCAGATCTCCGGCGTGTTCCGGGTGCGGACAATCCTTTGGATTTAAATGGCTGCCGGTCAGTGGGAAATCCCCTTCTGCATTTTCTTCGCAGGAAGAACCTTCATGAATGTGAAAGGCGAAGATTTTTTCCCGGCAGGCAGCTTCCGATGTGGGAAGTCCGGCAACATCAGCAAGGACAACCGTACCTCCCCACAGCGGGAAAAAGTATACGAAACCTTTGATATGAGGATATTTTTTTCCACCGTAAACAAAGGCGTAAGCTTCCGGTGCAGTGGTGATCACCTTTTGCATGGCTTCCAATAATTCCCGGCGCATGAATGTCATTTGCTGCAGCCTGAATCGCAGCTGCATTTGGCAGGCATGTCAAAGCTGGGATTGAATGCATAGAAGTTTTTGAAATCCAGTTCTTCCTGAACGGAACGGAGGGTTTCACCGAAACGCTGGAAATGCACAACTTCTCTTTCACGCAGGAAACGGATGGGGTCCACAACATCCGGATCTCTGATGACACGCAGAATGTTGTCATAAGTGGTCCGCGCTTTCTGTTCTGCTGCAACCTCATAAGAACAACATAGGCGAAAAGCCTTATAAACACGTTGTTTTTCGTGGTACAGGCTTTCCCTTGCTGCAATTGCATAAGAACAAAAACTACATTATATAGAAGATAATACAAACTATCCTGCAAAAATTCCATAGTTTCGATAGACCGGACGTTCAGAAATGAGCGTCTATTTTTTTACCCCAAAATAAAAGGAGGATTTATTTCTTATGAAAAAGATTATGAACCGCCTGCTTGCTGGCGTACTTAGTCTGGCTGCGGTTTTCACAACCTTACCTGCTTCACAGGTGCAGGCTGCGGAAAAACAGTATTGGACGGACGCACAGGAAAAAGCAGGCTACGTGGAAAAGTTGATGAATGATGGCAGCATAGGCTCTACATTCCACGAGGGCATTATGCAGGTGGAGGGTGAAACCGCCTACTGTATTGACATCAACACGGATTTTATATCTGGTTACAAGACCCGAAGCGACGCAAGCACACGTATGAGTGCCGACCAGATTGCGGACGTAGCCCTCTCCTTGGAATACGTCAAACAGTATGCGGCCAGTCACAAGGAGCTGAATTACAAACAAGTCTATCTGTTAGAGCAATGCGTTGTCTGGCAGCGATTGAGCGTACACCTCGGCTGGCAGTGTGACAACGTAAGGGCTGCTTATGATGAAATAGGCAAAGCAGTACAAAATGAGGTCTACGCTGGCGCAAAGGCTTTCGTCAAAGAAAACAAAGGCCGCTATGAGTGCGGGGGCTATATCTATACTGGCAACGGGCAGGACTTGGGACAGTTTTGGGCGAAGCTGGCGGTGGGAAATGCCACCTTGCAAAAATCATCAGCGAACACAGGACTTACAGAGGGCAGCACAATCTATTCTGTGGCAGGTGCGACCTATGGCGTGTTTGCCGACAAAGGCTGCACGGACAGGATTGCTACCCTTACCACAGATAAAAATGGGAACACGGAAACTGTGGAAGTCAAAGCTGGTACGGTCTATATCAAGGAACTGTCTGCACCAGCAGGCTTCACACTGGACAAAAACGTGTATCCATTGACCGTCAAGGCTGGAAAGACCGCTACCTTGAAAGTCAGTGATACCCCAAAGGCCACAACTACCCTTATTGAGCTGTTTAAGATTGATATGGATACTTCAAAATCTGTGCCACAGGGAAACGCTTCTTTAGAGGGTGCAGAGTTCACATGGAATTTCTATGCTGGCTACTACAACAAAGACAATCTTCCGAAACAGCCTACCCGTACATGGATAACAAAGACGGTGGCTGAAAAAGGCAGCGACGGTAACATTCATTACATCACAAAGCTGGCTGACAGCTACAAGGTATCTGGCGACAGCTTCTACACACAGAATGGCGTTCCATGCCTGCCGCTTGGTACTCTGACTGTATCCGAAAGTAAGAGTCCGACAGGTTACTTACTGGACGGTGCATTTTTACAGGCAGATGGCAGCGAGGAACAGATAAAAGGTATGTATCTGACACAGATTACCGAAGATGGGGAGCTGGCTGTCCTTACAGGCAGCAACCAATACTCCGTATCAGAAAAGGTTATCCGTGGCGGCGTGAAAATCCAGAAAAGAGATTATGAAACAAAGGATACCAAACCACAGGGCGGTGCAACCTTAAAGGACACTGCTTTTTCGATTACTTCCTTAAATGACAATGCAGTACTGGTAGACGGAAAGCTCTATCAGAAAAACGAGGTGGTAAAGACAATCCTCACAGGGATTGACGGTATCGCTTCTACTGCTGCGGATACTTTACCCTATGGAAAATACCGCATTGATGAAAGTAAAAGCCCGACAGGATACTTGAAAGATGGTGCAAAACCTATCGAATTTGAAATCAAGGAGAATGGAAAAATCGTGGATTTGACTGGTGAGGATACTTCCATCTATAACCAGATTAAGCGTGGCGACATTGAGGGCGTGAAAATCGGTGACGGTACACACAAGCGTCTTGCGGACGTACCGTTTCGGATCACCAGCAAGACGACTGAGGAGAGCCATATTATCGTGACAGATAAAAATGGGCAGTTTTCCACTGCTTCTGACTGGGTATCCCACAAACAGAATACCAATAAAGGAACGTCCAGCGAGGACGGTATCTGGTTTGGAACGTCTGAACCAGACGACTCCAAAGGTGCGCTTCTCTATGATACCTACATGGTTGAAGAACTCCGCTGCGAAAGCAACAAAGGCTTCAAGCTCATTCCTGCTTTTGAGATTGTGGTGTCCAGAAACAACACGGTCGTTGATTTAGGCACGCTTACAGACGACTACGAAAAAGAGCTTTCTATCCATACCACCGCTGCCAGCAAAGACGGTGAAAAGTCAATCACTGCTGCCAAAGAGGTCACTATCGTGGATACCGTTGCTTTGGACGGTCTGAAAAAAGGCACAAAGTACCAGCTCAAGGGCTGGCAGATGGATAAAGCTGAAAATGCTGAACTTCTCATTGATGGCAAGCGTGTGGAGAATGAATACACATTCACTGCTGACGGTGAGGAAATGAAAATCAAAATGGAATACACGTTCAATGCTTCTGCTCTTGGCGGCAGGGATTTGGTGACTTTTGAGGAACTTTACGACCTGTCCGACAAAAACGAGCCTGTCAAGGTTGCGGAGCATAAAGACATCACAGACGACGGGCAGACGGTTTCTGTCAAGGAACGTATCATCAAAATCCACACCACTGCTGCGGACAAGGAAACTGGTGAAAAATCAATCGTTGCTGGCAAAGAGGTCACAATCGTGGACACTGTTACTTTAAGCGGTCTGGAAGTAGGTTCAAAATACCAGCTCAAGGGCTGGCAGATGGACAAGGCCGAAAATGCCGAGCTTCTCATTGATGGCAAGCGTGTGGAGAGTGATTACACATTTACTGCCGATAAAGAGGAAATGAAAGTGGAGGTTGTCTTTACATTCAACGCTTCTGCCCTTGGCGGCAAGAACTTGGTGACATTCGAGGAACTCTATGACGTAACCAATCCCGATAAGCCTGTAAAGGTCACAGAGCATAAAGACATAGAGGACGAGGGACAGACGGTTCTTATCACCGAGCGTATCATCAAAATCCACACGTCCGCTGCCAGCATGGACGGTGAAAAAGTCGTGGAAGCTGGCAAAGAGGTCACAATCGTGGATACCGTCACTTTAGATGGTCTGGAAGTGGGCACAAAATACCAGCTCAAAGGCTGGCAGATGGACAAAGGCAAAAATGCCGAGCTGCTCATTGACGGGAAACCTGTGGAAAATGAGCTTACATTCACTGCAACCGATACCAAAATGGAGCTGGAAATCAAGTTTACTTTCGACGCTTCTTCCCTTGGAGGTAAGCAGTTAGTCACATTCGAGGAACTTTACGACGTAACCAATCCAGATAAGCCTGTAAAGGTCACAGAACATAAGGATATTGAGGACAAGGGACAGACAGTGGCTATCAAGGAAGTGCCAGAAGAACCAGCGAAACCAGAGCAGCCAGAAACACCAGCTACCCCTAGCCATAAGCCAACGGACTCCCCAAAAACAGGCGACAACACGAATGTGGCTGGCTTTGCTCTCATGCTTGGACTTTCTGCGGTTGGCCTTGCATTTGCAGCCTATAAGAAACGCTATACTATGAAGCATGGCACGGATAAGTAGTATCTGAGGTATCTGCCTATGAAGTTGCCTATCCGTTCACCGCCACAACATCAATCAGACCACGGTTTCACCTTTACACTGTTTCTTTTCTATCAATCGTCTTTTTGATTGATAGAAAAAAACAGTCCACTAGGGGGTTTGGGGGAGTGTAGCTCCCCCATGCTCTTACACCAAAAATAGATGAAGAAAGAAAAGAGGTAAAAATTTATGGAATTAAAACACGTCATCCCAAACATGGAAAAGACATTCGGAACACTGGAATTTGCTGGCGAGGGCAAGACCGAACAGCGTAGGGTCAATGGGCGCATGACGGTCATTTCCCGTAGCTTCAACTTGTATTCTGATGTACAGCGAGCCGACGACATTGTGGTTATCCTGCCTGCGTCCGCTGGCGAAAAAAATTTCGAGGTGGAGGAAAAAGTGAAGCTCATCAACCCGAAAATCACTGCTGACGGTTACAAAATCGGCAACCGTGGATTTACAAATTATATCCTGTCCGCTGACGACATGGTAAAAGCATAAGGAGGTCAAGAAACTATGAGATTAGCAAACGGTATCATCATTGACAAGGAAAAAACATTCGGCGTATTGAAATTTTCAGCTTTGCGGCGTGAGGTACACGTCCAGAACGAGGACGGTACGGTATCCGAGGAAATCAAGGAACGCACCTATGATTTGAAGTCCAGAGGACAGGGACGCATGATACAGGTAAGTATCCCTGCTTCTGTTCCCTTAAAGGAATTTGACTATAACGTCGAGGTGGAAATCATCAACCCTGTGGCGGACACGGTGGCGACTGCCACCTTTCAAGGTGCAGACGTGGACTGGTACATCAAGGCCGACGACATTATCTTGAAGAATAAGCAGAACCAGCCAGCAGGAAACCCACAGCACCAGCAGCCAAAGAAAGACAGCCCAAACGGGAAGTAGACCTGTAAATGGGGGCTGGTGATTTTGCAGAAAGGAGTCAAGGATTTATTGAGAATTTAACGATACAGGAAATCCCCAGAGAAACAGCGGTTGCTTTCATTCGTGAGTACCACTATTCCAAAGTGATACCCCGTCTATGTGTCTATTTTCTGGGGATTTACCATGAAAACCAGTTGACAGGTGTGGTGGAACTTGGGTGGGGCACGCAACCCTTACAGACAATCCACAAGATTTTCCCACAGCATGAGCTTGTGACAGCGGATTACCTTGAAATCGGGAAAATGTGCTTTCTCCCAGAAATGAACCACAACCAGTATTTTGGCAGCCTAGCCCTTTCCACTTTGATTAAGTGGCTTCGGGATAATACAGGCTGCCTTTTTCTATATACCCTTGCAGATGGTATAGAGGGAAAATGCGGTTACGTATATCAGGCTTCTAACTTCTACTATCTTGGCAGCTTTAAGACCAGCGTGTACCGTGACAGCCAGACGGGGGAAAAGATACACCCCCGAAGTGCCAGAATACTGCTGGAAGAAAATGCCCGTATAGATGGAGTCAAAAAGCGGCACTGGCTGACCCATGCTTTCTGTGAGTACAAAGGGATTGAGAAGATCAACGGGCTTATGTTCCGCTATATCTACCCCTTAACAAAAGAAGCAAGGCAGATTTTAAGGGACTATCCCTGCTATGTGAGAAATAACTACCCAAAAGACCATAGCCTGCTGTTCCAAAAGCGGGTTTCCAACAGAGTCTATGAAACCATTCAGCAGCCGCAATTTGATAAAAACACCTGCCGCTACAATACACAAAATTACAACCGATGAGAAAGGAGGACTTATGAAACAGATACAGAGGAAAGGCAACCGTATCCGAGCCAGTGACAGGTCGCTGGTGGTGCGGTCAATCACCCTGCGGCTGGCAGTGCTGTTCCTTGGGATACTCCTGCTGCTGAATATCCCTGCCCTGCTGCACACCGACTGGAACAGGGTTTCGCTGCTGCATGAGGGCAGCATAAAACTTACCGTCACGCCTTATATGGTGGTTTCCGTCATGGCTGCGGCTCTGGTGTGCGGCGTGGCTTCGTTCCTGTATGCCCGTTACTGTCCAGACAAGATAAAGCAGCTCTGCCACCGCCAGAAACTTTCCCGTATGATACTGGAAAATGGCTGGTATGAGTCCGAGCAGTCACAGGACAGCGGCTTTTTCAAAGACCTGCCAGCCAGCAGGTCAAAAGAGAAAATCACCCATTTCCCCAAAGTGTACTACCGCTTGGATAACGGACTCATTCACATTCTGGCTGAAATCACGCTGGGGAAATATCAAGACCAGCTCCTGCACTTGGAAAAGAAGCTGGAAACAGGGCTTTACTGTGAGCTGGTTTCCAAAGAGCTGAAAGACAGCTTTGTGGAATATATCCTGCTCTATGACACCATAGCCAACCGTATCACCATTGATGAGGTACGGGCGGAAAATGGCAGCTTAAAGCTCATGGCAAACGTCTGGTGGGAGTATGACAAGCTCCCCCATATGCTGATAGCTGGCGGCACGGGTGGCGGTAAGACGTATTTTATCCTTACCATCATAGAAGCCCTCCTGCGTACCAACGCCAAAATGTATGTGCTTGACCCAAAGAACGCTGACCTTGCCGACCTGTCCAATGTCATGCCCGAAGTCTACTACCGAAAGGAGGAAATCACAGACTGTATCGACCGTTTTTATGAGGGCATGATGGAACGGAGCGAAACCATGAAGCAGTTAGAGGGCTACAAGACGGGGGAAAACTACGCCTATTTAGGTCTGCCGCCCCACTTTCTGATTTTTGATGAATACGTGGCTTTCATGGAAATGCTGACGACAAAGGAAAACGCTGCGGTCTTGAATAAGCTGAAACAGATTGTCATGCTTGGGCGGCAGGCAGGCTATTTTCTGATACTCGCCTGTCAGCGGCCAGACGCTAAATACTTAGGCGACGGTATCCGCGACCAGTTTAATTTCCGTGTGGCTTTAGGGCGAATGTCAGAGCTGGGCTATTCGATGATGTTCGGCGAAGTAGACAAAGACTTTTTTCTGAAGCAGATCAGAGGGCGTGGCTATGTTGATGTGGGGACAAGTGTCATCAGTGAGTTTTACACTCCCCTTGTCCCCAAAGGGCATGATTTTATAGCTGTTATCGGAGAACTAGCAGGAAAGATGACAAAAAAAGAAGCTACGGAAAAATCCCCATAGCTTTAACGTAGCTTCAATATGTCATTTGGCGTACAGTCAAGAAATTCGCATAATCTGGCAAGTATCGCAAGGTCTATTCTGGTGACTTTACCCTTGCAATAATTATTGAGTTGTGTTCGTTGCAGCTTACAGGCTTCACATACCTTATTTTTGCTAATCTTCTTTTCTTTCAATAGCTGCTCTAAATCAATGTATATCATCATTCTTCTATACCCGTCCTTTTTGTTAATTATATATACAACTGTATTGAATAATAAGATGTATTACAGTACACTGTATGTATATACAGGGTAAAGGAGTGTTCTGGATGAGCAGTAAAAAATTATTAGGTCTTGCTACTATATTTATTGTGGCAGTAATGGCGACAGATTATTTACAGAATGGACGGGAAATGTCTGTTTACAACAGCTATTCCCTCACAGCAGGCGTTTATAAAGAAGAACACCTTATTGTCGTGGTGAACAGACTATATATCCCCGATAAAAAGGATTGTGCAAAAGAGATCGTCAGAAAATGCAGGGAAAACAACTTCGGAAACGTGCTATTCAGCTATGATTATGGTATTCCCAATGAACTGCACGCTTCGGTGTACCTGTCTGAACATGATGTAAAAAAAGGTGAACCCCTATTCACTTTTAGTTATACAGCAAAAGAAGGTGTGCTGACCGATTACAACATTGTGGATAATCCACAAGAATTTGAATTGACGGTTGAATAAAAACGACCAAAGGCAGGACGGGCAGGCGGCGTGCAAAGCGAAAGCCGCTGGCACGGACTAGCCTTTGTTGGGGTGGCGCAAGCCACGCCAACCATAAGCCCCTCGGTATCTAACAGAGGGGCACAAATACAATAGGAAACAGTCATAAAAGTATGGAAAGTCCTTGTGAAACGGGGACTTTTCCTGCTTTTTGATGGTGTCAACAAGACCGCTTTCAGTTGACACTTCCGTTTCCAGATAGGAGGGATTTTGCTGAATGACGCTGGCTGGATAAAGGATTTCAAAGAAAAGCGGCTGGCATACGGTGTTTCACAAAACAAGCTGGCGGTGGCTGCTGGCATTACAAGGCAGTACCTTAATAAGATAGAGTCTGGCAGTGCCGCCCCCAGCGAAGAACTGAAAGAAAACCTGCTGCAAGCTCTGGAACGGTACAATCCAGAAACACCGCTTACCATGTTGTTTGATTACGTGAGGATACGTTTTCCCACCACAGACGTGCGGTTCGTGGTAGAAACAATCCTTAAATTAAAGCTGGATTTTATGATACATGAGGACTTTGGTTTTTATTCCTATCCAGAGCATTACTACATGGGGGACATCTTCGTTTTGGTATCCCCCGACGAGGAAAAAGGGGTGCTGCTGGAACTGAAAGGAAAAGGCTGCCGCCAGTTTGAAAACTTCCTGCTGGCACAGCATAGGAGCTGGTACGACTTCTTTATGGACGCTCTGTGTGAGGGCGGAGTATGCAAGCGGATAGACCTTGCCATCAATGATATGGTGGGGATACTGGATATTCCAGAGCTGACAAGGAAATGCAGGAACGAGGAATGTATCTCCGTATTCCGTAGCTTTAAGTCCTACCGTTCTGGGGAGCTGGTTCAGAGCCATGAAGAAAACAAGTCCAGCATGGGACATACGCTCTATATCGGTTCGCTGAAATCAGAGGTTTACTTCTGCGTGTATGAAAAAGACTACGAGCAGTATGTGAAATACGATATTCCAGTGGAGGAAACACCCATCAAGAACCGATTTGAAATCCGCTTAAAGAATGAGCGAGCCTATTATGCGCTGCGTGACCTGCTGACCTACCACGACGCTGAACGCACTGCCTTTTCCATCATCAACCGTTATGTGCGTTTTGCTGACAAAGACGAAACAAAGCGTCGTAGCGAATGGCAGACAAATGAGCGTTGGGCTTGGTTTATCGGTGAGAACCGTGGTCGGCTGAAACTGACGACAAAACCAGAGCCTTATAACTTCCAGCGGACGCTGAACTGGCTGGCAAGGCAGGTTGCCCCCACCTTACAGGTGGCTGAAAAGCTGGACAGACTCAACAACACGACGATCATTAAGGACATGGTGAAAAACGCAAAGCTGACTGACCGACTGGAAAAGGTCTTACAGCAGCTATCCGTCACCGTGGAGGAAATGACCGTGGACGACAAGGAGGAATGAAAAATGTGGCATTTATTGTTTGACCTGCTGCTGGTGTCAGTAGGAATGGGCATGGGTGTGGTGCTTATGTGTATCCTGCAAGTAGGAAAAGAAGCGGACACCCACTTAAAAGAAATGGAAAGGAGCAAAGACAGATGAATTTCGGACAGAACTTATACAACTGGTTTTTAAGCAATGCACAGAGCCTTGTGCTTATGGCGATTGTGGTGATTGGCATTTACTTAGGCTTCAAACGTGAGTTCAGCAAACTTATCGGCTTTCTGGTGATTGCCTTGATTGCGGTCGGCTTGGTGTTCAATGCTGGCGGCGTGAAAGACGTGTTGCTGCAACTGTTTAACAAGATTATCGGAGCTTAAAATCATAAGTTTGCGCTTGCCGCAAACTTACCTATCCCCCTATGGGAGTTCGGGCATAGGGGGAATGAAAAGGGGGTGACGGAATGGTACAAAAAGACATATTTACTGATATACAGGGGAAAATCGGCTGCACACATATCTCCGACCTGCCGAGCTACAAACGTGAGGTCTGGCAGGAACTAAAAAAGCTGCCGCCCTCTGCCTATCCCCTCAACCAGTTAGAAAATTTTTCACGCTCTGTTTTCGGCGTAAGGTATTCCATCTTAACCGCTGTCATGGAGCAGCAGAAAGGACGTGATTTGATAACAAATGTATGAAATGAGATTATATATCCTCGACATCAGAAAGCCCTACCATGAGGACGAGGACGGGTATGCAGGCGCATGGTTCAACTGCCCTGTGGACTTGGAGGAAATCAAGGAAAGGCTTGGTGTCGAACACGAGGAAGATTTTGAGATTGCAGACTATGAGCTGCCCTTTGCCTTAAACCCCGATATGCCCTTATGGGAAATCAATGTTCTGTGCCGCATGATACAGGAAATCGAGGGCACACCTGTGGGAAATGAGTTGAAAGAAATACAGGCAAAGTGGTTTCAAAATATCGAGGACTTTATCGACCATAAGGACGAGATACGCCACTATGACGTGTCGGACTCGGCTGCGCTGGCTGAATACCTCATCATGGAGGAACACTGCTTCGGGGAGCTGCCGCCAGAACTGGTGCAGCACATTGACTTTACTTCCTACGGGCATGAGCTGGAACAAAGCGACGCTTACCTCTTTACTTCCAGCGGCGTGTTCCGTTACCCGTAAGGCGGTGTCCCTATGGAGGAAATGAGGGTCTATATCGCCAACTTAGGCAAATATAGCGAGGGTGAGCTTGTAGGTGACTGGTTCATGCCACCTGTGGACTATGACGAGATGGCAGAACGTATCGGCTTGAATGACCGTTACGAGGAATACGCAATCCATGACTATGAGCTGCCCTTTGAAATCGACGAGTACACGCCCATTGAGGAAGTGAACCGTCTGTGCGCTATGGTGGAGGAACTGGACTATCCGTTAAATGAAGTGATAGACGACCTGCTCTGCCAGTTTTGCAGCATAGAGGAACTTCACGACCACAAGGACGACATCATTCAGTACCCTGGCTGTGACGACATGGTGGACGTTGCCTATCACCTCATTGATGAGTGCGAAGCTCTGGGTGAGATACCCGACCGATTGAAACATTACATTGACTATGAAGCCTTTGCCCGTGACCTTGACTTGGAGGGCTGCTTCGTGGAAACAAGGTACGGAGTTTTTGAGTGCCTGTATTAACTGGCTGGCAGACCAACACAAAAGCGGTTCTGGCAGCTTATTTCATTGCACAGCAGTCTGTAAAAAGCAGGCTGCTGTTTCTATTTTCACAGAAAGGAATGGTACACAACATTGAAGAAAATAAGAAGCTATACAAGTATCTGGAGCGTGGAAAAGGTCATTTACGCCATCAATGATTTTCAGCTCCCGTTCCCCATCACGTTCACACAGATGGCATGGTTCGTGGTATCCCTGTTTGCGGTGATTGTGTTTGCCGAGCTGCCGCCGCTGAACATGATTGACGGTGCGTTCCTCAAATACTTTGGTATCCCCGTGGCAGTCACGTGGTTTGCGAGCCAGAAAACCTTTGATGGCAAGAAGCCTTTCGGTTTCCTAAAGTCCAGTATCAGCTACCTGCTCCGCCCCAAAGTGACCTATGCAGGAAAGACGGTCAAGCTGAAAACGGAAACTTTCAATACCGCTGTCACAGCAGTTAGGAGTGATTTATATGTTCCCGATTAAATATATCGAAAACAACCTTGTATTCAACCATGATGGGGAGTGCTTTGCCTACTATGAGCTGACACCCTACAATTATTCGTTCTTATCCCCAGAGGAAAAGTACATGGTGCATGACAACTTCCGCCAGTTAATCGCCCAGAACCGTGACGGGAAGATACACGCCTTGCAGATCAGCACCGAGTCCAGTATCCGGCAGACACAGGAACGCTCCAAAAAAGAGGTCACAGGCCGGCTCCGTGAGGTGGCTTGTGCGAAGATAGAGGAACAGACCGAAGCGTTGGTTGATATGATTGGGGAAAATCAGATTGACTACCGCTTTTTTCTTGGCTTCAAGCTGCTGGTGAATGAGGAAGAAATCAGTCTGAAAAACGCAAGGAAGTCCGCTGCCATGACCTTTGCTGATTTTCTCTATGAGGTCAACCATCATCTGATGGGGGACTTTGTTTCCATGAGTAATGATGAAATCAACCGTTTCCGAAAGATGGAAAAGCTCTTGGAGAGCAAAATCTCAAGGCGGTTTAAAATAAGGCGGTTGGAAAAGAAAGACTTCGGATACCTCTTGGAGCATATCTACGGGAAAACAGGGATTGCTTATGAGGACTACGCCTATGACTTTCCTGTAAAGAAGCTGAAAAAGGAAACGCTGGTAAAGCGGTACGACCTTATCCGTCCCACACGCTGCCAGATTACAGAAAACCAGCGATACCTAAAGCTGGACAGTGAAGATCAGACAACGTATGTGGCCTACTTCACCATTAACAATATCGTCGGGGAGCTGGATTTTCCCTCAAGCGAGATTTTCTACTACCAACAGCAGCAATTCACGTTCCCTGTTTCCACTTCCATGAATGTAGAAATCGTCACCAACAAAAAAGCATTGACGACCGTCCGCAATAAAAAGAAAGAACTGAAAGACTTGGATAACCACGCATGGGAGTCCAACAACGAAACCAGCAGCAACGTGGTAGAAGCCCTCGACTCGGTGAATGAGCTGGAAACTGCCCTTGACCAGTCCAAAGAGTCCATGTATAAGCTGTCCTATGTGGTGCGTGTGGCGGCTGATAGCTTAGACGAGCTGAAACGCCGCTGTGATGAAGTAAAAGATTTTTACGACGACCTCAATGTAAAATTGGTGCGCCCGTTCGGGGATATGCTTGGGTTACACGGGGAGTTTATCCCTGCCAGCAAGCGGTATATCAACGATTATATCCAGTACGTGACTTCGGACTTCCTTGCTGGCCTTGGCTTTGGTGCGACACAGCAGCTTGGGGAAAATGACGGTATCTATATCGGCTATAACCTTGATACAGGCAGAAATGTGTACTTGAAGCCCAGCCTTGCGGCACAGGGAGTCAAAGGCTCTGTCACAAATGCTCTGGCTGCCGCTTTTTTAGGCTCACTGGGCGGTGGGAAATCCTTTGCCAACAACCTCATTGTCTATTATGCGGTGCTGTTCGGCGGCAGTGCGGTCATTGTAGACCCCAAAAGTGAGCGTGGGAACTGGAAAGAAACACTGCCAGAAATCGCCCATGAAATCAATATCGTGAACCTTACCAGTGAAGCAAGGAACAAGGGGCTGCTTGACCCCTACGTGATTATGAAGAACCTAAAAGACGCCGAGAGCCTTGCCATCGACATACTGACCTTTTTAACAGGTATCAGCTCCCGTGACGGTGAAAAATTCCCTGTGCTTAGAAAGGCAATCCGCTGTGTGACACAGGGAAAAAGGCATGGGCTGCTGCTTGTCATTGATGAGCTTAGAAAAGAAAACACGCCCGTGTCCAACAACATAGCGGAGCATATCGAGAGCATGGTGGACTATGACTTTGCACACTTGCTCTTTTCCGATGGTACGGTGGAACAGTCCATCAGCTTAGACAGGCAGCTAAACGTCATACAGGTGGCTGACCTTGTGCTGCCCGACCGTGACACAAAGTTTGAGGAATACACCACAATGGAGCTGCTCTCGGTGGCTATGCTGATTGTCATTTCCACCTTTGCCCTCGACTTTATCCATTCAGACCGTAGCGTTTTCAAGATGGTGGATTTAGATGAAGCGTGGACGTTCTTGCAGGTGGCACAGGGCAAGGCTCTGTCCAATAAGCTCATACGTGCAGGGCGTTCCATGAACGCCGCTGTCTACTTCGTGACACAGAACTCTGGTGACGTGGACGACGAGAAGATGAAGAACAATATCGGTTTGAAATTTGCGTTCCGTTCCACGGACATCAGTGAGATTAAGAACACCCTTGAATTTTTCGGCGTGGATAAAGACGACGAAAACAACCAGAAGCGTCTAAGGGATTTGGAGAACGGGCAATGCCTGTTTCAAGACCTCTACGGTCGTGTGGGCGTTATCCAGATACACCCTGTATTCTCTGACCTGTTCGCTGCCTTTGACACCAGACCGCCAAAACAGAATGAAGAAACGAGGTGAAGCCCATGAGGAAACAAAAAATCCTGCGCTATGCAGGTATCACCCTCTTGGTGGTGGTCGGTATCCTCGCTTTCTTATCCATCACAGGCACGGTGGCTCACGCCGCTGGTCTGGTGGACGACACAGTGGACGCTGCCAACCAGTATTCAAAGTACCCACTGGAAAACTACCAGCTTGATTTCTATGTGGACAGCTCATGGGACTGGCTGCCTTGGAACTGGCTTGACGGTATCGGCAAGTCTATCCAATACGGACTCTATGCCATCACAAATTTTGTCTGGACAGTGAGTATGTATATCTCCAATGCCACAGGGTATGTGGTACAGGAGGCATACAAGCTGGATTTTATATCGGACACCGCAAACGCAATCGGCAAGAATATCCAGACCTTGGCTGGTGTGAGTGCTGGCGGCTTTTCCACACAGGGATTTTATGTGGGTTTCCTGCTTATACTTGTGCTTATTGTAGGTATCTATGTTGCCTATACGGGGCTTATCAAACGGGAAACCACAAAGGCTGTCCATGCGGTCGTCAACTTCCTTGTGGTCTTTCTTCTGTCAGCGTCCTTTATTGCCTATGCGCCCAACTACATCACTAAAATCAATGACTTTTCTTCGGACATCAGCAGTGCGGCACTGACGCTGGGAACGAAAATCACCCTGCCCAACTCGGACAGTCAAGGGAAAGACAGCGTGGACTTGATACGGGACAGCCTGTTTTCCATACAGGTGCAGCAGCCTTGGCTGTTATTGCAGTATGGGACTTCCGATATGGAGGAGCTTGGGGCTGACCGTGTGGACGGTCTGCTTTCTGCCAGCCCAGACACGGACACCAGAGAGGATAAGGTCATAGAGGAAATCGAGGACAAGGACAATCCCAACATGAGCGTCACAAAGACCATGAGCCGCTTGGGAACGGTGGTCTTTCTGTTCCTGTTCAATATCGGCATTTCCATCTTTGTATTTTTGCTTACAGGCATGATGATTTTTTCGCAAGTGCTGTTCATCATCTATGCCAGTTTCCTGCCTGTGAGTTTTGTTCTTTCCATGATACCTACCTATGAGGGCATGGGGAAAAAGGCCATCACGAAACTGTTCAACACGATTATGATGAGGGCAGGTATCACCCTTATTATCACCGCTGCTTTTAGCGTGAGTACCATGTTCTACTCCATTTCAGCAGGGTATCCGTTCTTTATGATTGCCTTTTTGCAGATCGTCACCTATGGCGGTATCTATTTCAAACTTGGGGACTTGATGGGAATGTTCAGCCTGCAATCTGGGGACACCCAGCAGGTCGGCAGGCGTATCATGCGTCGCCCTTATCTGTTACTAAACCGTGGGGCAAGGCGTTTGGAGCGTCGTGTCGGCAGGACGTTAGCCGCTGGCATGGCTGGCGGTGCGGTAGGTGCAGCGGTGGCTTCTCATGCAAAGAAGAATGACACCAGACAGGCCGCACGTCCGAACCATGATACAGAGCAGCAATCTGGCGGCATTTCCAGCTTTGGCAAGCGTGCTGGCTCAAAGGTCGGTGCGGTTCTGGATACCAGACAGAGGGTCAAGGACAAAGCACAGACCGTCAAGGAGCAGGTCAAGGATATGCCGACACAGGCGGGCTATGCTGTCCATTCCGTCAAGGAAAAAGCGAAAGAAAACGTATCCGATTTCAAGCGTGGCATGATAGAGGAAAAAGCCACACGTCAGCAGGGACGGGCTGAAAAACAGGAAAAGCATAGGCAGACCATAGCCCAAAAGCGCATGGCACTGGATAAAGCAAAAGTGACAGGATCAGCGCCGAAAGGGGCTGCCCCTGGCCATGAACGTCCAGCCACAAAGCCCGTGTCTGGTTCACCTGTTCCACAGGTGGCCACTCCAAAA